>Ga0137435_1000148_pt1 | contig 25999 bp, 20 predicted proteins | sample EasRivERMGT100_2_FD_104904 | JGI IMG/M metagenome (GOLD analysis project Ga0137435, IMG submission 104904) | Soil microbial communities from meander-bound floodplain in the East River, Colorado, USA - East River MetaG ERMGT100_2 | ecosystem: Environmental > Terrestrial > Soil > Floodplain ... | reverse complement strand
GAGCCCCGGCGTGACCGTCTCGGCCTTGGCCACGACGTGATTGGCGCGATCGAGCTTCACGACCGCGTTGTCGCCGACGAGCGAGACGTACCAGTACGATCCATCCGGCTCGACGACGATGTGATGCGGCTTGGGGTGCGCGGAAAAACCCAACGCGGTGAAATCCACAGTCGCGACGATGGAGTCAGTCGCAGCGTTGACTACCGTGACCTTCCCCGACGCTTGATTCGCGACATAGACCAGCACGGGATCCGGCCGTCCGGCCGTCAGGCCGTCCGGCCGTCGGGCCGTCCCCATGCAGCCCAGCACAACCAGCAGCAGCGCGACTCGACGAATCACGGCACCGGCGCCGTCGGGCGCTTCTTCAGAATGAACAGCCCTTCCGTCATGCTCGACACCGCGACCACACCACTCTTGAAGAACGGATAGTTCCCCCACGTCCCCTCGAAGCCCGGCTCATCGGGACCGACCGGATGCGTGTCGAAGTAGCCGATCTCTTTGGGATTGAGCCGGTCCGTGATGTCGAGCACCCGCAGGCCGGACACGTAATTCGACTGATACATCGTGTTGCCGACCAGCCAGAGGTTGTGGTCGGTGGCCTTGTTCTTCGAGATGTACTCCCCCGCAAGCACGGGGTTGTCGAGGTCGCTCACGTCCCAGATCAGCGTGCGCGTGCCGTCGACGAGGCCCTGGATCTCGTCCAGCTCGTCGTCCTCGTACATGTAGCGATGGTCGTCGGTGATCCACCCCTGGTGCGCGTAGCCGACGTTCGGGTACGTGGCGCGCGAGATCGCAACCGGGTGCGCCTTGTCGGTTACATCGGCGATCGAGAGATGGGTCTCGTTCCAGCCGAAGCAGATCTGGCGGCCCTGATACTTGGTGGTGGGCCCGTGATATACGACGCACTGCGCGTCATGCGTGTAGCCCGTGCCCGCGCGGCCCGTCTGCGGATCGGAAAAGCAGCCCGCGAACTTGGGATGCAGCGGATCGCGCACGTCCACCATGTGCAGCCCGCCGCCGCAGGTCTCACCGCCGGCGTTGGAGCCCGTGAGATACATGTACCCGCTGGCGGTGTCGGACGCGATGTCGTGCACGCTGTGGGCGTCGGTGTAATGCGCGTCGGGCGTGAACGTCTGCGGTGTTCGGACGCCGCGCAGGCGGTTCAAGTCGAACACCTGCATGCCGTGCGCGCGCGCCGCGTCGGCGACGATGAACGCGTAGTGTTTGTACGTCTTGATCTCCCGCCAGAACGAGCCGGGCGAGCCGGGCGTCTTGGGCAAGTCGCCCAGGTACACCGGGCGGCTCGGGTCGGTGATGTCGACGAACGACGTCCCGTCCACGCGTCCCACGATCGCGATCTCGCGGCCGGTCTCGGGATCGTTGTAGCCCCACACGTCGCTGAGCTGCACGCCGCGCTTCCCGCCGATGGCGGACACGGGCAGGAACGACATCAGGTCCACCTGATGGCAGTCGAAGATCTGAACCTTCCCTCCCGTGCACTCACGCTGCGCGCCGCTGATCGCGGGCAACGAGGTCACGTCCCCGAGCAGCCGGGCCGACAACGCCCAGGTCCCGTTCGTGCGGCGCGTAAACAGCGCGACCGCGCCTTCGCCGTAATCGTCGTTGGCGATGGTCACGGCCACGAGCGATCCGGCGGCGACGATGCGCGCGCCAAACCGCTCCCCGTCGTCGAGTCCGGCCACCCCCATCTTGGTTGACCCGGTGAACCCGGTGGAGTCACGCGTCAGGCGATACACGCGCCCCTGGAACCCGTTGGAGCCGACGCCGCCCACCCACAGCTCGTTCCCCACCTCGGCGATCGCGGAGCCGAACCGGGAGCCGAACGAGCCGTCGAAGGGCAATGCGCGGGACACGGGATTCCAGCGGCCGCTCGCCGAGTCACGCGCGAAGATCCACACCGCGCCTGCGACGCGATCGTTGGTCGCTCCGATCAGGGCCGTATCACCCCGCAACAGCAGGGCCGAGCCGAATTGCGCGCTGCGTCCCGTCATCGGTCCGGGCGAGGGGATGCGGATCTCCATCGTCCAGGCACCGGAGGGATCGCGATTATAGACGTACACGGCGCCCGTGCCGGAGTCGGCGCGCGAGCTGCCGATCAACAGGCGATTCCCCGAGGCGGCAAGCGCCGTGCCGAATGCGGTGTTGGGCATGGTATCGATGGGCGCGAACGTCGTTTCCGCGGCCCACGTATCGGCGTTGCGCTTGAAGACGAACACGGCGCCCCGGCGGCGGTCCGGACCCGCGGCGATGTAGGCGCGGTCGCCCGAAACCAGGATGGCGGACCCGAAGCCGTCCTGGGTCGTCCGCCCGCCTGGAGCCGTGATCCGGCCGCGCTCGCGCCATGCACCCGTCGCGTCGCGGGCGAACAGATACACCGCGCCCCGGCCGGAGTCGGCTTTGGCGGAGCCTACCAGCAGGGTCGTGCCGTCGACCGCGATCGCGCTGCCGAAGCCGTCGCCGTTCGTGGCACCCGGCATCGTCACCCTGCTCGCGGCGCGCCAGGCACCGTTGGCGTTCTGCCGGAACACGTACACCAGGCCCGGCCCGTATGCGTTGCCAGGCTGGCCGACGTACACCTCGCGTCCGCTGATCGCGAGCCCTTCGCCGAACGAGCCTTGCGCGGCGAGGGCAGGAGTGGTGACCGCACAGAAAACGGCGGCCAGAAACAGATGTCGCTGCGACACGGATCAAATCTCCGGTTGGTTAAGGTCGGACGATTCGGTTGGGGAGCGTCTGATCCCCACGATGTGGCTGTGCGCGATCAGGCGAAGAGCTGGGAGGACTGGGAGCTAGAAGGTGGCGGCGGTCGCATCCCCGCGAGTGCCCGGCCGGCGTCAGTCCAGCGCGAGCGCATCCACTCGCTGAGCCACAGCGGCAGCGAGCGCGCCTGCTCGATCGGCTCGTCGCTCACCGTCGGCTTCGTGCCGTTGAGCATCTCCCGCGCGAGCGCCTGCACCGCCGCCATGTCGTTGCGCGTCGTCGCCGGCTTCCCCAGGGCGGAGGCGAGCCCGGTATCGACGAGCAGTATCCCGGCATCGGCGAGCAGCACGTTCTCCGGCTTCACCTCGCCATGGGCGATCCCGGCGGCGTGCGCGTGTGCGAGGCCGTTCAGCACGCCACGCAGGATCTCCACCGTTCTCGCGAGCGGCACCGCCCCGTTGTTGTCGATCCAGGCACGCAAGGTCGTACCCGGCACGAACGGCCGCGTGTGATACACGAATGACCCCGCGCGCCCCGCGCCGCGTGGTTTCACGAGATTGGGATGGTTCAACCGCTCGGCGATCAGCAGGACGGCACGCTCGAATTGCAGATCGTTGATGCCGAGCGACAGCGCGGCGGGCAGCACCTTGATGAGGAGCTCTGTGCCGTCCTGAGATTGGGTTGCCACGAAGAGCCGGTATTCGCCTACCGGCCGCACTTCACGCTCGATCCGATACAGAGGGCCCAGATCGTCCGCTAAGGCGTCGCGGAGTTCGGACATGGTCGCAAGTTACCCAGGCGGTCGCGGATGGGAAGGGACTACTCCCCCGTCGCCCGCTGAATCCCTTGGTATAGGGTTTGCGCCCGAGCACGCTCGTCGGGCGATCCGAAGATCTTCTCGCCGTCAAAGCGCCCATTCTCGATGAAGATCTCCGAAATCTTGTTGCCCGCCGTGACGCTGCCGGCCACGTATACGCCGGGCACCGACGTCTCCAGTGTGTCCGGCCTGATCTCGGGACGGCCGGTTTGGCGGTCGTACTTGATGCCGATGCGATCGAACAGGCCGAGATCAGGATGGAATCCGATCAGCGCGTACACGCGATCGGCGGGGATCGCTTCCTCACCGCCCAGGGCGTGCACGCGCACCGCGCGCGGCGTGATGGCGGCGACGTGGGTGCCGAGGCGGGCCGCGATTTCGCCGGCTTTGATGCGGTTTTCGAGATCCGGCCGCAGCCAGTACTTCACGCTCTGCGGCCACGTGGTGCCACGGTAGATGATCGTGGTGCGGGCACCGGCTCGAAACAGCTGCAGCGCCGCCTCGACGGCTGAGTTCTTCCCGCCGATGACGACGACGTCGAGCCCATAGGAGCGGTGCGCCTCGTCGAAGTAGTGATGGACGTGCGGCAGGTCTTCGCCCGGCACGCCCAGCCGGTTGGGGTGATCGAAGTAGCCGGTCGCCAGGACCAGCTTGTCCCAGGAAATCGCGGCTGTGCCGAGACGCGTTTCGACCTCATGCGCGTTGATGGGTCTGGTATACGTCTGAACTCGAATCCCTTCTGCGCGCGCCACTCCGCGATAGTACTTCAGCGCTTCTTCCCGCGTGGCCTTTGGGCCGGCGCACACGAGCGGGTGGCCGCCGATCTCGAGCCGCTCGGGCGTCGTGAAGAACGTCATGTTGATGGGATAGCGCACGATCGAATTGGCGAGCGCGCCGGCGTCGATCACGAGCGGATCGATGCCGCGGCGCTTGGCGGAAATGGCGCACGCCAGCCCGATCGGGCCGGCACCGACGATGATCGCTGCTTCGTGCTGCATCGTGACGGAGAATCTAAGCGACCTTTCTCCCTTTATAGGCGTCCTCATAGGCATGAACCCTCTCCTCGCCGTCCTCATCGTCGCGCAAGCGCAGTCGTGGCAAGTCAGCATCGACAGCCTGGTCAAGAACGGAGACTACTCGGGGTCGTGCTCGTAGCGCGGAACGGCGTCCCCGAGTTCGAGCGCGCCTACGGCATGGCCGATCGGGAATCATCCGGAGCGGGCTCCGGGCGAACTAGTGGGGGCCGGGAGACCCCGCACTCCGCGACGATCCGCGGATGATGTCGACGCGCAGCTCCACCCAGCCGTCGACCTGACGATACTCGACGCGCACGCCATGCTCTCCCTCCGTGAGCGACGCGTAGTTGACCCGCGACTCGTGCGGCGTCCACGCGTCGATCACCAGCGTGCCATCCACCCACACTCGAACCGCATCGTCGCTGATCGTGCGCAGCGAGTACGTCCCCTCCGGTAACGTGACAGACCCCGCGGCCTCGAGCGTCCAGTCGCGCTGCGGCAGGAACACGTAGGCTCGAGGCGGTCGATACCACATCAGATCGAGTCTCGGCAGGGTCCACACAGAATCGCCGACGCGCACCCGCCAGTTGATCGCGGGCTCGAAGCGCCCGTAGGAGAACCGGCCGTTCCCCGACTCGAGTATGAGTCTCCAGTTACCCAGCGAGTCAGGGTGCGGAATGACCGAGATGTGATCACCGATGCGCCCGGAGTCTCTCGACCATGCTTGGAGGCCGCGTGTCGAGACGACGCGCCACGCGCCGGGCGGGCCGAGCGTGGCGAGGCGCAACGGCACCGCACGCGTGGAGTCGCCGGCCGGCCACAGCTTGGGCTCGCGATAGTCGTACGGACCCCATTCGTCGACGATGATGGCGGAGCGATCTCGCTCAGCATGTTGCGCCTTGGGTGGCGAGGAAACGGGCGGCGAGAACGTCGGCGGCGCAGGCCGGCGCTGGGCGGCGGCGGCGGCCGTATCCAGGCCCGTGGTGTTTGCCACCTTCAGCGTGATCTGGTTTTTGGAGAATACGTTGCGACCAATCTGATAGTCTCGGCTGCGCGTGTCGCGATACTTGGGATACCCCCAATCGGAGGGCACAATCGAGTCGGCCCACAGGCGAATGGCGGTTGAGTCGCCGCCGAACGTGTTCAGGGCAATGGTGTTGTTCTGACCGTGCTCGATCGCGATGCCGGTGCGGTTGTTCTTGAAATCGTTCCCGATGATCTCGGTGTCGTAGCTGTAGCCGGCCCACACGCCGTATTCGCCGCCCCACGCCTTGTTGGCGATGATCCGGTTGCGGCTGAACGTGGCCTCGACGCCGTTCGCGGTCGCGTAACTCACGTCGTTGCCGTAGAACAGATTGTCGTTCGACCCGCCCTTCCCCGAGTCCATCGTCGTCTGGCCGGCCCAGAGAAACACCCCGTCGCCGCCATGGGTCAGTGAGTTGAACGCGACGACGTTGCGATTGCTCTGCTCGTACAACAGCAGATCGGCGGAGTCCTGCCCGCGCGTGTAAAACCCGTGGCTGTAGCCGCGCACGTTGTAGTCGATCTGATTGTGCACGATCGTGTCGTCGCTGGAACGGTACAGCCCGATGCCGAGGCCTGAATTGAAGGAGAAGTTGTTGCCCTGGATCATCAGCGCATCCGAGCGGACCAGCATCAATCCGTTCATGCCACCCACCGCGGTGTTCCCCCGCACCTCGCCGCCGTTGACGTCCTCGAGGTAGATCGCCGTTCCGAACCGCAGCCACTCATTGTTCTCGTTGTGATGGAACGAGAGCCAGTCCACCAGGCTTTCGTGCTCGACCAGGCTGAAGAGCCGAGGCTTCCACATGTGACTGAGGTCGTTGTTCAGCAGCGTGAGGCCCTGCGTGCCGCGGGCGAGGATGCCGAACCGGTAGCCGCGCGCGCGCGCGTTCATGATGCGGATGTTGGAGCCACCATCGACGAGGATTGCGACGCCGCCACGGAGATCGGGATCGATGCCCGACGGGGTCCCCTCGAGTGTCGCGCCATTGAAGTCCACGCTGACGTTGTCGCCGCGAATGGTGATCGGCGGGCCACTCAACGCATACGTCCTGGGAGCGACGCGCGTCGACTGGGTGATCACCATCCCGGGCCGCAGCTCGACGTCCTGCGGCCCTTGCGCAAGCACCACGACTAGCAGCAGCATGATGCCAACTTATGCTCGGGCGTAATCTTCCGCTGGTCACCGCGTTGCCGTTCGTGGTGCTACTGCTCGTGATCGCGCTGGCGCCGCTGCTCACGCCGCCCCAGTGGCATACCAACCGCAACCGGGCCATCATCGCCGCAATCATCTCGCTGCCCATCCTCCTGTATCTCGGCGTCGCGCTGGGGCCGGAGGGGCGCCATGTGCTCGCCGAGAAGATCCACGAGTACCTCGGCTTCATCGTTGTCATCGGGGCGTTGTTCGTGATCTCGGGCGGGATTCACCTGCAGGGATCGCTGTCCGGGACGCCGCTCGTCAATACCGGCATGCTGGCCATCGGCGCCGTGCTGGCGAACCTGACGGGGACGACCGGCGCCTCGGTGTTGCTGATCAGGCCGCTGCTCCGCGCCAACAAGCGCCGCAAGCGCGTCGCCCACATCGTCATCTTCTTCATCTTCATCGTGGCGAACTGCGGCGGGCTCCTCACGCCGATCGGCGACCCACCCCTGCTGCTCGGCTTCCTGAAGGGGGTGCCGTTCCGCTGGACGCTGCAGTTGTGGCCGCAGTGGCTGTTCGTGAATGGCGCCCTGCTCGTGGTTTTCAACGTGTGGGACCAATGGGCGCTGAACAAAGATGAAAAGGAGCTCCCTGGCTCACAGCACGAGCAGGTGCTGATCCATGAGCCGCTTCGAGTGCGGGGTGCGGTCGAAGTGCTGGTGCTGCTTGCCGTCCTGATCACGATCATTGCGGCTGGCCACTCGGCCGCGCGCGGCGCTCCGTGGCCGATGGGGGTTCAGGAGCTGGTCATCGTAGGACTTGGAGTCTTGGGGTTTGTAGCAGGATCGGCCGAGCGGCGGGAGAAGAATTTCTTCGCCTGGGGCCCGATCCTCGAAGTCGGAATTCTGTTCGCGGCGATATTCGTGACGATGGCGCCGATGCTCGAGATCCTGAACGCCTGGAGTCAGGGCACCCGGGAGATCTTCGGCATCCGCTATGGGGTGACGACGCCCGGCCAGTTCTTCTGGACGACTGGCGCGCTGTCGAGCGTGCTCGACAATGCGCCGACCTATCTCGCGTTCGCCGCGGCCGCGGCCGGGTTGCACGGCGTGGCGCCGCATGGTGCCTACATCGGAGCGCTCGCGGCGAGCCCGGAAGCGTCCAGGCTGCTCGAGGCGATCTCGACCGGCGCGGTGTTCATGGGCGCCAATACCTACATCGGCAATGCACCGAACTTCATGGTGCGCGCGATTGCAGAAGAAAACGGCGTGAAGATGCCGTCGTTCTTTGGCTATATGGTGTACAGCGTTGGGATATTGCTGCCGATCTTTATAGGCGTGGCGGTGGTGTTTTTCGGGTCTTGAATCGATGGACGCCGTCCAAGGCGCGCATTCGCGCCGCCGCAGCCACGTTAGTGAGCTCGTTGACCAGCAACTCCCAGCGCTCCACACCCAGGCGTGTGCGCAACTTCTCCTGCACCTGTTCCCAGCGGGGCCGAGCGAAGTCGAGGGCTTTCGTGCCGGCCGGTGTGATCAACCAATGGCACTCGCGCTTGTCCTCCCCCGCTTGAGCGCGAATCAGCCCGCGGCGCTCCATCGCCGCGAGCGTTCGCGTGAGGGTCGTTCTGTCTATCGTGAGTAACTCGGCGATCATGCCTTGCACCAATGGCTGCCTGGCCAGGACATACAGCAGCGTGAACTGCGGCACGCTCAGCCTCGACGGGCCGAGCGCCCGCTCGTAGAGACGACTGACCGAGCGGGACGCTCGTTTGAGGCTTGCGCAGACGCACACCAGCTGCGGCAGAGTCTCAAGCTGCATTGAGGCGAGTGACTCCGGCGGTCATGGGTCCCCCTCTGCGGTGGCCAGAAAACTACGTGTATATACACCTATTGTGCTTGAAAACAAGAACCCCGGGGGTTTGTTCCCCCGGGGTCTCAAGACCTCGTGAACCCTAGACTTTGATCTTCGCTGCCCGAATCCGTGCGGCGACATTATAGCCGTCGCTGAAATTCAGCTGCGGATCGGTCAGTACCTGATTCTTCAAGACACGAGCATCCGGGAGGTTGCCTGCGGCCACATAGCATTCGGCGGTCAGCGTGCGAACCCATGGATCGTCGAGTGGCGCACCCGTCAGCTGGCTCAGTGCTTCCTTCGGCTTGTTTTCCCGCAATGCGATAATCGCGCGCATGATGCTGGCCCGCGTTGCATTGTAGTTATCGGGCTGCGCCAGTGCCGCGAACTTCTGGATCGCCTGGCGCGCGGCATTGATGTCTCCACCGACGGTATACGTCGCCGCTGTCATCTCGACCTGCATCGGATCATCGACACCGCGAGCCTCAGCCGCGCTCGCAAGGTAGCCCGCCATTAGCGTTCCCCGACCAGACTGCGCGTCGGTGAACGCCATATCGCGATAGATCGCCGCAATGAGGACCGGGCGGTTCAACGCCTGGGCATCACGCAACGCGATGGCGAACTGATCCATGCCTTCCTTGACCAGTCCATCCATCAAGAAGCTCCGCGCCAAATCGCGGGTGTAGCCAACGCTGGTCGCTTTCGAGGGCGAACGGGCGATCGCCTGCTGGATCTGGCGACGCGCCTCCGCGCCACGGCCACTCAGCTGAAGCACCTCGGCGCTGCCGAGATAGGCCTCGGTGAACGTCGAGTCGAGCTGCGCTGCACGAGCATAGTGTGCCATCGCATCAGTGAATCGGCCTTCCCACTGGAGCAGCTCGGCAAACGAGTCGTGGGAGTTGGGCTGGTCGGGGGCGAGCTCGACGTACTTCCGCACAGCGGTGAATGCGCCCGCGCGATCGCCCGTCTGCCACAGGTTGTAGGCGAGAATGTTGTAGGTCGGAGCGTCATCGGGGAATCGCGCGATGACAGCGCGCAACACCGGAATCGCGTCTGTCGGGCCGTCCTGCGCAAACGCGGTGAGAAACGCGATGCTGGGATCACCTGGCAGCAGCTCGCTGGCAGCGCTGAACAGCTCCCGCGCCTGACGCCGGTTGCCTGCTACGAATTCGCGAAATGCCAGCGCCGTCACCATCTCGCCGGTCGACGCGGACGACATCGTCGCAATGCCGCGGTCCACCTCGGCCTTGCGTTCATCCTTCGTCAGGTCGGGCGCCGCCCATCCGCGCATTACACGGGCCAGACCGAAATTGCCATCCAGCGTCGCGGCGCGATCGAAATGAGTCGTGGCGCGGCTGAAAAAGATGTTGCGCGCATCCGTGAGACCGGCCCAGAAATGTCGTGACGCTTCTTCGTTCGTCGTCGTCACCCGGAGCCGCTGCGGCGCGGTCGAGGCGACGGTGACCTGCTGTGCAATCAGCGCAGCCGGCAGCAACGCCAGCAGCAGAATGCTTCTTACTAGACCCTTCATGTGTTCCCCGTTCTGCGGTGAGAAAAAAGAACGCGGGGCCCTGGCAGATCTCGCCAGGGCCCCGCGATGTGAAGCAAAGGCTAGTGCGTGACGGCAGTATATGGTGTGTTACGTGCTGGGGTAAGTGACTGGATCTGCCCAGGTATGGGATCGCCACGCAACGCCTGCTGCGCGTCGAGCTTGTGGATTTGGTCGTGAGACCACCAACACCAGGTATTCGCGTCAACCGCGATCACGACGTACGGAACGGCTGTCTGGGCGGCGGTACGGATGTCGGTCTCAGAGAGCGCACAGAGGTCGCGGGGGTTCGCGTTGGGATCGCCCCCTCTCAACCCTTCGAGCGGATGATTGTGCCAGATGGCCACGGCCGTCGCCGGGCATGCGCCGAACGTGGCTTGCACGGCGCTCGAGGCTTTGGGCTCAGGCATCAGGAAGCCGGTCACGACTGTGGTTGGACCATCGCTCGAGCCGGTCAGACACAGCACGACCTCGGTGCGCAGCCCAGCCGCGAGCGTCTGGAGCCGGACGAGCAGGCTGGAGTCCACCACGAACCGCACAGGAGGCGGCGCGAGGAGACTCAGGAGCGCGACGACGCTACCCAAAGTCACGTTGGACCATAAGATAGGAAGCGGATGAGCTTCGATCCACTACCCCAGCAACGCCTCGCCATCGAGGCGGACCTCGGCCCCGTCCTCGTCGTCGCAGGCCCTGGCGCCGGCAAGACATTCTGCCTCACCTCGAGAATCCAATTCCTGATCGACAGTGGTTTCAATCCGCAGCGCATTTGCGCCCTCACGTTCACGAATCGCGCCGCCGAAGAAATTGCGACGCGGCTTGGCAGCGGCGACGTGTGGCGCGGGACGATGCATGCGTTCTGCCTGCAGCTGTTGCGGGAATTCCATGACGATGCGGGTTTGCGCAAAGGCTTTGGCGTCGCCGACGAGGACTACCAGCGCGTCATCCTGAGCCGGTTGCGCGTCCCCGCCGACCGGCGCGGCCAGCTGTTGACGCTGTTCGGCCGGCATCGCTTTCAGGGCTACCGCCTCACCCCCAACGATCAGCGGCTGTTTCGCGAGTACCAGAGCTGGCTCGCGCACCGCAACATGGTCGATTTCGACGAGCTGATTACGCGCGCCGAACCGCTGGCAAATCGGATTGCCGACCGGTGGGACTATCTGCTGGTGGACGAGTTCCAGGACGTGAACGCCGTCCAGTACGACTTCCTCAAGAAGCTCGTGCAGCGACACGGCAATTTCTTCGCCGTGGGCGACGACGAGCAGTCGATCTTCGCCTGGACCGGCGCGGATCCCTACGTGCTGGTGCGCTTCAAGCGCGACTACGAGGTCGAGCCGATCGTGCTCGAGAAGAACTGCCGGTGCTCCAGGCAGATCTTCCAGACCGCCCGCCGCGTGCTGGCGCAAAATCCGCAGCTGTTCCAGAAGCAGCTCACGGCCGACCGCGAATCGAGCCACGAGGTCCAGGCCCTGTCGTTCCGGGACGAGGAAGAGGAAGCGACATGGCTGCTGGAGGATCTCGCCCAGCCCTGGGGCGACTGCGCGATTCTGTATCGCAAGCACCGGGTGGGTGAGTACCTGGAGGGACGGCTGCTGCGCGCCGGCATCCCGTGTCGCCTGGCCCGGGGCCGCTCGCTCATGGAGGATGACGTCATCAAGTACGTCATCACCGCGCTGCGCATCGTGCGGCACCCCGACGATCCCGTTGCGCTCGAGGCGTTCGCGCGCTGCGTGCTGTCCGAACACTTCCTGCAAGAGGTCGAAGCGGCGATCGAGGGCGACTTCCTGTCGTCGGTGCGGGCCCTGGCGCGACGGCGGCCGGCGCAGGATCCCGATACCAAGAAGCTGTGGCGGCTCGTCTATCAGGTCGAAAACCTGAGGGCCCTGCCACGATCGCACGGCACGCTGCAAGCCGTCGTGGACGAGCTGCTCTCGCAGAGCATTGGCCCCTACCGCAACGCGCTCGAGGAACGGTACGATGAGCTGAGCGATCCGGCCGCGATCCCGGAGGCGGTGCAGCTTGCGCAAGCGCTTTCAGAGCCGATCGCTTTCGCCCCGATGGGCGGTTTGGAAGTCGCTCTGCGCGGAATGGTCATTGCGTCCGGCATCCGGAACGTCGGCTCGGCGACGGATGGCGGGATCAAGACAGACGGGTTCACACTCTTCAAGGCCCTGCAGCTGCTGCACGCGCGCGACCTCGACGCTCGGCTCGGCCGCTACGTCACGTTTGACTTCGAGACGACCGACACCGACGTCGCGACGTGCGGCGTCGTCGAAATCGGGGCGGCCCGGGTGGTGAACGGCGAGATCGTCGAGCGTTTTCACACGCTCGTGAATCCGTACAAGCCGATCTCGGCCGGCGCGTCCAAGCTGCACGGGTACACCGACGCCGACGTCGCGCACGCCCCGTCGTTTTCCGAGGTGCTTCCGCAGTTCATGGCTTTTGTCGGCCAGGATATTCTGGTCGCTCACAACGGCCAGAAATTCGACATTCCCGTGTTGCGCAGACTGGCGCCGGTGGATCACCTCGTGTTCTACGACACGCTGCCCCTCGTGCGCTCGCTGTCGCCGGACAGCGCCAAGCTCGAGGACATCGCGCTGCGCAGTGGGATCGACGTCGGCCGAGCGCACCACGCACTCGACGACGCGTGTACGCTGGCCAAGGTCTATCTGGAGCTGGAAACGCAGCGTGTGATTCGCGCGCGCAAGGCCGTGCTGAACAACGTGGTCGATTATCTCGGGCTCGCGTTGGGGATCGAGCACGGCGCACGGAGCAACGAGCAGGAGCTGCTGTTCAACATCGGACGCATTCGGGCGCTGGGGCGCTACAGCGACGCGCTCGAGTTCTACGCGATGGAGCGCGAACGGACCGGCGTGTCAGCGCCGGACGTCGACGAGGTGATTCGCCGCCTGGGCGGGCGCTCGCTCATGACCAAGCTGCGGGCCGACAGTGATCCCGCGCAGCGCTATCCGACGGCGGTGGCGAGACTCGGCGCGTTGATGAAGTCCGGGGGGACGAGTCTTCACGATGAGATCGACGAGCTGCTCGAGCGTGTCGCGCTGTCCACGTCGGACGGCGTGGACCTGGCGCCGGACCGGATCAACCTGCTTACACTGCACGCGACCAAGGGGCTCGAGTTTTCGCGCGTGTACATCGTGGGCGTGGAAGACTACGAAATCCCCGGCTTCCAGGCGGCGACCAACAACATCACCGACGAAATCGAAGAGGCGCGGCGGCTGCTCTATGTGGGAATGACGCGGGCTCGCGAACAGCTGATTCTGACGAGAACCGAGCGCCGCGGCGGCAGAGATACCGGCGGCAGCACGTTCCTCGAGGAGATGGGACTCCTAGCGCGAGATCAGCTCAGTCTCTCCGTACCTGCGGAGACGGGGGAAGGCTGCTAACGTATCACCGGTGCCCGGCCGTTTCCGGTGGTACTCGCCCCTGCTGATCGTCGCGCTACTCACCTGCGGCAAGGACGCGACGGCGCCCGACGAGCCGGGCCTGCCCAGCCCCTTCGCGGGGTTGTGGTCCTATAGCGAGAATCTCGAAAACGTCGGCGAACAGATTACGTGCCACAACGAGGGCACGGTCGTCATTTCGCAGGACGGTGCTGATTTGAGTGGGACAGTGACGCAGGTCGGAGGTTGCACCATCGGCGGCGACTTCGTGGATAACTCCGGCACTGCGAGCTTCTCCGGCAATGTGGGCGCGGCGACCGTACGATTTCGGTTCGCAGGCTGTAACTACCAGGGAGATCTCTTCAACACACCGCGCGACAGCGCCGGCGGTGAGGTCGATTGCTCTGTCACGATCCCGCTCCATGGCCGAGTCACGCTCAGCGGCACATGGTGGGCAATCCAGGGAACGGAGACCGGCCCGCCCCAGGTCAGCGGCACCATCGTCACGCCGCCGAACGACATCATGTTTGTCACGGGCGAAACGTTCCGGCTCACCATCTCGGCGTCCGATGACCGCAAGCTGCACTCGGTGGGGTATCGCATTGGCCCACCGATGAACGTTCAAGACTCCATCACGACGACCGATACCACGTTCGCGGACACGACCGAGTTCGTGGTGCCGGCGAGCTGGGAGGGTCAAGCGGACGTGATGGTGTGGGCCCGCGATGCGGCCGGCTCAGCAACGTTTCAGAACATCGGGACGTTGCGCGTGCTGAACGGCATCCGCCGGCCGTTCCAAACGCTGGCGCTCGGCGTTCGCGCCGCCGACGCCGCGTTCGATTCGGCGCGGAACACGATGTATTTCTTCCAGCCGGAAAGCGCGCGGGTGGCAGTACTCGCACTGAGCTCGTTCACGCTCGGCGCGTCGATCCCCGTCCCAATGGCCCCTGCGGGGTACGTCAGCCTTGGGATCGACCTCGTACCCGGCGGTGACACGGTCGTACTGGCGCTCCCCGACACGGCACGCCTCGGATTGCTCGATCGACTCGCCAATACCGTCACGACGAGCAGGATCACGACAGCGAACGGCACCACGCTCATGCGCGTGACGGCGAACCGGCATGTCTTTGTCTATGGATCACGAGACTCGTCGGGTTTCACGTTCTTCGGGGTTTGGGACCGCGATCTTGCAACCGGCGTTGACACGCTGCGTCGTGACATCGGTTCATTCAGCGGTCATCTCGGCGCGATCACGTCGATGTTTCGCTCGCCTGACCAAAAGAAGCTGCTGGTGATCAGCGGCTGCGCGTATCTCTACGACGTGACGTCAGACAGTTTCTCGTCGTGCGGCGCGACTGGTTTCGGCGGGTTCGAGCTGGCGACGGCGACCACGACCGGAGACAAATGGCTCATCGGCGACAAGCTGCTGGATAGCTCGCTGGCGCTGCTCGCGACTGTGCCGGGACTGACGGCGGAAGGGCATGCCGGCATGTCGCCTGACGGCACCGCGGCCTATCGACCTGCGAGCTACGGCTATGACAAGATCGCGCTGCCCTCGGGCACGCTGCTGGAACGCGTCCGGATCCCCGTTCCTGTGACGGGCGTAACCGTGTTTCCGCAGAACGATCGATTGTTCCTGTGGAGTGACACCTTCACGAGCACGCTCGGATTGGGAACCACTCGGGCGACGGTGGTGACATTGCCGTAGGGGGCTACTGCACCATCCCGAACCGCTTGTTCTGCTTCGTCATCTTGAGGAAATAGCGCAGCCGCTGCTCGAACGCTTCGCGCCGGTGCCGCGCCGCGGCAATCCACCCCACCCGAATTCGCCTGTACGAGGCCGGAAAGCGCTGAAAGTTGCGCCACGTCGTTGCGTCTTGCTTCAGTCGTTTTTGGATATCCGGTGGCACCTTCCCCGATTTCTTTCCGGCATGCGCGATCGCATCCAGGCCAGCCTTTGTCATGCGGCCTGACTTGATCAGCCGGCGCACCCGCTCGCGGTTCATGTCCGACAGCTTGCTGGTCTTTTTGCGCGGTGAATAGCGCTGCGCGTACTCCTTCTTGTCGATCGGCTTGAGAAGGCTGTCGATCCAGCCGTAGCAGAGCGCTTCCTCGACCGCGTCGTTATAAGGAATGCGCAGCTTGCCGCTCTCCTTCTTATAGTAGATCAGCCAAATCTCGGACGCGTTTTTGTGATTCTTGGCCAGCCAGGCGCGCCACTCGCTGCGATTTTTTGCATACAGAGTCTTGCCGACCTTCATCGGCCCCCCGGGTCCGCCGTCATATCAACAATCTTGGATGTGTCAGGGCTGGGGGGCTTTGATCTTCAGCGGCACGACCGCCGTTCCCCAATGCAGCCGAAACTCGGCCGAATCGGCATCGACCATCGGGAAATAGTAGGCGAGTGCCTCCATATGCGCGCCCGTCTCAGGCTTCACCTCCAGCCGCAGCGCATCGAGTGAATCGCCCGGGTAGCTCGTGTGCCAGACGCCGGTGCCCCGATTGAAGATCACGGTCCACGGTTTGGATTCCTCAGGGACGATCCACAGCGTGTAACGGCCGGCCTTGAGTGCCTGGCCATCGATCGTCACGTCCTTGCTGAACGAGATTGTCGTGGCCGAGTCGGCGCCGGGATGCCAGCGGCGTCCCCAGCGAACCAGGCCTCCGAACAGCTCGCGACCGCGAGCGACAGGGCGATTGTACGCCACGGAGATCTCGGTCGTGCCCACTCGCTGAGTCACCGATCCATGTTGACTCCGTGGGACCTGGGCATTCGCGCAGGGAGCGAAGAGCAACATCAAGCACAGCGCGCCGAGCCGAAGCCGGAGTATCGTGACGAGGTTCATGTACCGTGGAGCTTTCTGACGGTCTCGATGGTATCGGCGTCTTCCGGTTTCTTGTCTTCACGATAGCGAATCACGCGCGCAAAGCGCAGCGCCAGGCCACCCGGATAATGTGGACTGTCCTGCAATCCGTTGAAGGCGATCTCGACCACCAATTCAGGTCTCACAAACACCGTGATCCCCGACTCCCGGATCTTGAGCTCCTGGAGCTTCTGCGTTTGCCACTCGAGCAGCTCGTCGGTCATGCCCTTGAATGTCTTGCCGAGCATGATGAAGCCACCGTTGGGATCGCGGGCGCCGAGGTGCAGGTTCGAGAGCCGGCCCTTGCGACGACCATGGCCCCACTCGGCGGCGAGTACGACCAGATCGAGCGTGTTCGCCTGCTTGATCTTGTACCAGGCGAGGCCGCGCCGCCCCGCCTGGTACGTTGAGTCGAGCCCCTTGGCCATCAGGCCCTCCTGCCCCGCCGCCATCGCCTGGTCGAAGAACCGTTGAGCTTCCATTGCATCCGCGGTGATGATGCGGGGCGGACGATACGCCTCGGGCAAGAGCTTGATGCGGGTGGAATAGGGCTGATCAAGCAGCGATTCGCCGTCGGCATAGAGACAATCGAAGAACACCGGCACGCCCGTCCCCAATCCCTTCATGGTATCCTGAAACCGCAAGGGCCGGCCGTCCGGCGTCAGGACGACGGCCTCGCCATCCAGTATCACCGCGTTCATATCCACATTCTTGGATATGTCCACGATCCTAGGGAGCTCGGCGGTGATGTCGTTCAGGATGCGCGAATACACGCGCACCTCCTGACCTCGTTTGTGCACTTGAATGCGAATGCCATCGAATTTGTACTCGAACGCCGCCGGCCCGAGCTCCGCGAGCGCCTCGCCCACGTCGGCCGCGGTTTTGGCGAGCATCGGCTTGATGGGGCGGAACAACTGGATCGCGACGCCCTTCAGATCGCCCGTCGCGACGGCGCCGAGACTCCCCGTCAGCATCGCGGCGCGGCGGACTTCGGTCGCTGGAATGTCGCGCGCCTTCGCGAGTGCCTCGACCATGATGCCTTCGAGTGCGCCCTGGCGCAGCTCGTTCGTGATCAGGCGGAACAGAAAATCCTGCTCTTCGGGCGTTGCCCGCGCGAAGAGATCGCCCAGCAGTTTCTTCTTCTCGGTTCCCGACCCCTTCCCCGACGTCTTCGCAATGCGCTCGAGCGTCTCATCAACCTCTTTGATCTCGAGCTGTGCCGCGCTAGCCCCCAATCCCTGATCCCTAGTCCCTTGTAGCGTCGCCCAACCGACGCCGAGCTTCGACTGCGGCAACGTGCCGGAGAGGTAGGCGATGACGGTCTCGATCTCCTCGGGACGCGCCTGCTGGAGGAGATCGGCCAGGAGCTTGATTTTGGCGAGGCGGCCGGAAGTGGACGCGACTTGCGTAGAAGTCGAAACGAGCGTTTGGAGGAGCACCCCGGGAATTTATCAGCACCAAATGTGACAAAAGCGGTACCGTGCATTACCTTGGTCTATGATCAATACTCCCCACCGTTTGGCGTCCAATTAGCTCCAATCGCGCCGCCGCGCGCAGTCCGCTCGTCGCGGACCGCGGCCCTGCGCGCTGTCCTGCCTGCCAGCAGTACCTCCAATTCAAGACGGATCGCTACGGGCGCATGGTCGAGTACTGCGCGTGCGGCCATCGCGCCTTCGTCGAGCGCCGGACCGGTAAGCGCGACGAGCCGTAGCACCCGGCCAAAGCACCGCACAAATTAGGGTCGTGAAGAATCACGAGCGCGAGCGCCTCGCGACCGCGTTGCGCGGCCGCTATACAGTAGAAAGGGAAGTCGGCCAGGGCGGGATGGCGATCGTCTATCGCGCCCGCGATCTGAAACACGACCGCCTCGTCGCGATCAAGGTGCTCAAGCCCGAGCTGGCGAACGCGCTCGGCCCCGACCGGTTCCTGCGCGAGATCAAGCTCACCGCTCAGCTCAGCCATCCCCACATCCTGCCGCTGCTCGATTCGGGTGAAGCCGACGGCCTGATCTACTACGTCATGCCGTTCGTCGAGGGCGAGACGCTGCGGCACCGGCTGCACCGCGACGGCAAGCTGCCGCTCGACGAAGCGCTGCGCATCACGCGCGAAGTCGCCGACGGCCTCGAATCGGCGCACCGGCGCGGCGTGATCCATCGCGACGTGAAGCCCGAGAACATCCTGCTCGAGGAAGGCCACGCCGTCGTCGCCGATTTCGGCATCGCGCGCGCTGTCGCGGAATCGTCCGAGCAGAAGCTCACCGCGACCGGCATCGCGGTCGGCACGCCCGAGTACATGAGTCCCGAGCAGATGATGGGCGGGCGCGGCGGCACGATCGACGCGCGCACCGACGTGTACGCGCTCGCGGCCGTGTTGCACGAGCTGCTCACCGGCACGCCGCCGAAACACGGCACGCTCGCGGACCGGCCCGAGATTCCGGGCGACGTCGCGCGAGTGCTGCGCCGCGCCATGGACGACGACCCCGCGCGCCGCTTTCCGACGACGTCCGCGTTCGCCGCCGCGCTGCCTCGCCCCTCCTCCGGCGCGAGTGACCTCGGCGCCGTGACGCGGCTGGCGCGCCGGCCGAAGTACGCGATTCCCGCGATCCTGGTCGTGCTGCTCGCGCTGCTCACGGTGTTCATCGCCGGCCGTCCGGGCCGGGCCCGCGAGCGCGGCCGCGCACTCCTGGCGCAAGCGACGCTGCTCGCCGACTCCGGTCGCTACGAAGAGGCCTATGACGCGCTAGCCAAAGCGGAGCGCGCCCGGCCGGGTGACAGCGCCGTGGCGCGACTGCAGCCGAAAGTCGCCGAGATCATTGGCGTGACGAGCGAGCCCGCCGGCGCCAAGGTCTATGCTCAGCGCTTTGTGCCCGGGCAAGCCCGTCGCGACAGCGTGCTCCTCGGCGAGACGCCGCTCGCGCCGCGACCCATGCCGCGCGGTGACTATCGCATCACGGTCAGCAAGGACGGTTTCGTCCCGTACACCACGCTGAGCCCGACGCACGGCACGCGCTCGCGCCAGAACGGCTGGCGCACCGGTGAAGCCGTGACGATCGCGGTCAAGCTCGCGCCGGCGGAGGGTGTCCCGCCCGACATGGTGTTCGTGCCTGGCGGCTCGTACACGCTGGCCGGTCCCAAGATGCCACTGGGTGTCACCGCCACGTTGGACGATTACTTCCTCGATCGCTACGAAGTGAGCAACGAGCAGTACAAGGCGTTCGTGTCCGGCGGCGGGTATCACGGCGCGAACCTCGCGCGCTTTGTCGACAAGAGCGGCATGGCGGGGCCGCGCGGCTGGACCGGGCAGGAGTACCCGCAGGAGCGCGGCCGCTATCCCGTGACCGACGTGAGCTGGACCGAAGCGGCGGCGTACTGCGCGACGCAGGGGAAGCGGCTGCCGACGGTATTCGAGTGGGAGAAGGCGGCGCGCAACGGACAGGTTGCGACCGGCGAGGGCGTGTCGATGCCGTGGGGGTATTCGCGGCCGGGCGACGCGACGGACGTGCGGGCCAACTTCGGCGGCAGCGGCACGATGCCGGTGGACGCGTATTCGTTCGGGATCAGCACGTACGGCGCATACAACATGGCCGGCAACGTGAAGGAATGGACGGCGAATCCGCTGCTCAGCGGGCGCGGCGTGACGGGCGGGTCGTGGCAGGACCTCGCGTATCTCTACTCGACGTACGGCGCCTACGACCCCAATGCGTCGTCGCCCGCGCTCGGATTTCGCTGTGCGCGCACGGCGCAGCCGGGCAGCAACGATCAGGGGGCGTTCCGGATTCCGTCGAACGATCGCACGCCGGTGTACACGCCGGTTTCCGCAACCGAGTTTGCCGCGCTGCTCGCGCATTACCGGTATGATCCGCGGCCGCTCGAGCCGCAGGTGTTGCAGACCGTCGAGACGCCCGATTGGACCAGGCTCAAGATCTCCTACATCGCGCTCGACAACGACACCGCGCTCGGCTACCTGTATCTGCCCAAGCAGGCGGCGGCGCCGTATCAAACGATGGTGTATCTGTCGAGCACGGCGGCGTTCATCGGGTTGCGCACCGTGCCGGAGGAAGTCGAGTGGGCAATCGGGCCGAATATTCGGGCCGGGCGCGCGGTGTTCGCGATCGTGTTTCGGGGGAGCGCCGAACGGGCGTTTGGGCCGGGGTGGGAGCCGCCGGCGCCGAGCTCGGTGCGGTTCCGCGATCTCATGGTGCTGCATGGGACGGAGCTGCGCCGCGCGGTCGATTATCTCGAAACGCGCGCTGATATCGACAAGCGGCGACTCGCGTACGTTGGATTGAGCTGGGGGGCGGGCTCGCGGCTGCCGCTCGCGGCGATCGACGACCGGTTCCGCGCGGTCGTGCTGATCGGCGGTGGGATCGACGAGCGGCTGCAGCCGACGCTGCCCGAGGCGTCCAACATCAACTTTGCGCCGTACATCCGCCCGCCGAAGCTGTTGCTCAACGGCGCGGTCGATGAAGAGCATCCGTGGCAGACGCGCGGCTTGCCGCTGTGGAATCTGTTGCGGGAGCCGAAGCAGCTGGCGCTGGTTCCAGCCGTGGGCCACGTGCCGCCGCTTCAGGATCGCGTCCCGGCGATCAATCGCTTTCTGGATCAGACGCTGGGGCCGGTGCATCGCTAAGACCAGCGCGGGTTTGCTGCTCTACCGTGACAACGGTCAGCTCGAAGTATTCCTCGTGCATCCGGGCGGACCGCTCTGGGCAAAGAAGGATGACGGCGCGTGGTCGATCCCCAAGGGGGAATTCACGCCAGATGAAGATCCGCTCACCGCAGCTCAGCGCGAATTCATGGAAGAGACCGGCTGTACGGCCGGCGGATATTTCGTGCCGTTGACGCCGCTCAAGCAAAAGAGCGGCAAGATCGTGTACGCCTGGGCGGTGCGCGGCGACTGCGATCCGGAGCAGATCAAGAGCAACACGTTCACGTTCAAGGGGCGCGAGTTTCCCGAGGTCGACCGCGCGGCGTGGTTCGGGTTGGCGGAGGCGAAGCGGAAGATCTTGCCGGGACAGGCCGGTTTTCTCAAGGAGCTGGAACGGCTATGAGGCGAGTCACTTTTTCGGCAGCCATGAGCCTGGACGGCTACATCGCCGATCCCAAGGGCGGGTACGACTGGATCGTGATGGATCCGGAGATCGATTTCGACGCGATGTTCAAGCGCTACGACACCGTGTTGATGGGCCGAAAGTCATACGATGCCGCGCAGGGCAGCGACTACGGCATGCCCAAGCCGAACACGTATGTGTTCTCGAAGACGCTGCGCCAGTCCGACGTGAAAGGCGCGACCGTATCGAACGATCCGAAGAAGACCGTGACCGAGCTCAAGAAAGCCGCGGGCAAGGACATCTGGCTGTGGGGCGGTGGCGAGCTGTTCCGGAGCCTGCTCGAGCTGCGGCTGGTCGACGCGCTGGAGCTGGCGGTGATTCCGGTGCTGCTCGGCGACGGGTTGCCGCTGCTGCCGAAGTCCACCGGGAGAGCGTCACTCGTACTCACGAATCAGAAGCTGTTCAAGAAGACGGGGACGGTGATGCTCAATTACGATGTAAAGTACTAGTGCGGAGCGGCAAGACGGTCTACGGCGCCCGCACGATCACGAAATCAACCCGTCCGCGGGCACCGAACAGCTCGAGCTTGACTGTCCAGACACCAGCCGAGCCGGAGTCGGTCGCATTATCGATCCCCCATTCCAGCGGGATTCTGTTGTAGACCGTGTCGCCCACCGCGTCGACAATCGTGATCTGCCCCTTGCCGTGATGGACGAAGCTGTCGTGATGTACGAGCGCCTGCGGTCCAGTGATCGTCCAGGTCCACTCGCGGGTGTCGGTGACGTTGTCCATGTCCCACGCCTGGAACCGCAGGCTGTCCGTCAGCACCGTCTCGAGCTCGTTGTTCTCCGGCCCCAGGTACTTCACGATCGAATCCTGACAACCGGCGCTGAGCCCAATCGTGGCAAGGAGCACCCACGCACGACGCACGACGCACCACGCACGGTTGTTGTTCATGGCCGCCACCTTGGCACGGCGTATGTGGCGTAGGCGCGGATCTGGGTTCCATCCACGGACACGTCGGCGAAGTCGTCGTACTGGCTCGTGCGGTGATACGCGGTGACCGACGCCCCGACGCCGAGCCGCCCCTTCGCATAGAGCCGACCCTCGAGCGACGCCGAGTACTGGTAATGGTCGCCGTTGAATCCGCTCAACACGGGCTCCCAGAGCATCCGCGCCCGTGCGTCGATGGCTCCCAAGCCCTCCCAGATCGCCGACAGCCTGAGGTTGCCGCCGAACCCGAGTCCGTAGTCATAGTCTCGGCCTTCGAGCGACACGAAGTAGTCGGACTGGGTCGCGACGATCGGGTAGGCGGCGCCGAGCACTTCACTCTGGATCCGGAAGCCCTTCGGATCGCCCCAGCGCGACACCAGTCCGCCCTGGAATCCCTGGCCGCCGAACTCGATCGACTCCGAACTCAGGAATTCGTAGCTCATGAACAGCGCGAGCTGCTGCGACGACCTCGCGCTGCGGCTGAGCTCGTGCGCCGCGAGATTGCCGCGCGCGGTCAGTTTGGCGAAGCGGCCGCGCTCACCCTGCTTTTCGGTGGCGACTTCGAAGGCGAGTTGGAACGCCGAGAACGGCGCCTTGCCGAGGTCGTCCACCTGATCGCCGTAGAACAGCGTGCCCTGGAGAAAGCCGACCTGGGAGGTGCCGGCATTGCCGCGGTTGTCGCCGCCGGTGGCGGAGCGGTATCCCGCGTCGAACGACGCGAAGATCCGGCTGGGCCGCCAATCGGGCGGATTGGCGGTAATGTCGTTCATCTCGCCGCGCACCAACCGGTTGAACCCGCGCACGGGGTTGAGGGCGGTCGCGCCGATCTCGCGCCACGTGCGCTCCGCTCCGGTGGCGCGGTTGTCGAGCGTGAGCGATGACGTTCGGTAGAGCATCTCGCCGAGCGTGATCCCGCCCAGGCTCGTGTTGAACCAATCGTTCGGTGCCGGCGCCCATCCTTCAAAGAACCATTCCCACATCAAGCTCCCGCCGAACGCCCAGGGCACCGACTGCCAAAAGCTGTAGCCGTTGCTGCGGCCGGCGTTGAAGTACAGGCTCCCGTGATACGGATGGGAGAACTGATTGTTGAGGAACTTGTTGTTGTCCCAGACCCAGGGATTCTCGATGTTCCTGGCCCACACCGCTGGGCCAATCTTGGCCCACTCCGCGTCACGTAATTGGGAGTTGACCGTCCAGGGAATGAGCTGCACGATCATCAGCTCACCGACTCCCGGCCAGAAGCGTTTGGGCGGATTGCAGTCGGGACACGGGAGCTGTTGCTGCCGGCGCTGCGGCGCGGCCTCGCGTGTCACCGTGCCGAGCGTCGCCATGACCACGAGCGCGCATCGGGCTGTCGCGGAGAAATGGGATCGCATCGGACTAGCTTCGGCCGCGACGTCTCAACCGGATATTGTCCTTAAGGACAGTGCTTGCCGAACACACCCTGCAGGGCGTGGAAAATGGAACCGACGAAGACTTGGTGTTGATCGAAGCCGCTGTTGAATCACTCAATACCGCGCTCGCTGCTGCTGACGGTGGCGCGAACCGCATCGAGCTGTGCACCAATCTCCCGCGCGGCGGCACCACACCGGACGTGCAGCTGCTGCGCGATTGTCGGGCGCGGCTCTCGATTCCGATCTTCGTGTTGGTTCGTCCTCGGCCAGGCAACTTCGTCTACACCGCTGCCGAGCATCGCACGATGCTCGAGCAGATTCGGCAGGCGCAGGAGGCGGGTGCGCAGGGCATCGTGAGCGGAGAGCTGTTGGGCGATCACATCGCAATGGATCGCACCGCAGAGCTGATCGCGGCCGCGCGACCGCTCCCATTCACGTTTCACCGTGCGTTCGATGAGTGTCGCGACCAGGCCGCAGCGCTCGACCTGCTGATCGAGCTTGGCGTCGAGCGGGTGCTGACGTCGGGCGGCGCGCCGACGGCGATTGAGGGAGTGGAACGGATTGCCCGTCTGGTCCGTCAGTCCAAGGGTCGCATCGTGATTCTGGCGGGCGGCGGGATCAATGCGACCAACGCACGAACGATTCGCGACACGGGCGTGCGCGAGGTGCATTTCAGTGTGACGGATGCGGAGAAGGTGCGGCAGGTTGTCGACACACTTCTCGCGAGAAATGAGAGCCGCCCCTAGGCTCCCAGTTGCAGCAACGCGCCCTCATGCTCGAGGAGCCACCGCTTCGTATCCAATCCGCCGCCGAATCCCGTCAGCTCGCCTTTCGATCCCACCACCCGGTGGCAGGGGACGATGATCGGGATCGGGTTCTTGCCGTTCGCGAGCCCGACGGCGCGCGAGGCGCTCTTGTCGCCCAGGCTCTTTGCGAGCTCACCGTAGCTCGTCGTCGTGCCGTGGGGAATCTGGCGCAGGGCGTTCCATACGCGATGTTCGAAGGCAGACCCCAGGGCTTCGAGCGGGAGGTCGAACGCGGTGCGCGTGTGCGCGAAATACTCCTCGAGCTGTTGGCGCGCACGTGCAAGCAAAATGGCGGCGGGTCCGTCGCCACCCGCTTCGACCCAACCAGCCTGATGCGTCGGCGGCGGGCCGCGGCGCGATGTCTGGAAGTAGATGCCGGTGATCGCCGTATCGGACGCGGTGATGACCAGCTCGCCGACGGGGCGCGGCGCTTGCAGCCGAGTAAACGTCAGTGACATGGATACAAGATAGCCAAGCGATCGCCGCAAAATCACCCTTCCCTGCCGCAAAAACGCCCTAACCAGGCCCCCGTGAACGCGGCATGTTGGCTGCCATGATCGCGCGTCGCCAATCGGTGTGGGGTGCGGCTCTGGTGTTGGTGGTCACCTTCGCCGGCGCACCGGCGGCTGCTCAGACCACGGCGATTGTCACCCGTAACGTCAATCTGCGCACCGGGCCCTCGTCAGCGCGCGCCATCATCCGGCAGCTGGCGCCCCCGGACGAGCTTTCGCTTCTCGATACCGTCCGCACCAACGGTTACTACGAGGCGCGCACGCCCGGTGGCGACCACGGCTGGGTATGGGCGCGCAACGTGCGCATCACCGGCACGACGCCGGCGACGCTAGTCGTCGCTGGGCCGCCGGAGGTTTATCGCGGCTGTCCCCTGCAAGGTTCGGCGCTGCAAGCGCACCGTCAGGAATCCAACCGCAAGAAGAACCGCATCACCCAGCCGGCTCAGGGAGACATCGACGCCACGGCCACACTCACCGCGTTGTTGCAGGGCGGCGATGACCAGACACGTTGGGATGACACGCGTGCCGCGTCGATCGTGGCATTCGTCGTCGACGTCAAGAAGGGCGGCGAGGAGACCGTCAACTGCGGAGAGACCGACAGCTTGTACCGCGATTCGCACATCGACGTCGTGCTCGATCCACAGGACCGTCGCAAGGTCGTGCGGATGATCGTGGAAGTGACGCCGCGGTGGCGGGCGTTTAGAGCCACGCAGGGTGAGAATTGGCGCACGGGCGCGCTCGAGCAGACGCTCGAGGGTCGGTGGGTGCGGTTTACGGGATGGCTGTTCTGGGATTTCGAGCACGCGGATGAAGCGGCGCATACGAACCCGAACGGCGACAATGTGTGGCGGGCGACGGCGTGGG
>Ga0137435_1000147_pt1 | contig 26384 bp, 20 predicted proteins | sample EasRivERMGT100_2_FD_104904 | JGI IMG/M metagenome (GOLD analysis project Ga0137435, IMG submission 104904) | Soil microbial communities from meander-bound floodplain in the East River, Colorado, USA - East River MetaG ERMGT100_2 | ecosystem: Environmental > Terrestrial > Soil > Floodplain ... | reverse complement strand
TCTGAATCTCGGCGGCCGTCAGGGCACGGTTGTAGATCCGCACGTCGTCGATGCGGCCATGGAAATTCTCCCCGTATGTGTTGCTGCCGATGCGCAGCGGATTCGTGTTGGTCTGGAGGGACCCGGTCGCGGGTATGGTGGCGACCTGCGCGCCGTTGACGAACAGGCGCACCGTAGCGCCGTCGTAGGTAACGGCGAGGTGCGTCCACGTGTTGACCGCGATCGCGCTCGGGGCGGCGAAGTTCTTATCGACACTGTTGAAGATGCCGCCGGCGGCGGGGCGCAGCGGCCCGAAATCGCTGCTGGCGTGCAAGAAGTAGGCATCGGTCTGCCGCTGGACGATCGTGCGCCAACCGCTCTGATTCGCCGTAGGGAACACCCACGCCGATACCGTCATCCCGGTCGTCAGGTTGAGCGAGCCGGAGCTGGTGACGAGGACGAAGTTGGTGGTCGTGCCGTTGAAGGTCAGCGCATTGCCGTACCGCCCCGACGTCGACCAGGTCGCCTCGGAGATCGTCCCCGTGTTGTTATTGCCCGAGGCATCGGCGACGGTAGTGCCCGTGCCCTCGTTGAAACTCCACGCCGCGACGAGACCGGTCTGGGCGTGCGACGCCTTTGGAGGGACGGCAATAGACAAGACGACGATGCTGACAGCGAGCCGCGTTAGGCGTTCGATCAACTCGACCCCGACGGGAAGGGACGGGAATAGATCTGTTGTGGCTGCCCGGGCGAGACGGCCGCACTAAACATGCCTGCCGCTCTACATAGAAGTCCGCCGGTTTTCGAGCGGCGATGTTGCAAGAGGGTCGCTTGACAGACGCAGTGGTGTAACGCAATTGCTACATTGGTCCGACAGCATCCCTACTCCGTTGACCTTGCGCGTTGCCGTCAAGAGAGGCTTACTAGTTGCGGGGGAGGAAGGCATGATCGCTTCGTCGTGGTACTCGCTCGCACTGTCCGGCGCTCTGGCGATTGCGCTTGGAACCGACGCCGCGGCACAGGAGCGGTGGGAGCCGCCGAGAGGTCCGGGAGTCGTTGTCCTCCATTTCGCTTCGTCCACGTCTGGCACATCAGCGCGCTGCGCACAAACGACGACCCCAAGCAACCGGCGCAGTCTCTTTCGAGAGTACCGGACGGCAGATGGTACGTCACTCACCATCAGTGGTCGCGTGGCACTTCGGTTCAAGGCCACGACGAGCCAACGCCAGATTGATTCGCTGATCGCGGCGACAGGCATTGAGGCATTTGCTCCGGACAAACGGTCTCGCTGCCGCCGGTATGTACTCAGCCTCGTGCACCCGGAGAATGACGCGCTCGCGATCGCGAACGCACTGCGGGCGAGCGGTCTTGTCGATTATGCGACTCCCGACCTCACTGCGGGTCGCCCCGAGGGCAGCGTTAGCGATTCGTTCTTCGTCGATCCGCAGGCTTTGAGCGCCATCGCCCGGACCGTCGAGACGCCTGACGTCGCGCCGTCGAAGTACGGGATCGGCCAAGTGCTGAGCGAGTACGCCGGCCCCCTGATGCGTGTCGATGGCGCCACGCTGTCCGCACAGCTGTCCGGAGTGACGTCCTCCGCGAGCGCCGTGGACTTCGTCAAGGCCCATGGCATTACGACCCTGCGTCTCGAGATACCCGACCGAAACCCCATCCCCAGCGTGCGCGTATCGCTCTACTCCCTCGACGGCACGCCCATACGACAACTGGTCAATGAGTCGCTGCAGGCGGGCCGCTACCTCTTGGGTTGGGACGGCATGGATGATGGAGGACGGCGTGTGCAGCCGGGCGTTTACGTGGCGGTCATGACCGCCGGGAACTTCCGTGAGACGCACCGCCTGGTTGTGCGCTAGTCTCCTCTCGCTCGTCACGCTCAAGGCGGTTCAGGCTCAGTCAACGCACTTGAGCGATCTCGAGCGAGCGGTACCAGCCTCTACCCCGGACGGTGTGGCGACGGGAGCCGCCGGCGCCTGGCGCGCGCTGTGGACAGTTCCGGCCGCTGCCCCTTCGCTGCGTGGCGTGCTCGTTGGGCTGGAACAAAACCAGTTTGGCAGCGTCACAACCATGTTGGCGGCGGCACGACTCAAGGTGGGCGTTCTCTGGCAACTGCAGTTCGCTCAATCGCAAGTCTCCGATGTCATCGACCCTGAGCTCATCGCCCAATATCCCGAGCTGGCCACACTGCGAGTGATGGCACGGTTCGTCGCGATCGACGGCGTGCAGACATTCGGGCGGACCACAGTCTCCGCCGGGTTGCGCCACGAAGACGACGAGTTGCTTGGGGTGCGAGCCAGCGGGGTCACCGCTCGAAGCTCAGTACGCGTTCGCTTGGCTCGCCGGACTGCCCTTGCAGGCGTCATCGAACGGGCCGTGTCGTCGGGCCTCGGCACACCAGCCGATGCCAGGGCGCAAATCGCCGTCAACCAGGACGTGGTCACCAAGGCGGGTCCTCTCCAGCTTGGCGCCGGCGCGCGCATCGGGCGTCTGCGCGAATCCGAGATCAGCGCGACCGAATATGCGTTGGGGGCGAGCTTGTCTATTCAGGGGATCATGTCCATCAACGCAAGTGCTGGTTCCGGCCGCCTCTCGCAAGGTCCCTGGACCTGGCGCGCCGCGCTCGGAGTAGGCATCGCGCTCGGGTCGGTGGGGGCCCACTTTCGGTACGGCTTTAGGCCGGAAGGGCGAGGGGCGACGCAAGCCGTGGCAGTTACGTACTCGCGACGTGACTCCACGACGTCGCGCCCCTAACTACAGCTCGACCTGAGCCCCCACTTCGAACACCTGGTTCGGCGGAATCTTGAAGAACGCGGTCGCGCGCAAGGCGTTGCGGGACATGAACGAAAACAGCCGCTCGCGCCACAGCGCCATGCCCGGCCGGTCGGACGCAATGAGCGTTTCACGACCCATGAAGAAGGTGGTGCCTTCCACGGGAATCGACAGGCCGTGCGCCTTGCACGCGGCCAGGATCTCATTGATGTCGGGATCCTGCATGAACCCGTAGCGTGCCACAACAGAGTGGAAGCCCTTCCCGCTGCGTTTGACCGTGACGCGCTGCTCGGGCCCCACGTGCGGCTCATCCTCGGTGATCACGGTCAAGAACACGATCTTCTCGTGCAGCACCTTGTTGTGCGCGAGATTGTGCACCAACGCGGGCGGCGTTCCGTCCGACGTCCCGTACATGAACACGGCCGTGCCGGGCACGCGAATCGGCGGCTCGGCGGCAAGATCGGCGAGCAGCAGCTTGAGCGGAACGGTCTTCTCCATCATCCGCTTCGCGAGAATTTCGCGGCCCCGTTTCCAGGTGATCATCACGAAGTACAGCGCGATCGCGATCACCAGCGGCACCCACCCCCCGTGCCAGATCTTGAGCGCATTGGCGGCAAGAAAGGTCAGGTCGACAACGAGGAAGAGACCCGACACCGCCGCTGCCTTCGGGAGACTCCAGCCCCAGACTTCCCGACTCATGACATAGAACATCACCGTGGTCAGTGCCATCAGCGTCGCCAGTGCCACCCCGTAGGCGCCCGCGAGGTTGCTCGAGGTCTTGAAGCCGACGACGAACGCGATCGTCAGCACCATCAACAGCCAGTTAACGGCGGGGACGTAGATCTGCCCGATCTCACGGGACGATGTGTGCTCGATCTCCATGCGCGGCACATAGCCGAGCTGCACGGCCTGGCGTGTCAATGAGAACGCACCCGAGATGACCGCCTGCGATGCGATGATCGCCGCGGCGGTGGCGAGCGGGATCAACGCATACAGCGCCTCGGGAGGCGCCAGGCGGTAGAACGGATTGGAGGCCGCTTCGGGATTCGTCAGGAGCAGCGCCCCCTGCCCGAAGTAATTGAGCATTAATGCCGGCAACGGAATCGTGAACCACGCGAGCTGAATGGCGGTGTGACCGAAATGCCCCAGATCCGCGTACAGCGCTTCGCCGCCGGTGACGACGAGGAACACCGCCCCAAGCACCAGCAATCCCCGCTCTGGGTCCTCGGTGAAGAAGTTGAACGCGTGGCTGGGCACCACGGCATTCAGCACCGCGGGATGTTGGAGGATGCCGTTCAGGCCCAGGACTGCCAGCACCGCAAACCACACGAGCATCACGGGCCCGAAGATCGACCCAATGCCCGCCGTGCCGCGCTTCTGAAACAGGAACAGACCGATGAGGATCGCCAGGGTGATGGGAATGATCCAGCTGTGCAGCCCTGGTGCGGCCACCTCGAGTCCCTCGACCGCCGAGAGCACGGAGATCGCCGGGGTCAACGCGCCGTCGGCGTACAACAACGCCGCACCGAAGATGCCGAGGACGATCATGATGCGGCGCGGCGACAACCCGCGAGCCTGCCGACGGCCCTGCACCAGCGCCATCAGCGCGAGCACCCCACCCTCACCCTTGTTGTCCGCGCGAATGATCACCACGTGGTATTTCACGGTGACAATGAGCACCAGCGACCAGAAGATGAGCGAGAGCACCCCCAGCACGTTTCCGGGTGTGACCGGAATCGCGTGCGGTCCATGGAACGCCTCGCGCATCGCGTACAGCGGACTCGTGCCGATGTCGCCGTAGACAACGCCCAGCGCTGCGAGCGCGAGAAACGCGAGGTAGCGACCACGCGGCGCCGACCCGTGGGCTGCTGCGCGAGGTGTCGGCGGAGGGGTGCTGGGGGGGGGCGTCGGCTGGACAGGTGTCGTCATCGGGGCGGAACGCTATGCGCCCGTGCCCAGAAAGGCCACAGGATCACCAATCCCAAAGCAGCAGCGGCACTTACAACGAATGCCGTGGCCCCGGTGGTTTCCTGGAAAACGATCCCCAGCACGACACCGCCCACCAGCGCCGCGACCCCCGTCAGCGCGTGATAGACCCCGAACCCGCTCCCCCTTTGGCCCCCTGTGGCCGCGGCGACCAGCGCGCGTTCGGGGCTTTCGGTCAGGCCAGCCACAAAGCCCATCGCCAGGAACAGAATCCACGCAGCCAGCGGCGTGGCGGCGAGCGCCATACCCGCAGCCAGCGCGACGTAGCTGACCCAGCCGAGCCACATCGTCCGCGAGGGCCCAATGCGATCCGCCAGTGCCCCGCCCAGGAACGATGTCGAGGACCGGACGACATGCAGGGCCGCCCACAGCAGCGGCACCAGGGCGACGGCGATGCCTAACGTTTGCGCCCTGAGAATCAACAGGGTCTCGGGCATGCGGAGCAGGTAGAAGAAGGCGATGGCGATGATGGGGGGCGGAAGGCGGCGGATGGCGGCGGATGGCGGTAAAGTCTCTGCCGCCGCCTCTTTCGCCGCCCCTCGCCGCCCCTCGCCGCCCCTCACCGCCCACATTGCCAAGACCAGCACCAGCACACCGGGCACGAGGCTCGCCACAATCACTTTCCGCACGTCTGCCCCGTGCTCCAGAAGCCACCAGGCAACCAGCGGCCCGATGACCGCACCCACGTGGTCCAGCCCGCGCTGCAGCCCAAACGCGCGCCCGACGATCGGAGCTGGCGTCACATCGGCGATCAACGCGTCGCGCGGCGGAGTGCGCAGTCCCTTGCCGAGCCGGTCCACGACCCGCAGGCCGACTACCTGCCAGGCCGTCGCCGTGAGCGCGATGACGGGCCGCACCGCGGCCGCGACGAAGTAGCCGATCACGATCAACGGCCCGCGGCGCGACGGCCGGTCGGCGAGGCGCCCCGCTACGAGCTTGACGAGAGCCGACGCGGCATCGGCGGCGCCGTCGAGTGCCCCCAGGGCAATCGCTCCACCGCCGAGCACCCCGGTGACGAACGCGGGCAGCAGCGGGTACACCATCTCACTTGCGAAATCGTTGAGAAGGGAGACTGCACCGAACAGCTTGACCTGCCTGGGGAGCTTCTGACGATCACTCACCCAGGCCCAGCCCCCAGCGAATGAGAGCCACCGGCAGGCCGCCGTACGGGAGCACGGCGTCGTGGAAGGCACGCAGCGTAAAATCGTTGCCCTTGGATTTCCGGAAATCGTCGCGCAGCCGCAGCAGCTCGCGCCGGCCCACGGCGTAACACAGCTGATACGCGGGCCACGCGCAGTAGCGCCGCACCTCCGCCTCGGCGTTGCCGCGCTCGACATGGAGCTCGTTCACCATCTGCTCCACCGCCTGCTCGCGCGTCATGCCGCGCGTGTGCAACCCGACGTCGAGCAGAATGCGCATCGCGCGCCACAACAGGTGCACGCGCTGGAAGAACAGCTCTTCGTCCGACGCATAAAAGCCCTGCTCGCCCATCATGTCTTCGCAGTACAGCGCCCAGCCTTCGACGGTCAGCGGCGTCCACAGATTCTTGCGCACGTGCGACGGCAGCTCTTTCGCGATGACCAGCTGCAGGTGGTGTCCCGGATAGCCCTCGTGCAGCGCGGTCGCCGCCAGCTCGTAGCGGCAGTGATCGCGCAGAATCCGCTCCTGCTGCGCCGTGGGGAGCCGGGGATCGGGCACGGTCACGTAGAACCACCCGGTTCGGTCGCGGCTGTACGCCCCGGGACTGTCGTAGGCGGCGTACGGAATCACCGGCCGCATGAACGCCGGAGTGGGAATCACGCCCAGCGGCGCCTTGGGAATAGGCGCGAGCTGCTTCTCCGCCACGAAATCGCGCGCGCGGGCCATCTCTTTCGCGTACGCATCGACCAGCTCACCGGGCGCGGGATGGTCGGACCGCAGCCGGTCCACCAGCTCCGGCCACGGCCTGCCGTCGAGCCGCTTGGCCAGACGCACGAGGTCGGCTTCGACTTCTTCCTTGAGGTGGAGGCCATAGCGCCACAGCTCCGGTGCCGTGTCGCGCAGCGCATGCTGATAGTGCAGCAGGAAGTTGAACTCGTCCTCGCCGATCGCGAAGTGATCCGTCCCCATCTCGAGCCAGCGCTCGAGGTTTGTATCGAACTGCTGCAAGGCATCGCTTGCCGTTCCCGCCGCGCTCGCGAGTCGCGCGGCATGCATCGGAGACTGCGCGCCCAGTGCCACGGCGAGCTCTTTCACGAGCAGGCGGCCACCTTCGGTCATGCGCAGCGCCGTTTCGACGAACACGCGGACCGGTTCCTCGAGCGTCGCCTTGAGATCGTCGATGAACGCCGGGATATCCTCGAGCCGCCCGATCGCCGCCAGCGCCTTTTCGGCGGGCGTGCGATCGGCCGAGAGCAGCAGATGATGCAGTCCGCCCAGCAGGTGGGACAGCCAGAATTCCGGGTTCTTGGTCTGCGGCCTGATCTTCTCGAACCGCTGCAAGGATACGCGGATCTCGTTGAGCAGCGCGGTGCGGTCGATCTCCTCCTCGAGATCGGTCGCGTTCGCCTCTTCCAGCGCGGATGCAATCGACTTGAGCGCCGCGAGCTGGGGCGCGAGCGCGGCCGAGCTGAAGCGGCCGTAGCGATCGTCGTGGCCCGGCACGCCGGCCTGAGTGGCCGCGACCGGATCCATGTGCCAATAGAGATCGAAGAACGACTTCTCGATGTCGCGGAAGCTCATGCGCTCAGCAACCGGTGACACTCCTCGTCGGACAGCACCCGATCGGTCCGCTTCGCCGCCTCGAACAACGTGCGGCAGGCGCTCTCATCGTTCGGATCATAGCCATGCCGCTCCAGCCAGTACTTCACGTTGGACAGTCCCGACACGGGAGAGATCTCGATCCGCTGCTCGAAGCCGAATTCTTCGGCGGGCACCGAGCTGTACACGCGATCGGCGAGCCAATTGTGGCCCTTCTTCTTGGCCTTGATGATGGCCGCGGCGTGCACTCCGGTGCCGGTCCGGAACGCGTCGGTGCCGATCACCGGGTAGTTCACCGGAATCGGCACGCCCACAGCGTCGGCGACCAACCGGCAGTACTCCGGGAGCTTCCGGATGTCCCCCTGATGCGCCCCCAGCAGCTTGAGGTTCACGATCAGCAGGTCCATCTCGGCATTGCCGACGCGCTCGCCCACGCCGAGCGCCGTGGCGTGGACACGATCGACGCCGGCCTCGATGGCGGCCAGACAGTTGATCAGCCCCATGCCACGATCACGATGGCCATGCCAGTCGATTTTGACATTGTTCTTTTGGACGATCTCCTTTTTGACGAAGCCGACCAGTGCCTTGACCCCGTCCGGCGTTGCATGACCGACGGTATCGGCCAGGCACAGCCGCTGCGCGCCGCAATTGATGGCCGCGCCGTATAACGCTTTGAGGGTCTCCGGCCGCGCGCGCGTCGTGTCCTCGGTGACGTACATGACCGGCAGGCCATGCTTGACCGCATACGTCACCGCTTCTTCGCTGGCCTTGAGGATGCGATCGAGGGTCCAATCCTCCGCGTACTGCCGAATCGGGGACGAGCCGATGAACGTAGCGGCTTCGATCTTGATGCCGACCTCATCGGCAACCCGCACGATCGGCTCGATGTCAGCCACCACGGTGCGGGCGGCGCAATTGGGGGAGATCGGCAGCTTGTGGTCACGGATTTCCATCGCCAGGGCGCGGACCTGATCTACCACGCGGGGGCCCGCGCCCGGTAACCCGATATCCGCGGCAACGATACCAAGATCCGCCATCAGGTGCAGCAGCCGCTTCTTGACGTCGAGCGACGGGTCCGTCACCGAGGGGGACTGGAGCCCGTCGCGCAGCGTCTCGTCATTCAAGTCCACGCGCGCCCGCGTCCAGTCGAACCCGCCGTTGGGGCCGCCGGCGTTGTTCCAATCGTAGATGAGTTGCCGCTCTTCCATGCGGCGTAGTGTCGCCCCAGCGCTAGGTTCGGTCAAGTGAAGTTGCCTCGACCGCCCCAAAAGTCATACTTTGGCGGCATGATCGACGCGCTGCTCACCCACGATCGCGTCCGCGCCGCGCGGGCGCACATCGAGCGCTCGGACGAAGCGACGCTCGCGCATCAGGCGTCGCTGTCGGCGATTCCCGCCCCGACCGGTGCCGAACAGGCGCGCGGGGCGCGCGTGGCCGAGCTGTTCGCCGACGTCGGGCTCGAGAACGTGGGCATCGATCAGGTGGGCAATGTTCGTGGATGGAGTCGGGCGCAGCATGCTGCGCCCCTGCACGGCGACTATGTCGTTTTGTCGGCGCACCTCGATACCGTGTTTGGTCCTGAGCTCGACGTGTCCGTCTCGCGCAAAGGCCCGCGCCTCGAGGGACCGGGCATCTCGGACAACGCGCGTGGCCTCGCGGCGATGGTGACCCTGGCGGAGGCGTTGACGCAGGCGCGCGTGACGACACGGCGGGCCGTGCTGTTTGCAGCGACCGTGGGGGAAGAAGGCTCAGGCGACTTGCGGGGCGTGCGTCACTTGTTGGGCGGCCCGATCCGGCCCCACGCGTTCATCGCGTTGGACGGTGCCGGTATCGAACGCATCGTCCACCGCGCGCTCGGCGCCCGTCGCTATCGCATCACCTACGCGGGTCCGGGTGGACATTCCTGGGCGGCCTATGGGGTCGCCAATCCCGCCCATGCCGTTGGGCACGCCATCGACCGCATCGCGCGTATTCCCACGCCCGACGCGCCACGCACCACGCACTCCGTCGTGAAGCTGGGCGGTGGCACGAGCTTGAATTGCATCCCCCAGACTGCCTGGTTCGATCTCGATTTGCGGAGCGAAGATCCGCGGGCGCTCGACACTCTGGACGCCGCCGTCCAGGGCGTGCTGCAGCAAGTGCTCAGCGAAGCGAACCGGCAGCGGATTCCGGGCAGCGCGCCACTCACGATCGACGTGCGGCGTGTCGGTGATCGGCCTTCCGGATTGACGCCGCGCACGCACCCGCTGGTGCAGACCGCGGTCGCGGCCACCCGGGCCGTAGGCCACGAGCACCAGCTGGCGTGCGCCTCGACCGACGCCAATGTGCCGATCTCCCTCGGCGTGCCCGCGGTGGCGTTGGGGGCCGGCGGCCGCTCCGGTGATGCCCACCTCCCCACCGAGTGGTACGAAAACGACAAGGGCGCGCTCGGGATCGTGCGCGCCCTGCTCGTGACCGCGGCCATGGCTGAAGCGTGCTAGTGAGCGGCGGCGCCTCCGCCGGGCATTCCCTTACTGCGGTGCATCAACAAGAGCAGCGGCAGCGATAGCACGAACGCGCTCCCGAACAGCAGGAACAGCTGCTCGAACGACAGCATCATCGCTTGCTTCGTCACAATCCCATTCAGGAATCCGATCGCCTTGGTCTGCGCGATCGCGGGCAGATCTCCGCGCGCCACGAGTGCCTGGGTGATCATGGCGATCCGCTCGCGCGTCGCCTCAGCGTACGGTGTCACGTTCGCGGCGAGATCGGCGCGGTGAATCGCGGTGAAGCGCTGCAATAACGTCGCCGACAGCGCGATCCCCACGCTGCCGCCGAGCTGCCGCATCAGATTGAACAGGCCGGTACCGCTGGGAATCTTGGACATCGGCAGATCGGCGAGCGCCAGATTCGTGAGCGGCACGAAAATCAGGCCGAGGCCCACCCCGCGGAAGATCAGCGGCCAGAAGAAGTCGCTCATGCCGCTTTCCGTCGTGAAGTGCCCGTGCTGCCACATCGACAGCGCGAAGATCGCGACGCCCGCCGTGATCGAGAGTCGCCCGTCGAATTTTCCCTGCAGGCGGCCCATGAACGCCATCGTAAACGCGCTCGCGAGCGCGCCCGGCAAAATCACGAGGCCCGTCTGATTCGCGGTGAAGTTCCGCACGTTCTGGAGATAGACGGGCAAGACGAAGACCGTGGCATAAAGGCAGACGCCAAGTACAAGTCCAAAGACTACGCCGACCGCAAGTTGCCGGCTCTTGAGGATGCGCAGATCGACCACGGGATGCTCGGTGCGCAGCTCGTGCCAGATGAACGCGATCAACGAAATCGCGCTCGTGATCCCGAGCAGGCGCACCTGGCCTGAGGAAAACCAATCGAGCCGCTCACCGCGTTCCAGCATCGTTTGCAGTGACCCGATCCCCACCGCGAGCAGCCCGAGTCCGATGAAGTCCACTCGCGTGACGCGCTGCTGATGCTCGGAGTCGTTGATGAACGTCAGCGTCAGCGCGAGCGCCAGCATGCCGAACGGGATGTTGATGTAGAAGATCCACGGCCAGCCGTAGACGTCGGTGATCCAACCCCCGACCGTTGGTCCGAGCGTCGGGCCGACCATCACCCCGACGCCGAAAATGGCCATCGCCGTGCCGTACTCCTCGCGCGGGAACTCCTCGTACAGAATCGCCTGCGACGTGGACAGCAGCGCGCCGCCGCCCAGGCCCTGGATGATGCGCCAGAACACCAGCGACTCCAGCGAGCCGGCGTTGCCGCACATGAACGAGGCGACCGTGAACAGGGCGATCGAGCCGGCGAAATACCGCTGCCGGCCGAAGAACGCCGACAGCCAGCCGGTGATGGGCAGGACGATCACGTTCGCCACGATGTAGCCCGTGGACACCCACGCGATCTGATCGAGCGTGGCGCCCAGGTTTCCCATCATGTGCGGGATCGCCACGTTCACGATGCTGGTGTCGAGCAGCTCCAGCACGGACGCGATCGACACCGTAATCGCGATGAGATACTTGAACCGATAGCGGTCCGCTGCCGCCGGAAGCGCAACCGCGGTCATTAGTGCGTCTTGATCGTCGCGACGACGCTCATGCCCGGCCGCAGCGGATGCGCCGGATCAGCGGCCGCGGAATCGAGCCGGATCCGCACCGGAATCCGCTGGACGACTTTCGTGAAGTTGCCGGTCGCGTTGTCCGGTGGGAGCAGCGAGAACTTCGCGCCCGTGGCGGGCGACAGGCTCTCGACATGGCCGCGGAAGTGCCGGCCCTCGTAGGCGTCGACGGTGATGTCGGCCGAATCGCCCGGCGTCACGTCCGCGGTCTCGGTTTCCTTCAGGTTTGCCGTGACCCAGACGTCATCGAGCGGGACGACGGTCATGAGCGGCTGGCCCGGCTGCACCAGCTGGCCCAGCTCGACCGATTTCTTCGAGACCACGCCGGCGGCGGGCGCGAGAATGCGCGTGTACGAGAGCTGCAGCGCGGCCTGATCGCGCACCGCTCGAGCCGCCGCGACGCGCGCGTCGGCGCCCACGAGGGCGGCCTGAGCGGCCGCCAGCTGCGCGGCAGCAGCCGCCGCCGCGCCGCGTGCGGCGTCGAGCGACTGCGGGCTCACGATGCTCTGAATCGCCAGCGGCTCGAGGCGCGCGAGGTCCGCCTGTGCCTTCACGGCGTTCGCCTGCGCCTGGGCGACGGCGGCATCGGCCTGGCCCACCCGCGTGCGACTGCTCACGGTCGCGAGCAGCGCGGCGAGGTCGGCGTCGGTCTGCGCCAGCCGCGCGCGTAGGTCACGATCATCGAGCACGACGAGCGTGTCACCCGCGCGCACCGATTGATTCTCCTGGATGCGCACTTCGGTGACGTAGCCGCCCACCTTCGGCAGCACCGGGATGATGTGCCCGTCCACCTGGGCGTTGTCGGTCGAGACGTGCGAGCGGCCGAACCACCAGCGGCGCATCCCGATGATCAGCAGGGTGACCAGAATGATGCTCATGATGGAAAAGACGAGCCTCCGCGAGCGTTTTGGGGGATTGGACGGTTTCGCCACAGACGGGCGGGGTCCCCCCCGAGTCTCGGTCCTGGGTTCCGATGTCGGTTCCATGGTTGTTGCCATTTCGTCCTCGATTAATGCAGGGTGTGCGCGCCGCCAACGGAGCGCGCCAGCGCGATCCGCGCCGACAACGCCGCGAAGCGCGCATCGATGTCCGCTTCCCGCGCGCGTACCAATGACTCCTGCGCGTTGATCACTTCGATATTCCCCGCCACGCCGGCCTCAAACCGTTGCCGCGCCTGCGAGACCTCTTCGGTCGCGAGCTGCAGCCGCTCGCGTGAGATCATCTGTTGCGCGGCCGCCGAGCGCAGATCGAGCAGCGCGCCGTCTACGTCCGCGGCGAGTTGCTGGCGCAGGTCCCGGGCGCGCACGTCGGACTGGCGCGCCACGGCCTTTTGCTCGGCGAGGCGCCCTTCGCGCCGCCAGCCATCCAGCACCGGCAGCGTCACCTGCACGGCCAGCGCGCGCGTGCTCACCGCGTCAGGAAACTGGTTACCGCTCAGGCCATAGTCCGCCGCCAACCCGAGGCGCGGTAGGCGTTCCGCCGATATCGCCGACGCCGCCGTCCGAGCGGCATTGCCCCGGGCGAGCTCAGCGGCGAGGTCGGGCCTCATGGCGATCGCCTGCGCCACCGCCAAGTCGCGGTCCGCCGGGACCACGGCAGCGCCCAACTCCACACTCAGCGTATCGGTGAGCTCGATCGGCGTTGCGGTATCGAGTCCCAAGGCGCGCGCGAGATCGATCCGGGCGCGCTCGAGCTGGCTCTGGGCCAGGATCAGGCGGCCGGCCGACTCCGACAGCTGGACCCGGGCGCGGGTCACATCGATCGACGCGCTTACACCGGCCTGCTGTTGCGCGATCGCGAGCGTGACGAGCTCGGCGGCGAGTGAAGAATCAGCGCGACGCGCACCGACGACAGCCTGGCCCCGGGTCGCGCGCGCATACGCGACGGCAACGATTTGGGCGCTCGCCTCTTCGGTTGCCGAGCCCTCCGCCGCCGCGGCGGTGACCTGACTCTTGGCCGCGCTCACGCGCTTCAGGTTCGAAAAGTCGAAGATCGTCTGCTGGAGCTGCACGCGGCCGTCGACGACATCAAACGGGCCGATGAGACTCGGCACTCCTGCGAACGAGAACCCCAGCGCCTTGGGGTTGAGGGTACGATTCGCCCACGAGCCGGCCAGCGAGATGTTCGGCAGCAGCCCGGAACGGGCCTGCGTCACGCGCGCGCGCGATTCATCCTCGCGGAGCCCGGCGATCTCGACGGAAGGCGGCGGCGCGTCCGATGTCACGCGACGCACCGCGTCGGCGAATGAGAGCCGCAGCGCGGCCGGCTCCTGTGCCATCAGCGGCGCAGGGGGCGGGGCGGCAAGTACGGCGGCGGCCAAAACAAGGCTACGAGTTAGCGATGCCATGGAGAAAGAGATTGATGTGAGTGTCGAGGTAGCTGGGAACGTCGAAGCCTTCAGGCATGCAAGCCGCGAACGCCTTGCGCGCAACGACCGCGTGCAGGAGCGGCGCCATCGCGAGCTTGGTCGCGATGGCGAGATCGACCTTCTTGAATTCGCCCGCCTTGATGCCCCGCGCGAGCACGCCTTCCATCAGGCGATGACCGCGCGTGATGACTTCCTCATAGTAGAAGCGGGCCAGCTCCGGGAAGTTGCCGGCTTCGGCGATCATCAGTCTGGGAATGCCGGACAGCGACGTCTCTCCGACGACCCGCCAGTACTCCCGGACCAGGCGCTCGAACAGATCGCGCGCGCTGCCCGTGAACGCCTCGGCCACCGCTTCCCCCCTGGCGATGACGGGGACGATGGTCTGACGCACCAGCGCCTTGAACAGCGCGTCTTTGTTGTTGAAGTACAGATAGATCGTGCCCTTGGTGACGCCGGCCTTGCGGGCGACGTCCTCGAGCTTGGTCGCGGCAAAGCCGCGTTCGGCAAAGACCTCGAGCGCCGCGCTGATGATCTCTTCCGGGCGCGCATCCTTGCGGCGGCGCCAGCGGGGCTGGCGGGGCTGGCGGGGCTGGCGTTTGACGACTCGTCTCACGGCGGAACGGGGCATGCTGGGTAGCTCCAAGTTAGTTACTGAACGGTCAGTAAGTAACTTGGGTTCCACGCGGCGGTCAAGGAGCCCAACCAACCAGGGTTTGTTAACCCCGGGCTGGCAGCCCGGGGTTAACGCACCCGAGTCGGGTTCTGCCTGTAATAGAGAATCAGATCCGTGCTCGGCGGTTTGGACCCCAGCTGGCGCAGGAACGTCACGATCTGACCGCGATGGTAGGACGAGTGGTTGATGAAGTGCCGAAACATCTGCCGGAAGGTGTGCACGTATTCGCCGCCGCTGGATGGCTTTACGATCCTGGTCTCGTCCAGGCGGCGCTCGTTCAGGCCCGCCACGAAGCTCCCCCGCTCTGCCTCGACCGCCTCCCAACGGCTCCGCGCCTCAGCGAGCGCGCGCAGATCGGTGCCCTGGGGTATGGCGGGGTTCGGCTTCCCTTGCCAGCGGTGCAGCCACAACTGCTCCGCCCACACGATATGGCACAGCGTGCCGTGCACGCCGCCGTAGCTGCTCTTCAGGTCCCGGAAATACTGGTCTTCGGGAAGCTGGGCGACCGCATCGAAGATGATCCGGTTCGCCCAGGCGTTGTAGTCGAACAGCTCGAGCAACTCGTTCAACGGGCCGCGGCCACCTCTCCCGCGTCCATCACCGCGTTCACGAGCTCCTGTTCCGTGATCACCTGATTGTCGCCGACGAGCGAGCCATGTACCAGCGAGCGGTCCACTCGCACGCCCTTCCCCAGAATGCTGTGCTTGATCTCGCTCCCGATGATGGTGCTGCCGGCCTCGATCGCGACGTTGGGCCCGATCTCCACGTCTTGCAGGGTCACGCCGTCCTCGATGTAGACGGGATCGGTGATCTTCACGCCGTCGGGAACGTGCTTGGGGCGCTTCCCGCGTCCGTGTCTCAGCAGATGCTCATTGGTCTCCAGCAACGTGTCGACCTTACCGCAGTCGTACCAGCCGCCGACTTCGCTGACGAGCAGCTTCTTGCCCTTGTCCACCATGTACTGGAACGCATCAGTCAGGTAGAACTCCCCTCCCTTGCCCGGCGGGCTCTTCAGAACGTGCTCGATCCCTTCGAACAGGGTCTTCCAGTCTTTCACATACTGCAGCCCGATGTTGGCGCGCCGTGAAATCGGCGTGCTCGGTTTCTCCACGATTCTGGTCATGTGACCGTGCTTATCCGTCACGACGACGCCGAAGCGCTGGTAGTCCTCGACCTCCTTCGTCCAGATGATGCCGTCGTCCTTGCTCTTTTTCACCATCGACAGATCGGCATCGAACAACGTGTCGACAAAGATCACGATCAGAGGGCCGTCGATGTAGGGCCGAGCCAGATTCACCGCTCCGGCGGTGCCATCGAGGACTTTCTGTTCGATGAAGCGCGCGGGAACGTCATAGTGGTCGCGGATGTACTGCTCGACTTTCTCCTTCAAGTGCCCGGTGATGATGATCAGCTCGTCCAGCTGGCCTGCCTGCCGCAACGCGTCCATGACGTAATCCATCACGGGCCGGCCGGCGACGTTCACGAGCGGCTTCGGGACCCGCTTGGTGAGGGGCAGGAGCCGGGTGCCTTTGCCGGCCATCGGCATGATGACTTTCATGGGACGCGTCCGTAGCGATCCTTGATCCGCACGACGTCATCGAGCTCCGGCGTGGACGCCTCGAGCAAATCGGTGACGGTGACGGCCTCGAACTGATGGATCAGTTTGGGGGGAATGTGAAACGCCTCGCCCACGCGCACCCGGCGTTCGATCAGTGTCTCCCCCCGCTGGATGCGCAGGATGATTTCGCCGGACAACACGTAGATCGATTCGTCCTTCTTGTTGTGATACTGCAGCGAGAGCACGTGGCCGGGCTCGATGTGCAGGATCTTGCCGACGTAGCGCTCGGCCTTGGCCCAGATGATCTCGTGGCCCCACGGCTTCTCGACTCGGTAGGGTAGATCGCTCACGCGAGCCTCAATTTGAGGGACGACGGCAGCGTAACGCACGCGGTGACACAGACTCCGCATCCGACACAGCCTTCAGGTTTCAGCACGGGGTGTCCACGCGCATCGAGCCCGAGGGCCTGCTCCCCCACCGGACACGCGCGCGCGCACACGCCGCACTCGGCTCCCTGGAACGTGATGCAGCGCTCCGGATCGAGCTCGAGCACCCCCATATGCACCGATTCCCACGGCACCTTGGTGAGCGCACCCGTCTCGCACGCCGCCGCGCACGGCATGTCTTCACAGACGATGCAGGCCTGCGACCCGGGATCGATATAGGGCGTGCCGGCCGCGAGCCCGCCACTGCTCGCGGGCATCTTGATGATCGCGTGCACGGGGCAGACATCGATGCAGTCGCCACAGCGCGTGCAGGCCGCCACGAACGCCATTTCGGGCGCCGCCCCCGGTGGCCGAAACCACCGTTTGGGCGCGACGCGCTCCTCGGCGTGCTCCACGACCTCATGCAGGAGCTTGCCGAACGTTTCCTGGAAGAATGCCCGCCGGTCAGCCATCACGCACTCCCACGCACGACGCACCACGCACGACGCACGTCAAAAGCTCGGCTCCAAACTGACCTGCCACCGAAAGTGCAACCTGCCCTCGCTGCCGGTCGACGGCACGTCGGCGGCATAATCCCAGCGATTCACGACCAGCGGCAGCTCGAACCGCATCGTCCACGACAGGTCGTTGATGCGGTGGCGCGTGATGAGCCCCACGCCACCGTCGTACAACGTCGTGTAGTCCTGCCCACTCGACGCGGCCGGGACCGCCTGCGGGTCCACGATGCCGGCGTCCACGAACCCCTCCAGCGAGACATCGCGGAGGAATCCAGTCTGGCGTCGGAAGAATGACTTCGTCCCTTCCATATTCAGGGCGACGGCCCAGCGGCCACCCAGGTCGGGCCGGAAGCCGCGCAGGTTGGCGTCGCCCGGCGCGTGATAATGGAAGTCGGGGCGCACGAACAGCGCGCCGCGGCTGCGCAGCAGCGGATTGGTGAACGTCGCGTACGGGTCGGCACCGGAGACCATGACTCGACGCTGCAGGGGGGGCGCATTGTTGGCAATGTACCCGCCCGCAAACAGCCGCGCCCCGAAGGTCGTCTTCAAGATGAAGGGCATCCGCACGCTGACTTCTCCCGTGGGGCGCGCGAACAGCTCGACATCGTACCGGGTAGTGCTTTCAACTCCCGCGCCCGGATTGCGGTACATGAGCCCGCCGCGCAGGCCGACGCGGCCACGCCAGGTCTGTTGTCCAGAGCGCTTCACGACGGAGGCCCACGGCTCGATTTCTACGCTGCCCGCATTGTCCCAAAGATCGCGATCGACGTAGCCGAGATCGCTCACCGCCATCCAGATCGCGTTCATGCCGGCGTGCCGGTCGGTGGTGCCGCCGAGGTGCGCGTTGAGCGAGCGATCGGCAGTGAGCGCGATGCCGGAGCGGCCTTCGACCCACCATCCCGCGACGCTGGTCTCGGTACGCGGCAGCGGCTTGCTGCTGGGATTGCGAAATTGCGCGTAGATCCCGATCCGGTACTTCGGGTCTGGCCCGACGCCACTGGCCGGATCCGGACCAGCGGCGTACGACAGCAGTGACAGATTGTTGTCGAAGCGACCGAGGTAGTTCGACCGGCTCCGCACGGCCGCGGTGACGCCGCCGTAGTCGTTGTACCAGGCCACCGGCAGCAGTCGGTTCACGATGCCGTCGCGGCGCGACTCGGTGCGCGTCGGATTGTCGAAGCGCGTGACCGTCTTGTGGCGTGATTTGAACAGCCCCCGCGGCTCGTGGTTGTTGAGCGCGTTCCAGTCGTGCGCGCGAATCCGCGGATCGAGCACCAGCCGGCCGGGCTTCCTGCTCGTCACGAATTCCACGCGCTCGCGCTCGGGCTGCCCGCTCGCGCGGGTGTAGATCGAATCGGTGTCGCCGATTTCGATCGGCATGAATCCGTCGCCGAGGCGGTCGATAGTGACTGCCGTCAGCCATCTGCCGTCAGCCGTCTGACGGCGTTCGACTTTGTTCAGCTTGTAATCGATCAGCGGCGTGCCGTGCAGCCACTGCGCGAACAGCCACTTGAGGTCCATCTTCGACACCTCTTCGGCGACTGCGCGGAACGCGGTCTCGTCCACGTGTTTCAGGCGCCAGCGCGCGTAGTATTCGCGCAGAATCTCGAGCATCACCGGGTCGCCCACCACGTAGCGCAGCTGTTCGAGAAACAGCTGGCCTTTGCTGTAGATCATCGTGTTGTACGTCTGGAAGTCGCGGTAGCGATCGCTGATCATCGAGACCGGCTCGCTCCAGCGGTCCAGGTCCCAGAAGAGGATGTCCTGCTCCACCTCCGGATACTCGGAGCTGCCGCCGGTCGCTTCGAAGAACCAGCCGGTCTGAAAACTCGTGAAGCCCTCGTCGATCCAACCCTCGCGCCATTCGTTATTGGCGAGGATCCCCATCGTGTAGTTGTGCCCCAGCTCGTGCACGATCAGACCGAGGCTCGGGCTACCGTCCATGATCACCATGGGAAACTCGGTACCGCCGCCCTCGATGCGATGCAGGTTCGTGATCTGCGGCCAGGCGAATTTCCCGAACAGGGTGTCGAGCCAGGCAAGCGCGACTTCTGTGCGCTGAACTGCGATGCCCTTCCCCCAGGTGGCGCTGTCACCAGGCTGGTATAGCACGCGCACCACCACGTCCTTGTATCGGCCCTGTTCGTACCGATACTCCGGATTCAACGAGAAGGCGAAGTGATGCACGGAGTCGGCATAGAAACGGACGCACTTACGACCGGAACTCGAAGAACCGCATCGACCGCCCGACCGCCCGTAATAACTCCGCTGATAGTCGATTCCACCGCGTGCGACCGCCCCGACCGCCGCCTTTTCCCAACCAGGATCACCTTCCACCGGCACTCCCGTAGCACCCACCACCTGGTCTGATGCCAGGTCCAACAACACATCATAGCTCGCGAACTCGCCGTAGAACTCGCCCGCCGGGTACAGCGGGTGATCCTGCCATCCGTACTTGTCGTAGACCACGACCTTGGGATACCACTGCGCGAAATCGAACCGGCGCCCCTGCCTTCCCTGCCGCCGCGGCAGCGTCGAGGGCCGAGCCTGCCAGTCGAGCTCGGCGACGAGCGAATCGCCCGGCGCGAGCGGGCGCGGCAACTTCCAGTGCGCGATCGTGGAGTCGGGCGCGTACGGGTAGTCCGGCTTTCCTGAAACGCCCATCACGGTCGCTGCCGTGATCCGCTCGAACGCGTAGTCGGGATCCTTCATGTGCTGAAACCGCACGCGGCCTTCGGCGGAGTCGACGGCGGCCCAGCGCGAACCGGGCCGGAATGCGTTCAGATACTGATGGACGTAGAAATCGCGCAGGGTGTCCGGTGACTGATTGACGTAGCGAATGCGCGCCTTGCCGGTGAGCACCCCGCTCGGTTCATCGAGCGACGCGGTGATCTCGTACGCGACGCGCTGCTGCCAGTAGGTGGAATCGGGACCGCCGGGACCACCAATCAAGACGAGCACAATCGAGAGCATGGGCCGGGGAATCTCGCGTGTTTCCGGGCCGTGTCGCAAGGAAAGGACGCCGGTTCCTGCGCCGCCGTCGCCACAATGGTCCTCCCCAATTACCAGGAGGACACATGTTGAATCGTGGTTGCGTCGCGGCACTGCTGGTCCTCGCCGCGGCCTGCTCTGACCGGGCGGTAACTCCACCGGATCAGACACCTGACGCCGCATCGGCCGTCGGGCCGTCCGGCAGTCCGGCCGTCGAATTGGCCAGGATGGTTGCGAAAGGCCTCAAGAATCCGGCGTTCCGTGCCTACCTGAAGGCGCAGCTCGACGCCTCGCCCTACCGCGAGCACAAGCTGCAATTCGAGACGTTCCTCACCGCCAACAGCGCGCGGGCGCTGCGGCAGATCGCGGGCGAGAACGGCGGGAAACCCGAGCTGGTCGAGCGGCAAGCCAAGCAGGCGATCGCGCTCGAGGCCTACTTCCCCGTGGCCGAGCATGCGAAGGCGTGGACCGGCGATGAGCGTGTGCTCGTGGCAACGGCGCTGCGGGATGCCGATGTCCCCGTGGCGTTCGATGTCGAGGGCCGGCAACTGCTGCTCGATCCCAAGACTCCGCCGGCGACACCGGTGCTGGCGTTGGTCCCCGTCGAAACCGACTTCTCGGTTCGGCCGACCCGGCAGACCTGCCTGGAGGACTGTGGTGGCGGGACGGGCGGTGTCGTGCCCCCGCCCCCGCCCCCGCCGGCGCCGGGATTGTACATGACCAAAAGCCATTTCGTACAAGACTTTGAAGGCTGGTTGAAGGGGTCACCCGAATTTGAGGTGCACATCCTGGGCCAGAAGGGGCAAACGGATTCCCTCACCGATTACCAATGCGCCGGAGAGCACGCTGGCGGGCCTTACACCTTCGATCAGAACAATCTCGACTGGTCGGGGCGTGTGCTGCTCTTTTCGAAGAACCAGCTCGATCAATACAATGCGGCGCATCCTGGGCAGAACGTGCGCGTGTTCGTGGTCGAGGATGACGACACGGCATGCCAGATCAAGACCGATCCCCAACGCTTCCAGCGAGTGATCACGTATGTGGACAGCCTCTACAACTACATGACCTCTGGGAACGATTCGAGCAACACGTTCAGGAAATACTACGCCTATGCCCAGACGGGCTACAACATCTGGAAAGCACTGGCGGCATTCATCAAGAGCAATGACGAGCTCGTGGGGACTGCGGTCGACGACGATATCGTGAACGCCTTTTTCCCCGGCTACAACTGGTTTGTGAAAGGCGAAAACAACATCACCAATGGCTGGATCAACCTGGTCATGAACTGAGATCGCGGAGCGTCACATGCGTATCGTCGGGTTCGTTTCCGTTCTGGTGATCGCCGGCATCAGCTCACGCCCTGCGGCCGGTCAATGGCGCATCGGCCTGGAGCTGATGAACACGTACTATCGCGGCAGCGCGGTGGATACGAGCGGCAACCCACATGTCCGTCCCGGCAACGCGTTGATGCCCACCCTGCATCTCGACACGCGGATCAACAGCGTGCGCGTGGCACTCCGGATGTCGTACGGAAAGCCGGGCCTGAGTCTGACGGGGCAAGGAGTCACAATTACGGATCGAACGAGCGACAAGCTGTTCGAAGCAACTGGAACAGTCGGTTTCCGGGTCGGAGGGATTGGGCCAAGCGGAGCGATAGTCGTGGATATTGGGCCCACCCTCCACCTGTGGAAGGCAACGCCTGAGACTCGGACACGCCTGGGCGGACTCGTGGCAGGGACGTACGAATGGCCGGTGAGCGAGCGGTTCACCGGCGCGATCCGAATTGAAAGCATACTGTCGAAATCGTGGTTCGATGAAGCGGACCTGCCGCCGGAATACCGGCGGCAGGCCACGTGGCGGTTCGGCTGGGGTGTGGGACTGCGGTACAGCCTGTAATCCGCTTCGCGCATGGCAGGGCAGCGTCGTATCTTAGCCGCTCATGGACGACCTCCGCCCCAGGGTGCAGGCAGCGCTCGGCGACGCCTATGAAGTCGAGCGCGAGCTGACCGGCGGCGGAATGAGCCGCCTTTTTATTGCCACCGAGCGCTCCCTGCGCCGCCAGGTCGTCGTCAAACTGCTCCCGCCGCAGTTTACCAGCGAGGTCAGCGCGGCCCGGTTCGAGCAGGAAATCCAGGTCGCCGCGCGACTGCAGCATCCCAACATCCTCCCCGTGCTCAGCGCGGGCGCCAAAGACGATCTCCTCTACTACATCATGCCCTACGTGCCCGGTGAGTCGTTGCGCCACCGGCTCACCCGCGAACAGAGACTTCCGGTCGACGACGCGGTGCGGATCCTCCAGGAAATCGCCGATGCCCTCGCGTATGCTCAAACGGAAGGCGTCGTGCATCGCGACATCAAGCCCGAGAATATTCTGCTCGAAGGTTCGCACGCCGTGCTCACCGACTTCGGGGTGGCACGCGCGCTCGTCGCCGCGGGCAGCGGCCGGATGACGGACACGGGCGTGGTGGTCGGCACGCCGGCGTACATGTCTCCGGAACAGGCAGCCGGCGAGCGGAACGTGGATGCGCGGGCGGACGTCTATGCGCTGGCGGTCGTGGGTTACGAGATGCTGAGTGGCGCGCTGCCGTTCGAAGGCCCGACGGCGCGGGCGATGATCGCGGCGCAGCTCACCGCGCGGCCGAAGCCGCTGCGCGCGGTCCGCCCTGATGTACCACCCGAGGTCGGGGCGGCGATCGACAAAGCGCTCGCCAAGGAGCCCGAGCAGCGCTTTGCCGGTGCAGCCGGTTTTCGTGACGCCTTAGCCCGCACCGGCGCGCGCCCGCTGCCCTGGTCGCGGCGGGCTCGTGCGATCGCCGCCGTCGTCGTGCTGATGCTCGTTGGAGGCGGCGTCATGGTTGCCAGCCGTGGCCGTGCGCCGGCGTTGGATGCGAATCTGATCGCAGTGGCACCATTCGACGTGTTCGATGCGAAGCTCACGGTCTGGCGCGAGGGCCTGGTCGACATCATGTCGCGCAACCTCGACGGCGCGGGGCCGCTGCACAGCGTCTCGCCCACGCTCGTCGTGCGAAAATGGGGCGGCAGGGGTGACCCCGCCTCGGCGAGCGCGCTGGCGCGGCGAACCGGCGCCGGCCTCGCCCTGTTTGGCCAGGTCGTGGGCGGCCGCGCCGATTCGATCCGCCTGACGGCGACACTCCTGGACGTCGGCAATGGCCGCGTCGTCGCCGACCTCGAGCTCCGCGGGCCGGCTGAAAGTATGGACCGGATCACGGACTCTCTGACCGTTGCGCTGCTGCGCGAGCTGGGCAAAACGCGGCCCATCGGCGCGGTCCGATTGGCGTCGCTCGGCTCGACGTCACTCCCCGCACTGAAAGCGTTCCTGCAGGGCGAACAGCATCTGCGCCGCACCGAATGGGACTCAGCGCTTGCCTACTACGGCCGTGCGGTGGAGCTCGACAGCCGGTTCGCCATGGCGCTGCGCCGCATGAGCCTGGCTCTCGGATGGAAGACCATCGGCACCGATTCGCTCTCGAACTGGTACGCGTTGCACGCGGGCGCGTTCAATCGCGGACTATCGCCACGCGACAGCCTGCTCATCACCGTGGACTCGATCAGCGCCGTGATGTACCGCTACGTCGGCGACAGCGCATACGCCCAACACGGACGGCGCCTCTTCGCCACGCTGAACGAGGCCACGCGTCGTTATCCTCAGGATCCGGAGGTGTGGTACGCACTCGGCGATGCCGGCTATCACTTTGGCTTTGCCATCACACTCAGCGTATCGAATCGTGAGATTCTGCAAGCCTTCGACCGTTCGATTGCACTCGATTCAGCCTTCACGCCGTCCTATATCCATCCCGTGGAGCTCGCGCTGGCATTGCAAGACGCTGCCGCAGCCCGGCGGTACGCGACGGCCTATTTGACGCGCACCCCGACCGACGTCGAAGGCAACGGCATTCCACTCGCGGCGAAGTTACTCGATCCCGTGGCCGCGCGATCTGCGGAGGTGGAGGCGCTGCTCGACACCTCAACCGCGGACGTCCTAGGATCAGCGCGGTTGACGTTCGCGCGGTTCGCGGATAGCGCCGAAACCGGCGTCCGAGTCTCCGGGGCTCTCGCGCGAGGACCGCGCAAGGGACTCCCGACCTGGAGCGATACCCTTGCGAACCAGCAGCGGTTTGCGATGCAGCTGGCGTTTCGGGGTCATCTCCGCGCCTCCTACGCCACGGCCGGGACGCGATTCCCCGGGGTCGTCGCACTGCTCGGGATGACCGGCGTCGTGCCCGCCGAGAGCGTCACGGTAGCGATCGCGCGTGAACCCTGGGGTACGGCGTTCGTGCCGGGGCCTGTCTTCTGGTGGTGGACAGCCCGCGAAGACACTCAAGCGTTGCGTCGCGCCGCGCGTTCTGCCGATTCAGTGGGACGGCACCCCAATCCGTTGTTCGACAGGGGCTACTGGCAGTTTCTGGCTGCCTGGGCGCGAGCATCGGAAGCCCTGGCCCGGCGCGACACCGCCGAAGCTATGCGCCGATTCCAAGCACTACCGGATTCGCTCTGCCCTATTTGCTTTCACGTCCCGCTATTCCAGGCCCGCGTGTTCGCGGCCCGCCATCGCGAGCGCGAAGCGCTCGCCTTAGTCGAGCGTGAGTTGCCGCCGTTTGCCGGAATGGAACGCGTGCTCTACAGGATTGAGGCAGCAAGGCTGAACGAACGGTTGGGGAATCGCGATCGGGCGATCGCGGCCTATCAATACGTGCTCGACGCGTGGCGTCGCGCCGATCCCGAGCTTCAGCCCATCATCACCGAGGCGCGCGCCGCCCTCGCGCGCCTCGGCGGGGAACCGCGCTAACTCAGGGAACTGGCGTCGCGTCCCGCGGCGGCACGACCGCCTGCCCGATCGTGTTGGCGTCAGTCCCGAACCAGATCGACTTCGACGCGGCATCGTAGTACATGTGGCGCACCGTCCCGCCGCCGCTCGGCACCTCAGTGGGCTCGGAGAACTTCAGCGTCTTGGTATCGAACGAGACAAAGCGGTTGGGACGCGACGTCTCGACCACCCACATGCGCTCCTCGCCGTCCAGCGCGGTCGCATACGGCCGCGAATTCGCACCGCCGGGCAGTGGCCACTCATCCACCTTCCCGGTCACCGCGTCGTAGCGCCCCAGGAAACCGGCCGCGTAATCGACGTACCAGACCCGATCGTCCGACGTGATCTCGAGGCGGCGCGGTCGCGACTCGGCGCGTGGCAGCGCAATCTCGCGCAGCTGCATCGTCGCCGGATCCACCGTCGCCAGCTTGTTCGTGCCGAACAGCACGATCCAGGGCCGGCCTTTGGAGTCGATCTTGATCCCATAGGGGCGCGCATTGGGCGTCGGCACCTTGATGAGCTGCACGTTGCCGCTGGAGACCGTCAGCTTGCCGATCGCGTTACCGCCCTGGGCCGTGAACCAGATGTCGCCCTTCTGGTCGAACACGAGGGTGTGCGGATCGCGCACCATCGGATCGAGCATCGGGAAACGCTTCCAGGTCCCGGTGCGCGGATCGAGGCTGCCGATGTGCCCCGCGAGATTGCCCGCGTACCACACGACGCCCTGGTTGTCCACGATCAGGTTGTGCGGTCCGACATTCTCGCCGTTCGGGAACTCGAAGCGCTTGAACTCGCCCGTCTTGGGATCGAGATAGGCGAGATAGTTGCCCGTCTGACCGCAGAACCAGATGCGCCCCGTCGTCTGATCGACGAAGGGATCGCGCGGACGGGTTTCGCCCCATGGGACGGGCCACTCTTTGATGACGGGGGGTTTGTCGACGGCTGGTACAACAGTGAGTGCCGCAACGGCGGCAAGAGCGAGCGTTTTCATGACAGAGCTCCGTTGGTGGTCTAGGCTTCCTGAATCTTAGCTCCCCCGCCGGGGCTGTGCAGCCCCAGTCGCGGTCAGAATACAGTGACGACTCTAATGATCGACAGTCAGACTCGAGGCGACCAAGCCCGCCAACGACCCGGCAAGTTCCCTTGCGAGCGCCGGCAATGACGAAGGGCGGTGAAAAGCCGCAGCCAGCACCGCGCTCGCGCCACCGGCGGTGGAGCGTTGCGCCCTACTCGCCGCGATGCTCGCCGTGGCGAGGGTTTCCCGGCCAGCGCTATCGGGCGCAGAGTCCACTGCCAGCGCAATCCCGACGCATTGCCCGACGAGGAACGGCAGGAACGGATCGTCTGCCGCGCGTGACGCTACAAATGCGAGCAGTGAATCCGTGAACGCAGGACGCTGGCTGGGGTCGTCGGACAGGGCCACAAATTGCTGCAAACGC
>Ga0137435_1000146_pt1 | contig 26389 bp, 30 predicted proteins | sample EasRivERMGT100_2_FD_104904 | JGI IMG/M metagenome (GOLD analysis project Ga0137435, IMG submission 104904) | Soil microbial communities from meander-bound floodplain in the East River, Colorado, USA - East River MetaG ERMGT100_2 | ecosystem: Environmental > Terrestrial > Soil > Floodplain ... | reverse complement strand
AGTAGTGCAAGATGCAAGTATTTCAGGGGGAGGGGATACAGAGACAAGTACAAAATTCCGAGTAGTGTCCGGGGTAGCAACTTCAGGGGCTACACTTTCCAACCTGTCTGGCGCGGCTGCTATTCCTAGTAACTCTCTGCTGCTTGCAAATGTTCTGATACCTGCTGGTGCTACAGCGTTGGTGGCGGGAAATCTCGATACCACAAAGCTTACCGCAGCGCAAATTGGAATTCCGGCAAGCATTCAGACTGACATTAACGATATTAAAATTGATGTGGCTGCCTTGGAGTCTGCATTTCCTGGTCAAATGTTTTTCACACCGATTAATCCAGTTAACGCTGTTGGGCTGGTGGCAAACTTGGTAGTAATGACTCAAATTACAGTGCATAAGCGAGTTACAGTTGCTTCAGTGGGGTTTATAGTTGCAGTTTCGGCAGGGACGATTGACTTTGGAATTTATAACAAGGATTTTCAACTTCTATGGCATAGAGGCAATATTTCTAGTCCTGCGCCGGGATCAGCAGGAGCTAGCATTTTTCAAGGTACGCCTACAACGCTTACCCTGGAACCGGGGATTTATTGGTTTGCTCTAACTAATAGCAGCGGGACTTTTGAATTTGCCGGGCTTGCCTCTGGAAATATCGCGGGAGTCTCAAAGGAAACTGCAAATACTCCCCCACTTCCCGCTACTGTGTTTGGAGTTAATGGAAACAGGGCTATCCACGCGTTGATAACAGGAGCGTAATGGAAACCATATTTACACAACACAATCTTCTTTTTGCCCGTGATCCGGCGGGTGGAGTAGAGGACATTGACAAAATGAAGGCTGCGGGCTTCGGAATCTACGCCTGCAACGTACAGAAGGAAATTCCGCCGTCAAGATGGGATTTGGTACGCGTGAGAGCCGCACAACATGGAATGATTGTTGTTCCGTGGTGTTACATTTGGAATTTGGAGGATCTTGACCGTCTTTGTAGCATTGCAGACCAATGGGGTACACAACCACTTGTAAATATTGAAAAGCAGATAGATCAGGGAGTTTTTACCTCTCAACAGGTCGCAAATAAGCTGATCGGTCGAGCAGCGGCTATTTCAATGGAGTGTTGGCTCTTCGATAACGTCGATTGGTCGCCACTTATTCACTTGCCGATGATGCTTCAGATATTTCCATTGGAAGTTCCTATCTCTGGTCAGTATGAAGCGTGCAAGGCTCACGCGCATACTAAGGGATTTTCATGCGTGATGTATACCTTCGGCACTTACGACGTAAATGGGGTACAGCCTCAGCCTAGTGATTACCCATTGAAAACTCCGTATCAGCTTTATACAGTGGACGATTTGACCTACATTTACCCGAATTACGGGGCTTGGGGGCCGACAGGAGTATGGGAGCCATGTGTGTTGCCCATTAAACCCCCGCTTTCAGTTGAACAATTCCCATTTACCGGCCCATATTACCCTGATGGGTCGAAATTCAAGCCAAATCGGGGTATGACGGTAAAAGCATTGAAAATTGCCCTAGACAGAATGGGTTTTGGGCCTTTCAATAATCCTACGACCTACTTCGGTAAGACATTGGCAAAAAAGCTCGTAGAATGGAAAATTTCAGTTGATCTAGACCCAAATCCCAATTATGGGAAGCTCACATGGAATACAATGAGGGCTGCGGTCGCCCTAGATGGTGATTACGCTTTTAATGACAAGGCTTTGGCTCTTGTAAGGTTTGACGCACTAAGTCAGAAAATAAGCAAGGAGTCAAGATGAAAAAGAGAATGGACGTAATTACTACGCCGACACAGGATCGACGGCACACATTTAAGATCAGGTTTGGAAAGGTCAGTTCTGAATATTACACTAAAGACCCTCAGCGCAGGAAGGAATTGGGTCTACCCCCTAAGTATATAGAAGAGTAATGGGTGGGCAAAATTTCATAATTAATAACCGAAAAAGGTGCATGGGGCCACTCCACGACGGAGATTACGTTCCTTTAGACCATTTTTACAAATATATGAGTGGGCCAAGGTTAGGAAGACCATTTGCCCGCTGCAAGAGTTGTCAAAGCGTTAGAAAACGGGCAGACGCCAAAAATCCGATGATTGTGTACGATAAAGTGAAATTTGTCTTTGATGAGCTACAGAACCGGCTTGGCAAGATGGAAGCTTGTCGTCGCTTGGGGGTATCACATTCGTTTTTTTCAAGGCGCAAATCTGAGGGCTTAAAGAAGATTCAAAGGAAGACTGTAATTAGGGCAATGCACTTGTTGAGAGAGTGTCGTGAAAATGAAGAAGCCAGGCACCGAAGTTCCATTCGTAGAGGGGCAACACTCAGGGGTGAACAAGAGAGAAAGCCAGTCAGGGCACGGGACTATTACAATACGACTCAGGACAATGAAACTGAGGATCGTAGGAGCCGCCGTTTGACAAGCCTTGAAGCGTGATGCTACAACGGGTTTGCGTCCTTTCATGGCGCTGCCTCCCTCCTGGTAGGTAGGTTCGGGCTAAGAGGGTCGGGGTACTGCCCCCCGGCCCTCTTTTTTGTGCCTTGGGTGTATTTCGCTATGCTGAAATCACCTTGCAGGGGACGTATCTAACCGCTCGGGAGCCGTATGGCTTCTAAGGCTGTAAACAAACGGAAAACCCGTAAGGCTGCTCCACGGGTGACGGGAGATTTTTCATCCGTCCGAACGCTAGCTAGACCGGATGAGTGGGCACTCAATATGGGTTTGAAAGTAGATGGTAGGCCATTCACCTTGGAAGGGCGTGAATACGTCCAACAGGTGATCCGCGATACCAGTGATGAAATTGTAATTCCTAAGGCTGCACAAATGGCATTTACAGTGACCTTTTTAACGAGGACGCTTCACTGGATTACACAGCGAAAATGGCACCATCTTTATCTGCTCCCACTGAAGACCGGCGCAATTCCATTTGTCCAGTCTCGCATTGATCCTATAATTGATTCGCATGAGGTTCTTAGGTCTGCGTTTAAGACTGTAGACAACCGGCTGCACAAGCAATCAGCAGAGAGTATTAATCTCTATATACGTGGTACGAATATCGAGCGCGAGCTTCAGGAAATTCCAGTAGACGTAGAAGTGTGGGACGAACGCGACCGTATGGTGGAAGACAACCTAGAGGACGCTCGGCACCGTATGGATGGTTCGCTTGTGAAAAAGCTGACTATGCTTTCTACTCCGACGGTTCCAGGGCACGGTATAGATGCTGAAGACGGATGGTGGGCGTCCGATCAGCACTTGTGGGAGATACCGTGCCCTGGCTGTAATCGTTTTCAAGTTCTTGACTTTGAAGACCATATGAAGCTCGGAGATACGGCCGATGAATGTGTAATCGAGTGCGAGTTTTGCCATCGGCAATTTCAGGATTGGGAGCGCATGGTTGCCAATGCCTTTGGTCGATGGGTTCCACAGAATCTAACTGGCCGAAGTCGTGGCTACAAAATTACACAGTTCAACTCTCCTTCACAGACTACATATGAAATCATCAAGGGTTGGTATCTTGGCCAGCGTGACGCTAAGAAACTGAAGAGCTTTTACAACCAGTCTCTAGGTCGCCCATATGTCGCTGCCGGGGATAAGTTCACAGCACAGATCCTTGACAAGTGTGTAATGCCAGAACATACGCTTGGCGGTATTCCTGAGAGCGCGGTTTACATTGGTGTAGACGTGGGAATGTCTATTCATGTGAAGGCGTCTACTCTCACGCGCTCGGGAATGCGCCGTACTTGGGCTATGAAGATTTTCAAAGAATGGGACGAGCTAGATAGGTTCTTTGCTTCACTAAATAGTTTTGTAGCTGTAATTGACGCGCACCCTGAAAAGAGAGCAGCACGAGACTTGTCGATCAAGTACCAAGGTCGAGTATGGCTCGGCTTTGAGCTAGACCGTCCTGCGACTCAGGAAATTGCGGTTTGGTTCCCTCAGAAGTATGGCGAAGCAGGAAAATGTGTAATTGACCGTACTATGGCCTTTGATACTACAATCAAGGATTACATGGACGGTCGAGTAATTCTCCCACAGGATGCGAGGGAACAAGGTGAGTTTCTAGTCAACAAGGATTACAATGGCTTTTATCACCACATGATGCAAATGGTCAGAGTTGAAAGAGAAGACACGCAAGGAAGGATCAGGGCGTTCTGGCAAAAGAACAAGAATCCTGACCACTGGCATCACGCGGATATGTTTGAGCGGATTGCTTGCTTGCGAAGTCCCACTCTTGAAATTCCAGCAGACATTTCTGACGCGTTTGGAAAGGCGAGCGTTCTTGCCGCGTAAAATTCCTGAAGATCGAGCAAGCGCAAACAAGGACAGCGTGAAGCGCATTCGTCGTCGCTACAAGACGAAGATGAATGTGAAATCTACCATTCTCCCTGGTGAGAAGGAACACGTCAAGGATATGGTCATTGTTTTGAAATTGTCCAGGTATTCCAACAATCAAATCGGAAGCGTTGTTGGAGTCTCGCGCAACCAAGTAAAAGGGATTCTAGAGGAGACAGACGTTGCAGAGAGGCTTCAGAGCCTTCAGGAGAACCTTCCCGGCGCAGCCCTAGAGTTGTTGCAGGGTTACTCAATCGAGGCGGTACAGGCCATTGCAGACGTTCTACGTTCGTCACAGGATGACGGCATGATTCTGAAGGCTGCTTCTGAAATTCTAGATCGCACCGGGGTTTCTAAGGTCAGCAGGTCTGAGGCGAGTGTGCATAATGTAAATGAGAGTAAAACCACTATTGGTGCGGATGCGGACATGTTGGAGCAGCTTCGTTCATTGCCACCTGAAAAACAAGAAGAGGCGGCTCAGATGATCGAAGGCTTGGAAAACTTCTTAAAAGATGAAGCAAAGGGCCAGGAGGAATAAATGGGTGTTTGGCAGAGAATAACTGAGCAGATATTCAGAGTATGGGGGCCTATGTCCTGGTCAGGGCTTCGTTCTAATTTCAAAGTATCTGGTCAAATATCATTCAATGATGGCCCAACCTATGAAAATACAACTGTTAGCTATGACAGTGCTCGACAGCTTTACGGCAACCTGAACAGCGATCTTTCTCTAGGCGCATTTTTTACAAGGCCGATCATTGATCTTCAGGTTGACTTTATAGGGTTGCCAAGGGCATCTACAGCCAATGAAAACCTTGACGACTTCCTGAATAATTGCCTTCACGTTTATTGGGGTTCTGAAATTCAACAGATGCTTCGCAATGCATTGAGGGATTCTAAGACAATCGTGCGTGTGCAGCAAGACTCAATTCTTGACGATCCACTTATGACTGTAGACGAGTCTGACGCCTGCCGATTGGTGATTATAGAACCAGAGAGAATTGTCATTGAGCGCAACGTGATGAATGAAAATATCATCGACCGTGCGATCATAAAACACAAGATCGAAATGATTGAGGAAGAAGGCGACTATATTTCAGGCACTCTTCCAAGAATGAAGGAACATGAAATCTTAGAAATCATTACGCCAGAAAGCTTCCAGTATTTTGACACCACGGAGCGAAAAGAGCTAACTGAGTGGAACATGACGAACATTTGGGGTTTTGTCCCTATTGTAGAAGTTTTCAACGAGTATGACTCTGCACTGAAGGGAGGCCAGAGCGAACTTGAAGTTGTAATTCCTTTGATTCATGCCTTCAACGATGTTCTGAAGCAGGGGTTGCAAGCTCACAAGTACCATTCGATTCCAAAGACTAAGTTGAAAATTCAAGATGTGCAGCCGTTTATCAAGAACAATTTTCCTGAAGCCTTGGACGAGGACGGCAAAATTAAGCCTGGCGCTGTAATAAACTGGAAGGGAAAGGAAATCCTGTTCCTTCAGGCTGAAGAGGATGCGTCTTTCCTTGAAGCCGAGTCAGTGCTCGGGGATTCTAAGACACTTGCTGACTTTCTGATGGATTGTATTTGTGTAGCCAGTGAAACTCCGCGATGGGCGTTTATGACAATTGAGGCGGGTTCTGCAAATCAGGCCAACAACGCGCAGACGCTTCCCTGGGCCTTTAAGATCGGTCGCAAGAGAAAGAATTTTGAAGTTTACATTCAAGACCTTCTGAAGATGGTAATGAAGATCAATAGTGAGAAACCTACTAGGGCGACTCTATCTTGGGAAATCATTCGTGTTGAGGATCAAGCTGCCTACAACCAGGCATTGCAAATGCTCATCATGGGGCTGGAAGTTGCTGCGGGTCGAAAGATTATTTCAGACTCTACTTACCGCGAGCTTCTACGACAGTTTATTCCAAACATGAAAAACCCGACACAGGAGGCCGCCGACGCCGAATCCAACTTTGTTCCAGAAATTTCAAATGTTCCCCCAACTCCTGTTACTTCAGGACAAAATGGGAACAACGAGTGAAACGAGGCAGACCTGGAAAACTTAGATTGAAAAAACGCTATTCTCGTAAGAGATACGGAGCAATCGCAAGGGGTGCTAGAAACCCTAAACAGATTGCAGCCAGTGTTGGTAGAAGGCGAAAAAGGAGAAAATAAAAATGATGGAAGTTGGAGAATGTAAAAAGGCAGTAATTGTCAATTGGCACATTGAAGGTGAAGAGGACTTTGTGGTTTTGGGGAACTATGCAACTCTTTCGTCTAGGAACCCTGAGACTGATTTGTATTTCGAGGAAGACAAGACGGTAGAAAACGATGGCAACAACTTTTTTCTCTTCCCTATGGATTACAAAGGTAAGTGCATTGGTCGAGTCCGGGGTTCTGACGGCGGTGAAGACGAAGTTGAATTTGAGGTTAAGTAGTGAAGCAAAAGCAGAGGATAGTGAAAAAGCGTAGGCTTCCAAGGGGTGTGAAGGAAATTCACATTAATTACGTCAAATCCCTAGTCAGGAGGTAATATGGCAAGTTCAAAAGGTGTTTCTGTTCTTGCTGCTCGAAAGGTGGGTAGCTCCCGAAAAAGCAAGGAAACCAAATTTGGGCCTAAGAAGGGTAGTACACCACCGGGCAACAAATCGAACAAGTTGAAGGTGAGGTAAAATGGCGAAAATTCTGTCAGGTGAAAGTAACAAGAACGTAGGGCGTCCAGGCTTTCGAGGATTTATTCCTGGGCCGTTTGGAAAGGATCGTGTTCGTGTTCTGCGAAAAAACGATCCTGCTGATGGGCGCACACAGCCGGGAGCAAATGTAATTACAGACACCCATATCGACCTGGTTGGCAATCAGAGTCCAGGGCTTAACAGGCGCAGTTTTGTTTCGTTCGATGCTGGTAAGAAGACGATCAAGCGTGCTGGAAGCAGATTGCGAAAGAGGTAGCGATGGACGAGCAAATTCAAGACCTATTTGATTGCACCGTCGTTTCAGAAATGGCGGCTGGCGCTACAACGCTGGTTCCACTTACTGAAGATCAGGTTTCTGAAATTGTTCAGGGTGACGAAAATCCCCTGTTCGCTACTTTTGTAATTGAGTCTGGATGGTCAAAGACTAAGCGCTACTGGACTCCTGAAGTGCTTGACAGTATCCGCGAGCAGGTAAACGGGGCGTCTGAGCCTGTCGTTGGATATATGGGCCACATTAAGCCAGAGGATGACAGTTTTTCATTCCCTGAAATTCAGCTTCAGTGGGTGAAGGCTGGTTTGCAAACTTCTTCTGATAGAACCAAACTGCTTGTAAAAGGCTATGTTCTGCCAGGAACCAAAGCTCGTGATTATTTGGCACGGAAGTTGGTTCGTACAATTTCAGTAAGCGGCAAAGCATTGCTGGAGCGAATCCAAGGAGGTGTATCTGTAAAAGATTTTGATTTGCAATCAATCGACCTTTCGAGGCCGGGAAGGGCAGGAATGAAAACTGCTCTTGTCAGTCTCACAAGTGAAATGGAGAGTGGAGAAGTGAAGCCAGAAGAGATCGCAGCACTTACAGAGAATGAGCTTCGGGCACACAATCCTACTCTTGTCAAGACAATTGAGGACACTGTAAAAGCACCTTTGGAAACAAAGGTTTCTGAAATGGAGTCCGAAGTAGAAGAGGCTAAGCCGACTGTCGATCTTATGGCAGAAATTCGCAAGGCTCTTAAACTTGACGAGGGTGGTGACGTTCTTGCAGCCCTGTCTGAAATTAAGGAAAAGGCGGTTCAGGCTGCTAAGAGTGCCAAGGATCGTATGTTCGATGAGGTTCTTGAAAAGAAGTTCAAGAACGAGAATACTCGTACCCTTGTAAAGCGTCTGCTGGTTTCCGAAATGGAAACTTCTGAGGACGAGGAAGAGGAAGAGGGTGACGAGGGTGACAAGATGAAGAAGATCGAGGAAATGGTTAATTCCAAGATTGATGAAGACGAAGAGTTGAAGGCGCTCATTGACGGAACTGAAATTGGTGGCGGACGAGCACCGGCGGGTAAGCAGAATGATCGCACTGGTGACAAGCCACTGGAACCCGGCACTGAGACTGAAAACATTTCTGTTACTAAGGTTGGATCGGGACGGAGGTAAAAATGGCAAACCCTTCAGAGAAGCTTCATCCCAACCGTCAGGAGGATGAGCAAGATATGGATATGCAGCCTGTAATTGTGGGGCCACCCGCGTATGCGTCGCCTGACCCGGAAACTGCTTCCGGTCGGCTGGTGGCTGTAGAAGAGCATCCTCTAGAGCTTGCAGAGGATTACGGGGCTGATGTGCAAATGCCAGAGGCACCCGCTAAGAAGGACGGCCCTCCTGCTAAGTCGGCGTCGAGGGATGAATGGGACGCGTATGCACGTGAGCAGGGTGTTGACCCTGAAAAGTATTCGTCCAAGGATGATTTGATTGAGGCTCTAAGTTGAAAACTTTGAGCAAGAGGTATTCTGAGAAGTATTCGAGCGGTTACTCAAAGGAGAATGTGTAATTATGGGACAGCTTAAAACTGATGGTCGGGCAGTAGATGTGACTATGCCCGCTGGCATTATCACCTTTGGCGATTTTTATTCCGTCAACGGGTGGAACGGAATTGCAATGAAGGCTCTCGTAGCGGCTGACACCGTGCGTACTATGGCGATGGAAACCTCTGCCGAGCGAATCTGGTATGTGAAAATCCCGGCGGCTCTTGCTGCTGCTAGGGGCGCATACCTCTATTGGGCAAACGGAGCAGGTGTATTTCAGCGGGGCGACACTGACCTAGTTGCGGCACCTGCTAACGCGGGTGACGCTCCGGTTGCGCTTGTTGAGGAAGCTGTTGACGCAAACGACTACTGCGGAATCCGTGTTCTTAACGTCGGCCCGGTTGCAGCGTAATTTAGGATAGGAGAAAATACAATATGAAAGAGGAATTTATTCCGCTAGTACATCGGCTCTTCAAGCCTGAGAAGAACGGAAGCACTTTCGTTTATGAAATGTCCGGTCTTAAGGCCCAGGCTGAGGAAGTAATCAGTGAAATGTCACTGGTTAACTTGAAAAAGTCGGTTAAGGAAATGATTACAACTTCCCAGGGGTCGATGGACTTGTTGGAGAAGGTTCGTATTGACGTGGACTTCGGCCTGGCCGATACTCCGCTTCTTTACCAGCCTCTCTATGAGTTCATTCCTGGCCCGTTTCCTGGTGGAGTTGTGCAGCTTAATGAAAACACTCTACAGGCGAACGTCGTTTTCCTTGAGAAGTTTGAAGGCGGCGAGGTTGTGTTCGGTACGCTCGCTAAGGGTGTGCCCGCGACGGTCGCAATTCAGACCTATGCGGCTGGCTTTGAGTGGACAGAGGACATGATCGAATTTGATAAGACGTGGGAAGTTACACTTAACAACCGTGCTTTCGGTCGAGCCTACAATTTCCTTCTCAACCACTTGCATCTTTCTCCGATTATTGCATTTGCATATGCAGCGGCGAACCAAACTCCCGCCAGTGCTGTAGGTGCAACGCTTCAGGAGAAGACACTCAACACGTTCAGGGACGCATACATTACGGCTGTGCAGGCTACACCGCAGCGTACTCCGTCTGTAATTTTGGCTAACGAGGCTAACAGGTTCCAGATTGAAGATGCGTTGCTTACTCCCGTTCGTGACGCTCAGGGAAACCCGCTTCCTCGCGTGCCGGTTGATACCATTATTTATTACAATGGTGAGACTGTCACCAACGGCGTAAAGAGCTACGTGTACCCCGGTGTTACTGCCGGTAAGTGCTATTTCATTATGCCGAAGATGAAGCTAAAGGAACTGGTTCATCACGACCTGCGAATTGACCTTGGGCCTGCCGATATTTCAAGGCTCATCGAAGGTCAGCAGGTCGGTCGAGCAAGGCGAGGACTGTATGCGGACATTAACGACTCGGTTGAGGAAATTACACTTCCGGTCTAATAATTCAGGTGGCTCTCGGCGGGGAGAGTCACTTGCAATTTAGAAAAGGGGAAATATAAATGGAAGCAGTTACCGCTAGTGGGATTGCAATTCCAGAGGTTGAATGTGGCCGATGGGATTTCTTGTGGATTTGTGAAAAGTGGAGCGAGGACGCTGTAAACTTCGCTCGTAAGAGCCTCGGCATCAGCAAGGACAAAGCAATTAGCTCTGCCGAGTTGCGGGCGCTTATGGTTGCTCCTGAAATTGAGGAAGAGGTTCCTGGGAACCTTTTGCTCAACGAGGGAATTCAGCTTATCCTCGATCTTTTGATTGGGGCAGGCGGTACGGTCGCTAATAACGCGAACGCACAAATCGGTGTAGGTGACTCTTCGACGGCTGAGGCGGCTGCTCAGGTCGATCTACAGGCAGCTACCAACAAGCTCTTCAAGGGTATGAATGCCACTTACCCGATTCGTACTGCTCAGACAATGGCATGGCAGAGTGACTTTACAACGGGTGAAGCAAACTACGCTTGGAATGAGTGGAGCGTTAGAAATTCATCCGGTGCTGACAAGAACATCAACCGAAAGGTGCAGTCTCTTGGAACCAAGGCGTCGGGTACCTGGACGCTCACTGGACAGGTCACTCTATCGTAATTTCAAAGTTAGGAGTGCGAACAGTCAAAGCCCTTGTTTCTTTCGCAGGACAAGGGCTTTGACTTTTCATGGATAAAAATGTCTAGAGCTTTCCAAACGGGCTATGAAATATCAATTTTGCCTACAGGTGGAGACATTAGTCCTCCTGACGGTCTTTTTTCTACTAGCGGCACAGGGGTAGCTTCGCGTGATACGGCTATAAAGCGAACGGGTGCTTCATCTTGTAAATTAGATTCAGCGGCAGGAGACTCTGGTGTCTGGATGGGTTCGCCCTTCAACTTTGTTGTTGCAAACAATCGTATTTTTTACTTACAAGCATATATGTATTTTGACGACTTGCCTTCGGTTACTGTTCAGGTTATGCAACTTTATTCAGGGGCAACACCGGCTGTTTCTGTTCGGCTTACTGCGGCTGGAAAAATTCAATTGTACGATAATGGTGCAGTCGCACAAATTGGTTCTGATTCAGTCGCCACGTTGGTTCCTGATACTTGGTATCGAATTGCACTCAAAGCGGCCAACAATGCCAGCTCGTTAATTTCATCGGCTGAGGTTCAGCTTGACGGTGTGAGTGTTGCTAATGGGAATATTGCTACGCCGACAGCAGGGCCAAATGTTCGTATTGGGTGGATTGAAGCTCCTGGTGCGAATAAGGTTATGCACATTGACGACCTAGTTGGAAATGATTCTACTGATGGTCTAAACGATTCTTGGCCCGGTGAAGACAAAGTTATTTTGATGATGCCGAAATCGGATGAGCAAATTGGTTCATGGAAAGCCGGAGCAGGAGGAAGTACCAACTTGTGGGATGCTGTAAGCAATGTTCCTCCGCTTGGTATAGCCGCTGAAACAGATTTGTCACAAATTGAAAATTTTGATGTATCAGGGGATAATTCGACTGACGAATATCGTGGAAATTGCGGGTCTTATTTAGCTGCGGGGATCGGTGCGTCAGATATAATTACATCAATTTCAACATTTGCTAACCATGCTGAGAAGAGCGCTGCGGGGTCTGTGACAGGGTCATTTGGCGCTCAGAGCAACCCGTCCGAAGGATATAGTATTTTTAACTATGGAGGGAACGTAGGTGCAGCGGGGACATGGCCTGCAAATTGGCGTTGGAAATTGAGCAACGCCTTGGACTTGCCTTCAGTTGTACTTCAACTGCCATTGATTGTTGCAATTAGGAAAACAGATGCGACTACTACTGTAGGATTTTGTGACTCCCTAGGTGCATATGTTGCTTATGAAGAATTTGACATAACCTATGGCCCTCCACAGCTAGAGAGAAAAGCTTCGCAAAGAGCGCTAATACGAAGGAGAATGTAAATGCCACGAAAATACTCTGTTGGATTTGAAAATCAAGCATGGGTTGTTGGTGATGGTGATGTTGATGTTTTTGAATTGGATGCTGCTACAGATAAACCTATTGCTGTAACAGGCTGGCTTGTTAAAGCAATTTCAGAAGTTGGTGAAGCTCAAGAAGAGTGGATCAGGTTGAAGTGGGTTCGGGGTCACACAACCTCAGGCTCAGGTGCTCCGACTACAATTACACCAAGACCACTTGCAGCCAATGACTCGGCGGCAGGTTTTGTTTGTGAAATCTTAAATGACGTAGTTGCTTCAGCGGGCACAGGAGTAGATGTTTGGCCTGGTGATTCTTTTAATGTGAGAAACGGGCATGAAATGTGGTTGCCTCCCGAAGACTGGCTTTGGACTTCAGGTGCAGAACTGCTTTGCCTAAGAATTGCTGCTGCTCCTGCCGATGACATGCAATTGACGGCTGCTGCGCTAGTTATGGAAGTGCCGTAAGTTAGATGTTTCGTCGGTTTCCTAGAAACACTGTAAATTCCCTTCGTCCTTACGCCGGGAGGATTAAGCCTCCCATAGATGCTCCCTGGCGTAAGCGTAACGGACTTTACAAATCACTTTTTAGTGCTTCGTCTGTTTCTATCAATGGTGCGGACACAGGAACAAGCACTGAGAATGCTTCAATTAGGATTACAGTAGCGGATACAGGCTCAGGTGTAGAAACCAGTTTCCTTGATATTAAGGTATTTGATTCTGGAACCGCAGTTGATACTGAAATTCCGATATTCCTAGCTTCAGATACGGCAACGGGTTCTGATGCCTCGATTGTCAACCCGCTTGCCACAGGAGATACAGGATCGGGAACTGATACTTCAGTAGTCAGTATTTCAGTTTCGGATGCTGGTATTGGAACTGATGTTCGTCTTCTAAACATCCCTGTTGCTGATGCGGGAGTTGGAGCAGACGCGTCTAAAGTTTCACTTGCACTTACGGACACTGGCTCGGGTGCAGATGCCTCAGTGCTCGCGCAGTCGTACATTGTTTCGGATATTGGTGTTGTCTCTGACGTTGCTTCGATCAGACTTGTTGCCAGTGATGCAGGGTCAGGCTTAGATGTAACTGATTCTATAATTACAGTTTCTGATTCAGGAAGCGGTTCTGACACTGGAACGATCAGGCTAGTTGCTTCCGATGTAGGCGTTAGCTCAGACAGTGCAGCATTTGTAATTACAGTTTCAGATGCAGGTTCCGGAACAGAGGCATCAGCTATTGCCTTGCAGCTTTCTGATAGCGGCTCTGTAAGCGATTCTGCGGCGCTTGCGTTCACAGGGGTAGATTCGGGCACCGGAGTCGATACGGCGGCTCTTACAACCCCTTACAGCCCCACAGACGCGGGATCGGGTGTAGATGCCTCGACCTTGACCACTGTCAATACGGTCAGTGACTCCGGTTCTGGCACAATTTCTGAAAATATCTGGCTCTTTTCTGCGGATACAGGATTGGGTTCTGACTTTGGGGCTTCTGATACAGGAGTTTTCCAAACTAGTGATTCTGATACTGGAACAGGGTTGGACAATGAAGTTATTTCACTTTCATCGTCTGACATAATTTCGGCAGTTGACGAGATTTCTTTGACCCGCGATGTTGAAGATGTGGGTACAAGCATCGACGAATTTGTAATAGGAATTATCGTTGACGAGCTTGGATCAGGTGTTGAACTTGACGTTGTAAATAAAAATGTTGATGACTCAGGTTCAGCAGTTGACGAGATTGGTTCTAGAATACTTGTAATTTTAGACCTGCTCTTTGGGGTATCTTCTTCCAACCTGGAAACTGAAACTCTAAAGTCTTCGACAGATGTTGGTGTTGGAATTGATACAGGTACCGTTGTAACTATCAATTTTGTTAACGATGGAGGTAATGGTTCAGAGAACGAGCTAATTTCAATTACGATAACTGACATAGGTACAGGTGCTCAAACTGCATCGTTCTTTATCACCCATGTTGTTGATGACATTGGAATTGCTATTGAGCTTGCTTTATTTGGAAATCAATACTCGGCAAATGACTATGGAACTGGTTTCGATCAAGGCTTTAACAATCCACGCAAAACTAATTTTCACAGGTCTGTTCTAGTTGGCGCTGATGACAAAAGATCGAAGCTGGTAAAAACTGGAATTTCAGGATAGGAAGGGGATATGGCTAACGATATTGTAATTTCAGATTGGTTTGGAAACCAAAGAACAGTTGCGTTCAAGGATATTGGTGGAAGGCTTGTGCAGGAGGCTTTGGCTGGTGAGGACGTTCGCGTATTTGACGGAATAGAATCTGTCACCCTCACGGGTGTTGTAAAAAGTCTTGCTGTTCCTGCCCTAGCAACACACGCATTGATTTATGCTGAAGGAAATACTGTAAATGCAATAGCTAGATATTGGCAACATGCAACTAACCCTACTTCCAGTACCGGAAAAAGATTGAAAGACCATGAGGAAATGGCTTGTGCTTCGCCTGCAACTTTTAGAGCTTTGAATGAGACAGATGTAATAACCCTTCGAGTTGAATATTATCATTACGCATGAGTCCTAAGACGCCTAAAAAAAGTGTTAAGGGTGCAACACTTGCCGTGCTTGTTGCTGTTGCTGTAATTACAGGTGGGGCTGTTGGCGTTTGGAAAACCCAAGATGGTGGGTCGCCTCCTCCTCCTCCTCCTCCTCCTCCGGCGTTGTTCACTACAGCAAATGTGTGGGCATCGTCTTTGGGATCGGATGCCGGTTCTAATTGCGTGCGCTCTACTACTCCGATTCTCCCTCCATCGGCATCGACTGTCTGCAAGTCACCGGCGGTAGCGGGTAACAAGGCGCTCGGTGGTGATCGTGTAGGAATTATTGGCAGCACCTATGGCTCAGGTGACGGGCCGTACACGATTACAAAAGACAATTCCAGTCTAGTCACTTTTTTCAATGCCGGTGACGTCACCTTTGCCAATACTATCTTTATCAATGGTGACAACACATACTGGCTGGCGCAAGAGGGCAAGGGTGACGGCATGTTCTACCAGAGCAATCTCTCCATTTCTGGTGGCACGAATATTACAGTCGATGGTGGACACGCGAAGGCTGGTTCTATCAAGGGAAACACTGTCAACCCGACCTATAAGAACGTGGAGATTGGCCCCAACTGCTGCGCCGGAGACGGCTTCCTCTTGAACTTCGTTACTGGCGACAACATTTCTGTCAACGTCGTTATGGATAACGTGGACATTCACGACATCGCCGAGCTTTGCGCTGAGTATCCCGGCGCTCAGGACGGCATCGGGCCAGCGCCGTGTGTTGATAACGCCGGGGGAGCACACGTCGATTGCTTTCAGGCAACGGGAGCAATTGGTTTGAAAATTACGAACAGCACTGCCTACAGTTGCGCGACTCAGGCGTGGTTCCTAGGGGGGTCTGCGACTAACCTGCCTGTTAATTCTCCCTGCCTCTCGTTGCCGAACTACTCTACGCTGTCCCCGAATCCTCACGGCTGCTATGCAGGCGACTTAATTTTCCGTAACCTAGCTTACAGCAAGAAAGTTCGGGATCAGGCTGGTGGTGTAGGTCTTGGATTCGGTCGTGCTGGTGCAAGTGGCAGCGAGTGTGGAGTCGATCCCTCTTTTGACGAAACTTCTCACGTTTACATCGAATACAATTCGTCCAACTTTGTCACACGTTTCGATTGGACGTGTTATCCGCCTGCGGTAGCGGATCTAACCGGCAACCTGACCGACCTTTGTAGGTGGAACACTTGTGCAGCGGCAGCTTGCAATCCTTGGCCCGGAGTAATGACAATTAACCATAATTACAATATTTATGCGGGTAAAACTTGTGGGTTAACAGACACTTTAGGCCCTAGCTCGCTTGATCCATATTTTGTAAGCAACGACTTGTTTAATCCAGATTTACATTTGTTGACGGGAACATTGCCGATTGACAAGGGCGATCCTTCTAACTTTCCTGCAACGGATGCTGACGGCGGTTTACGTCCTGTAGGTGGCACTCCTGACGCGGGCGCATATGAATTTGGGTCAACAGGTGGATCACCGCCTCCTCCACCGCCACCGCCTCCTCCGACTCCACCTACAATTACAAGTTTCTCTCCCACAAGTGGCCCTATTGGTACTGCTGTTACGCTTACAGGTACCTTCTTTACAGGTGCCACTTCAGTTACTTTCAACGGAACTAGTGCGTCCTTTACGGTTACTGACTCAACGCATATTGCAACTGCGGTTCCCGGCGCGGCTACAACTGGCTTAATTTCAGTTGTGACTCCAAACGGGTCTGGTTCAAGTTCTACTTCATTTACAGTTACCGTAAGTCCCCCTCCCCCTCCACCGCCACCGCCGGGTGGCGGCGGTTCAACTGCTACTTGTTCTCCCAACCCTTGTACGCCAGGTGTGCTTGCAGCTAACAATCTGAAGACCTTCACCCACACGAACGACAGCGTCACGCCGTCGCAGACGCAGACTCGGAAGTACGGCTTGTATCGCCCGAGCGGATTGACTAACGCATCCAATAACAAGGTGCCGCTGGTTATCGCCTTCAAGGGTGCGGGTGGAGGCTCAAGTGAAATTCCCGATTTGGAAACTAAGTCTGGTTGGAATCCAATCGCTGATGCAAATAAGTTCATTGTGGCTTATGCTGCCAAGCGGACGAACCCGATCAACAGCCAATGGTTGACGCCTAGTATTTCTACTAGCTCTGCCTGTGGAGATGTAAACTGTCTGGGGCCGACTGATACGGACGAGCCATATGTGCGGGACATGATCGCAAAGCTCATTGCCGAGGAAAATGTCGATCCTCTGAAAATTTACGTGGCTGGTCAGTCTGCCGGTGCGGGCATGGTCGAGGACATTGCCTGCGATACTGTTTACGGTAATACCTACCATGTTCACGGAATTGGAAATGTCACGGTCAACATGATTGCTCCTGGTACCAGTGCGCCCCATGAACCTAACTGTCCGCTGAACGTCGGTAGCCACACAGATCCCAAGTGGAGTTTCATGGCGGTTTGCGGAAGCGCCGATGGCAATGTCAACCCCCCTTGCACTGAGCCTGGTGAACCGACACCTAATGGCACGAACTGGTCGTTGTCTCAAATTGAAATGATTGATTTCTTCCGTCCGCACATCGGCTGTACGAGTGCGGTAGCAACTGTAAATATAGGTCAGCCAGTTCCACAGAATGTTGAAAAAACTTGGTCAACCTGTAACGGGGGGCAAGCTATGAGATATGTGAAAGTTCCAGGTGGCGACCACAAGTGGTACCTTGGTCAAGCCTCTCCCTACAACGGTTTTTACACAGCCGAATCCCTATGGGACTTTTGGATTACCAACTACACACCATGAATACATTTCAACTTATACAGTCAGCCAACCAGCATTTACAAAATGCCAATACTGCAATAAATCGTACAACAGTTCCGCTTTCTAAATGGAAGACTACTCAGTATAAGGATATTACAAAAACGGAATGGTGGAAGTTTTTTAATGAAATGAAGTTGGCTGAAGATGCACTAGAAAAGGCGCTTGAAAACTTCAACCCTGCGGCTGGTGGATTTGCCCTTCTGTTTGGTGACGGAAAAGGAAATTAATGGCGACTGCTGCTCTAAAGATTCACAGCACCGATAGCGCCAACGGGACTTCTTACGCCTCGGGTTCTTTTGTACCTGCGGCAGGCGACTATCTAGTGGTCTTCGTTGTGGCTTCCGGTACGGCTGCTGCTGCTCCCACTCTTACGGACTCGCAGGGGATTGGCTTCACGCTTGTCGATTCGCAAATTCACTTCACTGTGAACCGCATATACCTGTTCAAGGCGAATGGGGCGGCTGCTGCTTCGTCTATGACCGTCACCTTCGCTTGCACTGCCGACGCTGCTACGGGCGCGCACATAGTCGTCTTTGCCGTCAGCGGTTCGCTGCTGGATATTGTCCAGTCGGGCAAGGGCACGGGAGCCTCTTCTACGACACCGGCAGTTGTAATGCCAGGTGCGTTCAACACCGCGAACGTCGGTGTTGGGGTGTGTGGCAACGGCTCCAACCCCGCTGCCGTAACCCAACCCGGATCGTGGACTGAGGACGATGACCTGGGATTCACTTCCCCGGCTACCGGGGCTGAATCCTGCCATCGTAATTCGGGCGAGACTGGTTCTACGATTACTTGGGGTTCTACCTCAGCCTCAGGTTGGGGAGCAATGGTTGCTGAAATTGCGCCTTCTGTTAGTGGGCCGTCGCCTAGTACCGTTAGTGATACAGGAACAGGAACAGATAACGGTTCGGTAGCTGTTTCCGGTACTGATGCAGGAACAGGATCAGATACAGGTTCATATGTTTTTTCAATTACAGTTCTTGAGGCTGGTATAGGAATACCAGGCGATGCTACTTCTGTCCTAGATAACTTTAACAGGGCAGATGAAGGCCCGCCTATGACGGGATGGACAACCTGGGGCGGAACAGATGGATTGCGGATTGTTTCAAATCAGGTTGTTGGTGGCACAGCATCGGTGTATAACCGAGGTTATTGGACTACTGCTATGGGCGGGCCGGACGTGGAAGCGTATATCACGCTGCCTAGTGTCAACTCCACATTGGTTTGTAATGCTTGTGTTCGGCTCGATCCGGCCGCAGGTACTTGTTATGAAATTGCACAAAATGGTGGCAGTGTTAATATCAACAAGAGGACTAGCCCCACAAATAGTAGTTCTATTGCCAGTTGGTCTACCGGCGGTTATAGCGCAGGCGACAAAATTGGAATTCGTTGTCGGGGTTCGGCAATTGAAGCTTGGTACAAGGGTAGCGGCGGGACTGGCCCTTGGACACTGTTGGGTTCGGTCGAAGACACTTCTTATTCAGGGGCTAGCCCTAACAATAAAATTGGAATAGTTGCATTCAGCAACAATCAGCCTGGTGATGACTTCGGTGGTGGTGTAATTGTTCGTGGCGCTACTGAAAACGCCACAGTATCCGTTCCAATTTCAGTAAGTGATTCAGGCTCAGGATCAGATACTTCAGTAATTTCATACGCTCTTTCTGGCTCTGATACCGGAACAGACACAGAGACTTCCAAAATTGCGATTATTGTTTCTGATTCGGGTTCAGGAACAGACTCATCTATTTTTGCGGCTCTTTTCTCTAGCTCTGATTCAGGAACAGGTGCAGACCCTTCTGTAATTTCATACGCTCTTTCCGGTACTGACTCAGGATCAGTGGTTGAAAATGGTAGCGTTTCTATCGCGGGTGTATTAATTAATGGCACTGATTCAGGCTCGGGTGCAGATACTTCAGTAATTTCAACTGTTCTTACTAGTGTTGACTCTGGAACAGGAACAGATGCCTCTGTAGTTTCAGTTGCTCTTTTCAGCACTGATATTGCTACAGGAGTCGATACTGGAACTTCTGGCACCCCGATTAGCGGTGTAGATTCAGGCGCAGGTGCAGATGCCTCTGTAATTATAACTATACTTTCTAGCTCTGATTCAGGAACAGGAGTTGAGGCTTCTAGAATTTCACTTGTTGTTTCTGATTCCGGCACAGGGTCAGAGACTTCGGCACTAAAACTTTCGTTTATTACAACTGATTCCGGTGCAGGAGTAGACGCTTCTATTGTTCGTGCTGCGCTTTTGAGTTCTGATACAGGCGCGGGGTTGGATATTGGCGGCACTCCAATTACAGGTACCGATTCAGGCTTTGGTTCTGACCGTCGCCCCAAAAAGGCTGCCGGTGGATTTATTTTCCTTTTCGGTGATACTAGCCTTTGGGGAGATATTTCGATAGTAACTGCTCAAATACCTGTTTTGGAAACAGGTGTTGCAGTTGAAGTTACTTCACTGAAGTCTGTCTTTAGTGATGCTGGCGCAGCCGTAGAAATTACAGGGCTTTCTAGAATACTCAGCGAAGCAGGAACAGGGGTAGACACAGGAGCAATCTCTGTTGCCCTTCCTGTGGCGGATATTGGAGTAGGAACAGACAACGCTGCTGTTAAAATTTCAGTAAGTAGCTCGGACTCTGGTTCCGGTTCTGATTCGCTTGCGCTTTCTAGAGTTCTGAGTGACTCAGGTTCGGGCACAGAACTTCAGAGTATTGCAGCCGTTCTTTCAGACTCCGGTATCTCAACTGATGTAATATCTACTTTCAGTAGGACAGTTTCAGACTCCATATTCTCTATTGAAAACTCAATTTCAGGGGTTAGCCCTGACAACGTCATTACTACAGATAGCGGGTCTTCTACTGAAAATGCTAGCGTTGCAGGTACCAGCCTAGTTGTGTCTGACGGTGGCACAGGATCAGATGCCTCTTTGCTGACAAGCGCGTTTACACAGCAAGAAGTTGGTAGTGGAACTGAAAATCAATTCTATGTAGCTGTAACTTCTGCTTCTGATTCGGGTTTCAGTTCAGACACGTCAGAACTGGCAGCCAGGTTTACACTGATTGACAGTGGGTCTATTACTGAAAACTTTGCCAAGGGTGTATTAATTGACGATGTTGGATCTGGTAGTGAAACTCAAAGCATTAGCCTCATACTTAGTGAGTTCGCGCTAGTTGAGGATGAAACGAGTCTTTTCCGCGAAGTCTTTGACTTTGGTATCGGAATTACAGATGGGCTTATGGTGCAGCTAGACGAGGACTATGGTTTCTCACTAGACGAGGGTTTCATATCATACAACATTGGAATTACTGGAACTGGACGTAGACCGCTTGTTATAAAAACCAAAGACAGAGCAAAGCTGGCGTCAGCTAACTAAGGGAGGGTAAATGTCAGTACCAGTCAGGCTAGATTTCATTCCACCGCCCAACGACGATTTGGTGGAGCTTCGCATTTATGAAAGCCCTGTTCCTGAAGGGCCGTTTAACTTGATCGAAACAGTTACTACGATTGGTCAGTATCCTGACTTTATTTCAACTTACACAACTGCCTATGCTACTTCAACTGACTACTGGTTTGCAATTGACTGGTATGACGATAAGGATGGAAACCTTGGACTGTCTGATTCGATCCAAGGTAATAGGCAATTGTTGCTTGGTGAAATTGTTGGTCGAGTAATGATTCGTGATCCTGAGATAAATGAAAACATCATCTACGATGAAGCCTTAGCGGTTCTAGAGAGGTTCTTTCCTGCTGGCACTGACCTTAGGGCTATTCCAATCGAGGATGCCTCAGAGCAGGAGAAGAGCGGGCTTACGCTGTTGACTCAGGCTCGCTGCTACATTTTCAATGTTTCAGAGGGCGAAGAGGAATACACTGTTGGTCTTGTCTCCCAAAAGAAAAGAAATTCAAGGTCACTCGATCTAATCAAGTTGCTTCTTAGTCGAGCAGAGAGCGACCTTGGTTTGAGTTATAGTTCCATATTGCAAATGGCCGAAGTAGAAGTAGCGGGTGGGTTAGTTGCTGCTTCTACGGTAGACCAAACCAGACTGCTAATTGAGCTACTGTGATGAAATATGCCGACCAATAAGCAATTTCACGATCTTTTGAAAAGGAACGGATCGGATGCGGTCTTTCACCGTGACGACTCTCTCGACGTGTGCCCGTGTAGGACACCGGAAGGCTACCGCGACCCTATGTGGCACCTGGCGAATCCTTCGGCGAACCAGTGTAACGCGGCAGGGTTCTTGCCGGGTTCACCGACCAACCTGCCAGTGAAAGCATTCATACAACCCATTCAATCCACGCGGGCTACCCGACTTTCAACTGAATACCTGCTACAAATGTTCGGTGAGATAGAGGCTGATGACCACCTAGGAGTTTTTCCCTTCGAGTGGGCAGGAGTGAACTTGAATTTTCAAGATTGGGGTAGAAGTGGTGAAGATTACATTGCCTTTAATGGGCGACGGTTCACTGTTGTAAATTCAAACCTCATGGCTGATGCTGATGGTGGGGAAGTCAACCATCACTTTGAAGTTGGTCTACGGCTAATTACAAGTGAGCCACTATGAGTCCGATGCCGGTCAGTGGACAGATCATGGGGCAGAACCGTCAGGTGCTCCGAATCGGCCCTGAACTTTTCTCTGCTATTGAAAATCAAATTCGTTGGGCACAAGGGGTTCCTCGCAAGCTTCCGGTTGCAATGGATCGCCTGGTGCGCTTCATGGCCTATACCAATTTAGGGATCGCTCAAAAAATGTCACTCGGCCCTCACGATCCTAACCAAGCTAACCCGAGCTATGCGTGGAAGATTCCGGTCAGAAGAATTTCAGGACGGTATTTCTTTGGCTGGAAAGTTCGTCGCAGAGGGGTGGGTACATGGCAACTTTATAATGACTCACGTGAAGCTTTTTTCATCGAATATGGAATTCACACTAGCGGTCGTAGAGTAAGACGACCAATTCGTAAGCTGTCTCTAATCAAGACAATGAAATTTATGCATAAGACGGAAGTGTACCATCGTATTTGGTCTTCTGTATACATGCCTGACCCGAGTCAAAGAAAAGGGTTGGGCTTTACTTGGAGAATCCAGGGGCCGGGAACAATGAACCAGGGAATATTCCCGATGGGCAGGTTGCCTTAATGAGCATTACACTTCACGACCCTGAAACTTGGTTGGAAACATGTGTGCGCGGTCTAAAGGATTATGCTGAAATCGGATTCCAAGGATCGGTGCTTGACAGCAATGGGTTCCCTGTAGGCGAGGAAGTTTATGAAATTATCATGGAATTTCCGTCTACTGAGAACCTTCTCAAAATGCTCCCTCTGTCTAAAGTTGTCATCCATTTTGAAATAGATGACATAGACGACAGAATTCTTGGGTTTGGGGAAGGACATCACAGACTTAACTACGATCCGGTTCTAGAGATTCTAAAGCCTCAGGAGGCCGGGGAGCACCGAATCAACCTCGACGTAGGGATCTGGTGTTCAAGCCGCTCAGGAGGCGTTACAGCGCGATTGCGGGCCTATCAGACGCTTAAGAACCTTTTCTATGGAGCTTTGGCAATCGACAAGCTCCGAAATGCCACTACTCAATATATAGGAGGTCAGAGTGAAGGTGGACTAGAGATTCTCGAATTTACAGGTGGACGATTCTTTCAGGAAACCATAAACGACATACAAGTTTTCAGAATGATTAACTGCCAGCTAGTCATTAGATGCTTCAGTCGTACCCCGGTTAGCTTGACCATTCCGACAATTGAAGAAATTACAATTGTTCCAGAACTCATCATTGACGACAACCTTCAGTTGCCGATGGGTCAAGTAGCAAAAGACAAGGGTGTAGGTGACGATAATGCAACGAAGACTCCGTAGGAGGAAATGTAAATGATTAGAAAGTTGGTGAGTAACTAATGCCAGCGGTTCCAAGCACTCAACTGTTTCCTGAGGTTGTAGATGCTTCTACTCTGATTGCCAAGCCGTCTTCTCCAATTTACCTTCCGATTGGTGTAGAAGGCCAGATGGATAACGATGGTACGGCAACAGTAGGAGTGCTTACTCCAATTTCAACTATTAGTGACGCACGTGCAGCATTTGGTGTTGCTTCTTCACTAACCAAGGTTATCGAAATTGTAATTAGACATGGTGCATTTCCTGTAATTGCAGTCGCGTCTAAGAAAGGCTCTGCACCACTTATTGCAGAGCGTAAGACAGTTTGGGATAACCTTGCTAGTGATGAATTTATTCGGCTTCGACTTACAGATTCAGTTGTGCAGTCGGAATTGAATGACCTTGCTACTTCATGCGAAGACGCTGAGCTAGTACAGCACAAGCAGGTTGCCTTTGGTGGGCTAGCGAATGGTGCTGATAAGGCTTCGCATATTACAGCCGCAGGAGCAATTGCATCTAGTCGTTTTTGTCTTGTTGGCCCTGGTGTTTATGACCAGGACGGTGTTTTGAAAGATGGTTCTTATGCGGCTGCTGTAGTTGCTTCTGAGGTTGCAAAGAACGCCGACCTTTCTAACGACCTTGACCTTTGGGATCTGCCGCTGCTTGCAGGTATTGAAAAGGCTGCGTCAGGTCTTCCAGTTTTCAGGAACAGGGTTGCAGCCGGTGTAGCGTCGAACGACTTTGAGGATTTGCTTCAAGGTGGAGTTTCTCCGCTGATGCCTAGCCGAGCTAGCATCGGTGTGCAAACTTCTCACCTTCGGACAACTTATACTCTCAATACGGCTTATGACGCTCTTTCAACTAGGCTTATTTCCGATCAAGTCTTTGTAGACGTAAAGAATTACATTCTTACCAGCGGGTTCCTCCGTCGTGGGAATACTCAGCCTGTTCGTGATGCGTTGAAGGCCGCTGTAAATGCACTTATGTTTGAGCGAATCAGTTGGGTTTCCCCGGTAGTTCAAGCTGACGGGGCAGAGGGTTACAACATTGGTGTTACTCCCTCTGCTGATTTGCGACAGGTGACAGTTTCTTACGACGGCAAAGTTGTTCGTGGAATCCAGACCATTCAAATTTCTGGCAGCCTTTCGATCCCGGTTTAAAGGAGGAATGTAAACTATGGCGTGGCTAGAAGGACTTACCGCAGTAGACTTGAATATCTCGTTTGAAAACAACAAGGACTTCGCTACTACGCAAGAAATGAGCGAGGAGCAGCGACAGGAAATTCAGTACCAGGGTGCATTTGGTACTGACGGCCCTGTGCTCCGACGACTCAGGAATGCTGATGAAGGTGCAGTTACTTTCTCGGCTGTGCTTCTGAAAAAGGGTGTTCAGAACAGAATGAATGACGAGGAATTTCTTAGGTCGATGCGTGACTTTGATGTGCATGTTCGTAGAGGTTCCTTTACTAAGACATACAAGGGCTGCAACTGGTCTAGAATTTCAGTGCGGTCTACTTTGGATTCAGTTACACTCGATGCTGACATTTCAACGCCTGGCTACATCGGTATTCCGGGCTAATGGATAGTCTAGGGCGGGAACAGACGCAACTTATTAGGCGAGCAGTAATAGCCCTTGAAAAACTCGCTGAAGATCCGGTGCTTCAAATTGAAGCAGGGCCACCTATTTGCCCTCATTGTCAGACGATTAATCCTGAAGTGACAGTGGTTGCTGACAGTGGGGGTAAAGGCCCCCTTTCTGAATTTGCAATTTTGCCCGAATGCGGATCGTGTGAACAAAAATTTTACGCGGTTCCGATAGAGTGGGCTATTTTTACTACCCACCAGGAAGCTGAAAAAGAAATCGAAAATCGGCGGGAGGTTTTTGGAAGTGTCGTCAACAATTGAAAAGCTAAAAGAGCTTCGCCTGAACCGAATGCGGCTTGGTCAGTCTGTTGGTCATACGGAACATATTCCTAGTCAGCCCGAAGTTACAATAACGCTAGTCCCATTGACTGAGGCAGAGCATCTTCAGTGCATGGAAATTGTTACAGCAATGGACGTACCTGAAAGTATCTCAGGCGCAATGTCTAGAGATAGACGTACACAGAACGAGGTATTGCTTCGGGCAATACGTGACCCTGACAATCTCGACCAACCCTTGTTTGCAAATTTCGAGGAAATGACAGAACTACTTGAAATTGTAGATATTGGTTCCCTCTACGATGCGTTTCTGGAAATGTCAGAAAGCGTCAACCCTTCGCCGGGGCAATATACCGACGAAGAAGTAGATGAAATAAAAAAAGTCTTCTTGGGAATTCCATGGAACGAGTTATCTGGCAGACAATGGTACGCGCTCAGGCGCTTCCTTTCAACAATTGGGAAGACGCTACTCCCGGCCAACTCACATGGGTCTATCTCAACCAAATCTGTGATTATGACGAACGAAGACGAAAAATTCATGGACACTGCATAGCCAAATGGGAACAAGATACCTGCGAGGTATGTGGAGAGCCAGTGATTGACGAAATGAAACTTGATCCTGCAATCCTCGATGAAATCTACCGCCCTGGTGAGCACATGGGAGAAACAGAGATTGAAATTGAACTGGATGAATAAATGGCTGTAATCCAAGACACTATCGTTACTACATTCACGGCTCGCGGTGGAAACGCCCTTGCTGTCATGGGGCAGATCAAGGGCGGAATTATGAACGTAGGGCGTGAAGCTAGAAATACAAATCGTGAGCTTAGCCAAGTTGACAAGACTACTCGGGCATTCGGAACCACTCTGCGATATGCCTTTGCCGGTACTGTAATTTTTGGGGCTACTACTCTTGTCACTAAGCTTGACCAGATTCAGCAGAAGATGGGGTTGATTGCTGCCATTGCT
>Ga0137435_1000145_pt1 | contig 26425 bp, 22 predicted proteins | sample EasRivERMGT100_2_FD_104904 | JGI IMG/M metagenome (GOLD analysis project Ga0137435, IMG submission 104904) | Soil microbial communities from meander-bound floodplain in the East River, Colorado, USA - East River MetaG ERMGT100_2 | ecosystem: Environmental > Terrestrial > Soil > Floodplain ... | reverse complement strand
GTGTGGCACACGGCGCAGTTCAACCCTACGTTGTCGAGGCCGATGCGGCGGCGCCTGGAGACGCCGATCGGCAGATCCTTGCCTTCCTCGGTGATGAAGCCGAAGGTCGAGTACCCCCTCGGCAGCTTGTCGCTGCAGATCGACGGCAGCGACGTGAACACCCAGTAGGGCGGCAGCACGCCTCCAATCGGCGCGAGGATCGACCCCCCCGGCTCGCTTCCGATTGACCCGTACTTGAAGTGCTCCTCGATCGGCTCGTAGGTCACCGGGCGGTCCGTTGTGAGCGACACCACGGCCCAGATGCCGACGAGGACGCCCAGCGTCACGGCGGCGAGGCCAAGCCATGTGAGGGCGCGCCGAATCATTACGAGAAGGCTGGGGGCCGAAACACCGACATCACTTCTTCGAGCATCGCGTCCCGGCTCGAGAACCGGCTTTCTTCATAGCAGCCGAGCGGGTCCTGGACCACGTGAACAAGGCACCTGTTGCAGTAGGTGCAGGGGCGCTCTGCCTGGTCGCGGCCGGCGGCGAACTGCTTGACGAGGTCGTTGTTGGCGATGAGCGGCCGCGCCATGCTCACGGCGTCGCAGTCGCCGTTGGCGATCGCCTTGCGAATCACGGACGCGGTCTGGAAGCCGCCCGTGCAGATCACCGGCACGGACACGGCCTGCTTGATCACGCGTGAGTCCGGGAGCGTCAGCCCTTCGATCTGGTCCTTCGGGACACCCGCGTCATTCCACGCCTTGCGGAAAACCGCAGCCGTGAGGTCGCCGTGGAAGAAGAGCAGGTTGCGGAACGTGTTGGTGCCGCTCGAGGCGAGCTGGTCGTAGGTATCGGCCAGCACCTTCACGTCGATGTCCGCGCCGGCCGGGTTGCGCGGGTGGGGGAAGGAGCTCCCGGTCGAGACGTGAATCGCGTCAACGCCGGCGTCGACGAGCCACTTGCAGACCTTCGCCGACTCCTGGACCGTGTTCCCCGAGCCTTCGCGCCTGAGGAACAGCAGCGCGTTGTTGAACTCGGTCGCGCTGATCTTCATTTGCAGGTGGAAGTCGCGCCCCACGCGCGCCCGGATCGCCTTCACGATTTCGATGACAAATCGGGCCCGATTCTCCAGCGAGCCGCCGTACTCGTCGGTCCGGTCGTTGATAGCCGAGCTGAGGAACTGGGTGATGAGGTAGCCGTTGGCGCCGTGCAGCTCGACGCCATCGAGACCCGCCTCGCGGGCCCGGCGGGCGCCCTCGGCGAAGGCCGCCACCACTTCCTTGATGTCGGCCGTCGTCATGCGATCGCACTCGAAGCCGTGGAGCGGGTCGCGCTTGTCGGTCGAGCTGAGGCCTTTCGCGTACTTCAGGTCGGGGATGTCGCGCTGCCGCCCGCCGTGGCTCAACTGCAGGATGAACTTGCAGTCGTGCTGATGAACCGCCTCCCCGAGGGCCCGCCAGAACGGGATCCGGTCGTCCTGATGGATGGTCGCATAGTTGGGGATGATGCGGCCTCGGGCGTGCACCGGCACGAAGGAAGAGATGATGGCGCCCACGCCCCCTTTGGCGAACTTCAACTCCCAGTTGATGCGGACCTGGTTGCCAGAGCCGTCGTAATTGTCGAACCGGCCCGCCACGTTGGAGCGGAAGATCCGGTTCTTTACGGTGAGATTGCGGAACGCCAGCGGTTCGAAGATGACGTCGGACATGTAGGGCCTCGCGGGGAGCCATTCAAACACGAGCCCTGCAGTCGCGCCAAGTAGATTCGCCAGGTTTTGCCCGATGGAGCCACCGGTCGAGCTTGGCCTGACCGTACGATCAAGAAGAACATGAGCGTCGTGCGACGCACTCAATACCTCATGCGATCTGCTCTGCGTTGTCCGGATCCACCTCGCGCCGACTGGCCCGCGATCCGACCTGTCCGGCGACCGGCGCGGGTCCCACGTCGGACGGACTGAGACGCTGCAACACCGTGGGCGTGGGATCACCGTAGAGCACCAGGCCCGTCCAGCCAGCGCTTTGCGGCAGTCGTGTGACTCCGTCGGGGTCCGCGCCCTCTTGCAGGACGGTCAGTTGGTCGAGATCGGGTTGTCCTTCGCGCACGCTGCGGCGCGCCAGCGACAACGCGTCACCCAGACTGGCACGCCGCATCAGGAGCGCCTCATAGAACGCGGCGGCCATGTTCTTGGCGTCAGCATCCTTGATCTTCCACAACGGTCCGAGATACGCGGCGACGCCTTCGCCAAGCGCCGCGCTTGCCATGCCGTACACGCCGTCGTGGTACGCGCCTTTCGCGCTCTTGTCGCTGCCCTCCTGCGCGCCCTCACAGGCGCTTCCGTAGATCAACCACGGAGTGACCTGGGCGTTTGCCAGCGTATGCCGAAGCTCGAATGCGTACAGCGGGCCGTCGCTGAACAACCAGCAGCTCCGTTCGGGCTGGGCGGCATCGTATCGACCGTGACCGGCAAAGTGCACGATGTCGCATCGCCGCTCGCGCAGCAGCGCGCGGAACTGCTCGACGGTGACCGGTTGATCGACATATTTTTTGAAGTTTGACGGATCCACGATGCCTGGAAGCCGCTCCTGCAAGCGCGCAAACGCCTCGGCGACGTGCGCGCCCTCGAGCGCCCCGGCTCCCGCAAGCTCGGACCCGCCACCTTCGACGGATGGAGCCACCACGAGGAGACGCAGCGGGCCTTGCCTCCGGCTGGACGTCCAGCGAGGAACCGTCCCTGTGTCGGCGATGACCTGACGACCGATGGCGAACCGATCAACGAGCCAGCCGCGGCGATCGCGCAGCAGCTCCCACGGATACCGCATCAGCTCGCGCGGGATCTGCAGCACCAGGTGAACGGCGCGACCCTCGATCGGCTCGACCTCGCCGAGCCGATCGCTGATGCCGTAGAGAAGGTCGTCGCCCAACTGGCTGCCACACCGCGCCAGCCGTTGCAATGTGCGCTCAGGCGGCGCATCGACATCGCTGCCGATCGTGTCGATCTCGGCAAGCACGCGGCGCAGACGATCCCTGGTGATCTGATTCCGATGCTCGACGACCGTGGCTGAGCGGTCGAGCGAGGACAGCCTGACGCAGTACCACAAAATCTCGCTGTCGCTTGTGGCCACCTCTGCGCCAGCCGCTGATGCTCCCGGCGGTCCTTCAACCGGCTCGATGGTCAGAAACAGCGCGTCGGGCGCCGACAGCGCCTGAAGCTGATCGGCATGCCGTCCGGTCAGCGCTCGATCGCCAGCAAGACGGCGCATCAACTGATATCGCGCTTCGAGCGGTGCGGCTGTCAACTGCGACTCCAACAGCCGCCACAGCATGCGAGCGTGGTTTTTGATCAAGTCGACCGCCGTCAGGAGCGCGGTCCAATGGAGCTCGCGGCTGAACCGCAAGTGCAGATAGTTCGACTCCGCCAGCTTGTCGAGATCGATGGGCCGGTACAGCGACAACCCGCATTTGGCTCCGGCGGGCCAGACAGCCGTCACCGCGGGTTGTCCGGCGTCCGCGCCACGCGCTAGATCCGACACGCGTTTCGCGAGATGTCCGAGCTGTTTCGCCGCTTCGATGCCCTCCAGCGCGTCAGACAGCTCGCGGCCATCCATGACAGCGGCGGGACGCTCCCGCGCGGCCGACACGATCACGCTCCAGGGCTTGCTGTGACGTACCTCATCGGATTCGTCGGACTCGGTGAAGAGACGACGCACGGCAATGTCAGCCGTCTTGTGCTGCGGGACGCTTCGCGGATCGGTTTCGCTCGTCGCAATGGAGATGACGCGCTCAACCGCCGAACGACACGCGGAGATTTCAGATGCCAGCGTCCGATACACATCGGAACCGTCGCCGGACTTGCCGAGATCGCGCGCGCTTGCGCCCAGGGCGCGCAGCATGGCGGACAATTGCGGATACGACAGCGTCGGAATGAACGTCGCGGCCCAGCGAGCGAGTGCCTCCGCCGACGCGTTCTCGAGCGACTTGCCAATCGCGGAAGCGACATCGTCGAGGTCATAGCTCCACGACTGCTCCAGCTTGGTCTGGTGCCCTTTGACCACGTTTTCGCGAGCGCGCCAGATGACATCGTTGCTCAGCCACTGAAGCAGCACGACGCTGAATGTATCGAGCGCCTGCGCCAGCGGCACGAGAGCCTGAAGGTTGATCGCCGAGACCGTCACGCGCTCACCTTCCGGCTGCAAGGCGGTGTAGTGCTCGGCCAGCAGGGCGATCGTCTCCTTTGCCAGCACGATCCCGTGCGCATCCACCGTCGACCTCCACCGCGGCGCGGCACCTTGTACCGGTGCGGCGACGATGTCCTGCCAGCGCTTGAGAAGCGTCGAATACGGCCATTGCTGGAGCGGCGGTCCAGGGCCATCCCCGGGCTGAATCCCAATGATGAGATCCGCCGCGCCTCTCAGCTCGTACGCCACTTCCATGAACTGCATGGCGTACATGTCGCACGCCAGGAGCACGAGACGGCGCGTGCCGTCAGCCGGAAACGCGGATTTCAGCGTCGCGCTGAGCTCCTGTAGCTCCAGTGCATCGGCTGTTGCGCGGTCATCGCAAATCGCGAAGGTACGCGTGCAATCGAAGGGCGGACGCCCGACGACTGAATCCGCGTCCATGATGCCGAGCCCGGCCATGACGAGGATGTATCGCTGCGCTGGACAGGCATCGAATGCCCACGCCATGAAGGCCTCGAGCGTCCTGGGATCGCCGCTGTTGACGGGCCCAAGCAGCTCCGAATCAGGAGGTTCACCGGCTCGTAACGCGATGCGCTGGGCACCGGATTCGAGATCGAGGTAGATGGCAGCCGATACGTGTGCCGTCGCGCCCGTCTGCTTCAGGTCGGCGAGCGCGGCTACGAATGGATCGTGTTCGCCGGGACGGTTGTAGTGGCCGCACAGGTAGAAGAGGACGGCCCACTCCTGCGGCGTTTGACCCGTGGTTTCTTGAGACATGGGGGTATGGGTTAGAACAAGGAGCCTAACTTCGCCGCGTCGCTCCCGAATAATTGCGGGGTCTGCGGGAAGACCGGCGAGGGAAGCCGCCGCCTGATCTCGTCGTACAACGCACGCGGGGAGGCGATCGTCGCGTCCTGCAGCACGTCGATCGCTGTTCGCGTGAACGCCCCATTGGGTCGCCCCTTGAACGCCGTGTCGTAACTGAACTCGGTGTCTTCGCAACCGGAGAACAGCAGCGCCGAGTACTGCAATTTGGTCGGCGCGGGCGTTCCGGCGGCTCGGTCGATGGCGCGTTCCAACAGCCGATCTCCGCGCGCAAACACGTACGGCGGCAGGAACCGCGCTTTCAGCACTGGAGTACCCGCGCCAGCCGATATGGGAGCGGGGGCATATCGGACGACCGAGCCCGAATGGCAGCAGTCCGCAATGACGTACAAGCGGGCGCCGTCGGCCTTCGTCAGAAAGGTCTCGTGCAAATCGTCGTCGAGCAGATACTGGTCCTCCATCACGTCGTACGGACACATCATCTCGTCACGCGCATCGGGTTCATCCGAGTCATCATCGGGAAGCCACGATCCGTGCCCCGAAAACGTGAAGACGAGCGAATCGCCATCGACGGCGCCTCCAACAAGCGCCTTCAGCGCCTCGAGGACCCGCGCGCGCGTCGCATCGGCGTCATGCAGGGACGTCACGGTATAGCCTCGGTTCTCGAGTAGCGACCTCCAGTCCTTCGCGTCGTTGACGCACCCCTCCAGGTCCATTTTTGTCTCTGGGTAATCGTTGATGCCTATGCACAACGCATGTTTTGCCATGGTGCCTCCGCTCGATCATCGGGACGCGAACCGCGAAGTTCTGAATCCTCGCTACGCCAGGTCATACGGCAATGCGACTTCCTGTCGAAAGACCAGAATCTCGTGGATGTCGTATGGATGCGTCGTGCCATGCGTCGCCCAGTTACGAAGGACCTGAAAGGTATGCCCCACGCCCGCGGCATCGTCGATGTCCGCGTCCACCTTGAACGTGAGGGGCGCCGTCTGGCTTGCGAAAAATGTGAGCTGCAGATTTCCGTACCGATCGGCGGTCTTGTATGACCCTGCCTGGACGAATCCAAGGGGAGGCGTATGGAGCTTGGACGGCACTTCGTGAAACCGTTCATCGGCGATTGCACCCTTCACCAGGTCGCGCAGCGCAGGTTGCACATCCACGAACACACGATCGGGACGGATCCGATACACACGATCCACGAATGTCCATACCGTGCGATCGGCGTCGAAGCCGAATCCGCTCATTTTCGCGAACAGGTTGAACAGCCCCGCTCTCTGCGTCTCGGTCAGCGCCCCGTACAGCTCCGGGCCCGTGCCGACAGTGCCTTCAACGGTCGAGACACCGAGGACCCGTTGGAGCTCGGATGCCACACGCCCATAATCCGGAAAGCGGGCGGTGCTCACGTGAGCTGGATCGAGCGGCGTATAGAACTGGACCACTACGGGAGCGGCAGACAACGGCATCGCAAATTGGGCGACAGGCCGATGTCGCGTCGGAAACACCTTGACGAGATACGGCTGACCGTCGTTCAACCCTTCGAAGCGGATGTCGATGTTGCCCGGAGCCGCCAACACTCGGCGCACGGTGGAATCGGTCCGCACAGAGACGACGTGCACATCCACCAGGTCGTCGAGCGGCTGCCGACGTGCGTTTCCGATGCGAACGATCAGGACGCTCATTCCTGTTCAACTCTCCTTCGGAGGCGTACCGCAGATGTCGAGGCGATGTCGATCGGTGTCGACTTCCGGAACAGGCACGACGGTTCCCGTTCGTCGTCCGCCAAACGCATGGCATTAGGCGCACGCGGTGACGCAGGGCTCACTGCCGAACGAACGATCAGCCGCGAACGGACACGGTTGACCGATGTCGTGGAAGGTGGCTCATCTAAACACAGCCGTGATCGCCTAAACAAGAGGATCTGAACCTCATCAATAGTTTTATGCAGCAGGTCACCCGCGGCGACCGACTGAATCTGTCTGCCGGAGACTCGAGATGCCGCGGTTTGTAATTCCGAGTACAGGTTTCGCTCACCATCGGCATGACCGTGCCCCGACGCGGGCGACGCGTGTGCAACCTCTGTCGATTCCGCCGGAGACTGCGGTAAGCTGATCCGTCGTGACGCCGCGATCGCTGCCCCCGATCAGTGCGGCACTTAACACTCGTCACCAGATTCACAAGCGCGACACATCCTCCGGCATCGATTCCGTGCAACGGGATGTACGCGCCGAACGCGCGTCTGCGCGCCCAGGAGCATGGCTTCGATGTCAGTGTTCTTATGTAGCGTGCCACGAGGGTTGTGGTTCTGTGTCGCTCTTGCGACCGCCGTCTGCGTGACCGGTTGCGCCGATGGCAAACCGGGACAAGTCAAAGACGAGGCGATGCGCGCTGGCCGTACGGCCGATTCGTTTCCGGCGGCCGACGAGGATTATTTCCATGACATGGACAGCGCTCTTCCCCTGACACGAGAGGAAGTGCAGGGCCGGAACATGTGGAATGTCTGGACCGGGGGGAACGATCGGTTCTGGGATGTGATCTCCGTGAGGAGCGTCGGCACCCTCGACTTCCTCAAGACGATCTCCTCGCATCCGTCAATGCAGTACGGAAGGGACAATCGCTTTCGGTACCTGGGCGTGGTGAACGAGCCCTGCTTCAGGAAGGCGACCGCACCTGACCCGAATCGCTATGGACTCTGGCTCGACAGCAGAGATCCAACGTGTCCGCCCGATCCGTTTGCCAATGCAACGAAATATCCGGGCGTAGCGATCGGCGCGCGAGGAGAAGGCGTTCCGGTCGGTTCCTACTACGGTGAGCCCACTGGCGTCGTCGGCCTTCGGCTGTTCCCCAATCCCGAGTTCGACGACGGCGCAAGGCAAAGGTGGGACTCGGAACGGTATTACCGGGACCCTGACTATTACCTCTCACGCAACCTGGTGAAGCCGTACCGGATTGGCATGGCGTGCGCGTTCTGTCACGTTGGACCGAATCCCGTCCTCCCACCAGCCGATCCGGAGAACCCGCGCTGGGAGAATCTGAGCTCGAACGTTGGAGCCCAGTACTGGTGGGCCGATCGCCTCTTCAACTGGCAGGGCGAGCGGGACAGAGGGAGCTTCTTCTTTCAGTTGTTGCATACGTCGCGTCCCGGAACGCTCGATACCTCGCTCGTCTCCACCGACAACATCAACAACCCGCGGACGATGAATGCGGTGTACGACCTCCCTGCGCGAATGGCGCAGGCGCGGAAATTTGGCAAAGAAACAATCGCCGACGGAGGACTCAACAACAGACAGTTCAATGATTACGTCCCCGCGTCCGATCCGCTGGCTCAGTTTTTTGTCACGCCATCAACAACGTGGACGCCGCGCGTCCTGAAGGATGGCTCCGATTCGGTTGGCGCGCTTGGCGCATTGAACCGCGTCTACCTGAATATCGGGCTGTTCAGCGAAGAGTGGCTGCTCCACTTCCGACCGATCGTCGGAGGGCAGCCGATTACCCCCATCGAGATCGCTGTTGCGCGGAGGAATTCGACGTACTGGGCCGCAACCGAGAGGCAGACGCCGTACATGGCTCGTTTTTTCCTTCGCGCCTCCGCCCCTCACCTACTGAAGGACGCCCCCGGAGGCGCGGCGTATCTCACGGAAGATGCGGCGACGGTCACGCAGGGGAAAACGGTATTCGCGGAACGATGTGCCCGTTGCCATTCGAGCAAGCTGCCGGATCTGCCGCCTGGTCTCGACCTCGAAAACTGTAACGGGAAGAACTACTTATCGTGCTGGGATCGCTACTGGCAGTGGACAAAAACGGACGAATTCAAAACCCGGATGCGCAGTCTGGCACTGGCGGACGATTTCCTGAAGGACAACTACCTGTCGACGGAGTTCCGCGTGCCGTCCACGCTGCTGCAGACGAACGTGTGCAGTCCTCTCGCGACCAATGCGATCGCTGGGGATATCTGGGACAACTTCTCCTCGGCCTCCTACAAGGAGCTGCCGTCAGTCGGCTCAGTCACGGTACGTCACCCCATGACCGGCGCCGCGTCGGACTATCCGTTGCCTGGCGGGGGACGCGGGTTCACCAGGCCTCCGTCGCTCGTGAGCGCGTGGTCGACGGCGCCGTTTCTGCAGAACAACAGCCTCGGCCGCTTCAATCCGAGCCCGTCGGTCGAAGCGCGCATGGGTGTGTTCCAGGATTCGATCGAGAAGCTGCTCTGGCCAGAGCGGCGCGAGAAGGATCCGATTTTTGCCAACGACAACGGGCCAGGCGTAGGCATCATCGACCGAACCCTCAATGAAAGTGTGATCTCGCTTCCTGCCGGGTACGTGCCCGACAACCTTCGCGGACTCCTCAGTGTCGGCCAGCGCTTCTTGCCCTTCCTGTTCAGGAACGGTTCGGTGGCGATTGGGCCCATCCCGCAGGGGTTCCCCGTAGGCGTACTCGCGAATCTCGATATGGTTGGACCCAGAGAACAAACCGCGCAGGAACGGAGCGACAGGAACCGAACGCTGCTGCGACTCCTCAAGCAGGTGAAGGACGACCTGAAGGACGGGAGAGACGCCTTCTCGAATCCGGACACGGTCGAAAGGTTTCTTTCACTGAGCAAGTGCCGCGACTTCGTTGTGAACAAAGGTCATTACTTCGGCACCAGCCTCCTGACGGAAGAGCCGGGGCTGAACGACGGCGACAAGCGGGCGCTCGTCGCATTCCTGAAGTTGATGTAGAGCGCCGTGTCACCCACTCCCGCTTTCGACGCCGACTATCTCGTCATCGGCTCGGGCGCCGGCGGTGGCACGGTGGCTGCCCGGCTTGCCGAAGCCGGGTTCACCGTGCTTCTCCTCGAGGCGGGCGGCGATCCCCGTGAAGGCGGCGAGGCCGGTCACGCGAACGCGAACGACTACGACGTGCCGGCATTCCATCCACGAGCCACGGAAAACGCCTCGATGCGATGGGACTTCTTCGTTCGTCACTATGCGGATGACGCCCGCCAGCGGCGCGACGTGAACTACCGGTCGAGTGCGAACGGAGTCCCCGTTGACGGCGTCCTGTATCCGCGTGCGGGAACGCTCGGGGGGTGTACGGCGCACAACGCGATGATCCTCATGTGTCCGCACGATTCCGACTGGAACCAGCTCGCGGACTTCACCGGCGACTCGTCGTGGCGCGCCGAGCGCATGCGCGCCTATTTCCAACGGCTGGAGAATTGCGCGCACCGGCCGCTCGACCGCGCGCTGAGCAAGTTCGGCATCAATCCGAGCGGTCACGGGTGGGACGGGTGGCTCCACACCGAGCGCGCAGTGCCGTCGGCGGCGCTGCGCGATCGCGATCTTCGAAGCGTGATCGTCGAGTCCGCGCGTGCCGCGCTGCGGGACGCCTCCGGCGGCTCCGCATTCACACTGGCAAAGCTTGGAAACGACGAAGGCGATCCCAACGACTGGCGCGTGGCACGCGAGGACAACGTTGGCGTGCGATATACGCCGATGACGACGCACAATCACTCGCGTATCGGCTCGCGGGAACGGCTCCTCAGTGTGAGCCAACGTTACCCTGAGCGACTGAAAATCCAGACACATTCGCTGGCGACGCGGGTGATCTTTGACGACAACCAGCGTGCGGTGGGAGTGGAGTACCTCAGTGGCGAGCGACTCTATCGCGCACATGCTCAGCCGAGCGAGGGAACAGGCGAGCCTCGGCGTGCGTACGCCTCACGTGAAGTGATCCTTGCCGGCGGCGCATTCAACACTCCGCAGCTGTTGATGCTGTCAGGCGTCGGCGCGCGCGAGCAGCTGGCCCGCCATGGGATTGCCGTCCGCGTCGATCTGCCGGGCGTCGGAAAGAACCTGCAGGATCGATACGAGGTCGCGGTCGTGAACCGGATGTCATTCGACGCGTGGGATGCCCTCAGAGGATCCACGATGAGCGAGAGCGACAGCCAGTACCGCGAATGGGCTGACCGCCGAACCGGTGTGTACTCAACCAACGGCGCGCTGCTGGCCGTGAGCCTTCGATCGGGTGCGGATCGCCCCGTTCCAGATCTGCTGTGCTATGCGGTGCTTGCGAAATTCACTGGCTACTTCCCCGGCTATTCGGCGCTCCTGGCGCAGAATCCCAACTGCCTGACCTGGGCGATCCTGAAAGGACATACCACCAATACCGCGGGCACCGTGACGCTCCGATCCGCCGATCCCCGCGATCTACCGCTGATAAATTTCCGATACTTTGACGAAGGCAACGACCCTGCGGGGAACGATTTATCCGCAGTAGTAGCGGGGATAAAATTCGTGCGGGCGCTCACGGCCGACCTCAAGACGCAGCGCCTCATCGCCAAGGAGGAATTTCCCGGGGAGCACGTTGCCTCCGACGACGACCTCAAGGCATTTGTTCGCGACAACGCCTGGGGCCACCATGCGTCGTGTACGTGCCCAATCGGAGCACGTGAGCACCAAGGCGTCCTTTCGAGCGATTTGAAGGTGCACGGCACAAAGGGGCTGCGGGTCGTTGACGCATCTGTGTTTCCACGCATCCCTGGACTCTTCATCGCGTGCGCCGTCTACATGGTCGGCGAGAAGGCGGCCGATATCATCATCGGGGACGCACAACGTTCCTGATGACGTGTCTCGCAACGACACACAGGCATCGCGGCGCGGACCGTTCGGGTTCGCGAGGCGATGGGACATGGCAGCAGCATGAGCACGGGCTCAATTGGATGGCGCATGCTATGCTTAGCTTTCCCCCAACAACTAGCGCTTTGATAGCTTCGTGAGCCCAGGATGGAACGCGAGACCTTTCGCAGTCGCCGTCTACAAGCCCTCACGCCGTATGTTGCCGCGTGCGGACTTGTCGCCCTCGGCCTCTGGCTCGAGCTGGTCTTGGCTCGCCTGGCTGGTCCCGAAGCTCAATTCCTGCCGTTCTCATTGGCCGTTGTTTTCAGCGTCTGGTACGGCGGGCTCGGGCCCGGCCTGCTCGCCATCGCGCTCGCGTGTATCGCCAGCGACTATTTCCTGCTCGGCCCCGGCATCCTTCTGTGGTTCGACAACCGGTCCCAGGCGTATGCGCTGACACGATTTGCCGCTGGCTGGCTTGGCGTCGGCCTGATCGTGCATAAGAGCCGCCTCCAAATCCAGCGTCATCGCGACGCCCTCGCGAACGCCGAGCGCAACGTCACGCAGGCCGACCAGCTCGCACAATTGGCCGGCGCGCTCGGGCGTGCACGCACGTCCGCGGCCGTCTTCGAGGCATCGGTGCAGGAGCCTCTCCATGCGTTGCACGCGGACGCGGGCATGCTCATCCTCGTGCACGAGGACCGCGAGTCCGCATCGGTGGCCCGCACGGTCGGGTACCCATCCGCGATCCAGGGACGCGAGGAGCCGATCTCGCTGCTCATCCGGTCGCCTCTGAGTGACGCCGTACATCGAGGCGCACCCGTCATCGTCGAGTCCTCCAACGACTGGCGCAGGGAGTATCCGGACGTGCCGGACAACCTGCGGTTGCCCGATTACCAGACGAGCGTGGCTGTACCGCTGCTGATTGCCGGTCGCGTTGCGGCGGTCGTCAGGCTGGATTTCAAGGCCCGGCGCATGCTCGCCTCACACAATCGTGAGTTCCTGTCGGCGCTCGGGTCGAGTGCGGGCCAGGCGCTCGATCGTGTATGGCAATTTGAGTCCGCACAGCGCGCGCGCGTTGAAGCGGAGGCCCTCCGCGCGCTGGCCGATCAGGAGCTTGGCGAACGACAAAAGACGGAACGGGCACTACGTGGAAGTGAGACACGCTATCGAGGGCTTGCCACGCGTACGGCGCGCATGCACGAGTTGACGGCCGCGCTGTCGGAAGCCGTTACGGTCGACGCAATTGGTGAGGCCGTCGTCGAGCACGGCAGCGTGCTGGTGGGAGCGACCGCTGGTGCCGTGTCCCTGCTCGTCGAGCACGGGACGCAGTTTCAGACGCTGCGTGCGGAAGAGAAGGGAGAGCCCTTGCCCGCATCGGAGCGTTTTCCGGTGGACGCCGGTCTCTGCGCCACAGAGGTCGCGAAGACAGGCGAACCGATATTCGTGGCATCGTGGGACGAATGGCAAGAGCGCTACTGGCGTTCGGCCTCGCGCGCGGCCGATGCGGCGCATCGATCGTCGGCGGCACTTCCGTTGTTCGTCGAAGGCACTCCCCTCGGCGTCCTGGAATTCCATTTCAACGTTCCGGTGAATTTTGACGCCGACTACCGGGCGCTGCTGGTCTCCGTCGCACAGCATTGCTCGCAGGCGCTGGACCGTGCCCGGCTGTACGAATCAGCCCAGCGTGCCCGTGCGGAGGCCGAAAGCGCGAATCGCCTCAAAGACGATTTCCTGTCGATTGTCTCGCACGAACTCCGTACCCCGCTGAATGCAGTCGTGGGCTGGGCCTCGATGCTCCGAGACGGGTCGTTGAAACCAGAGCTCACCGCCCGTGCCGTCCAGTCGATCTGCGACAATGCGACACGCCAGGCGAGACTGATCGACGATCTGCTCGACATGTCCCGCATCGCGACAGGACAAGCGACCCTGGATGTGCAGGAGATCGATCTCGCGACGTTGGTCGCCGGCGTGGCGGAATCGGTCCTGCCGAAGGCGGCGTCGGAACAGATTGATCTGCACGTGCAAGGCATTCCTGCGGTGCTCATCCGAGGTGACCGGCGCCGGCTCGAGCAAGTCTTCTTCAATCTCATCGGCAACGCCCTTAAATTCACGCCAGCCGGGGGTCAGATCATTCTCGAGGCCGCCTGCATCGATAACTGCGTGGAGCTGCGGGTGAGCGACAGCGGCGTTGGCATCGAGCCCGAGTTCCTCCCTCATGTGTTTGAGCGCTTCCGGCAGGGCGACAGCACGCACACCCGAAGCCACGGTGGTCTGGGCCTCGGTCTGTCGATCGCAAAACAATTCGTCGAAGCGCACGGTGGGAGCATCACGGTGGCGAGCGCAGGCCGGAATCTCGGGACCACGTTCTCCGTGCGACTTCCCATTGCCAGAGAGCTGCCCGAGCGTCCGGTCCCCGCGGTTCGGATTGAACGACTCCAGGTGGTCACAGGCGCGCCGCGCCTGGACGGCATCCGTGTGCTGGTCGTCGATGACGATCCTGATGCGCGCGACGTGATGGCGCACGCGCTACACTCGTACGGCGCTCATGTCACATCCGCGGCCAGTGCCGGCCAGGCCTTTGCGCTCTTGAGCGACACGGAGATCGATGTGCTGCTGACCGATATTGCGATGCCCGACGAGGACGGGTATTCGTTCATTCGACGCGTGCGCGCCTCTCCGGATCCCAGAATCGCCGCGATTCCCGCCGCGGCGGTAACGGCGCACGCCATGCACGCCGAGCGCGAACAGGCATTTGCTGCAGGATTTCAAAGCCATGTTCCGAAACCGGTGGAACCCGTGCGACTGGCTCGTACGGTGGATCAGCTGGCGCGGCCTCGGGCGGCCGCATGAAGCGCGGCGCGAAAGGGGCGCCTGATGGATTGGGCCGGATGCTGCGATCTACCAGATGTTCGTCCAGGTCGAGCGCGTCCCCTGAAGTTCGGTGCCATGTAGGACCAACCTCGGCACATTCCGCCACATAAGTCTCCCTGGAGGAAGACTCCTGGAGTACTGAGCACGAATTTGGGCGTTCGAGACCCACCAGATCTGGCACGTTCCTCGCCCTGCGTCCCGGGATACCTTTCAGTTTTGCAATCGAAGGTGACCGGACATGAAACCAGTATTGCTGAAGACGGTTTCCGATTCTCGGCCCGCGGCGGGGCCTGAGCACGCGGAGCTTGACGGCTTCCTGCCGGAGTCGTCGTCCCCGCCCCCAGCGGCGGCGCCGAGGAAGCGCAATCGTGTCGGCGTGGCCGTCGTTGCGCTGGTCTGCCTCCTTGCGGCCGGAGCGATCACTGGTCTCTGGATGCGGGCTTCCTCGATAGCGGCCAAGCCGATGACGGGATCCCTCCGCGTCGAATCCGATCCCCTGGGTGCGGATGTGCTCATCGACGGTACGGCGCACGGGAAAACTCCCCTGACACTGGCGCTCGCCGTCGGCCAGCATCAGCTCGTCGTCCAACAGGGCGGAAAAATGCAGCAGCTGGCGGTCACGATCGAACGAGAGACGGCGACGGTGCACCACATTTCATGGCCGGCGGATCTCGACGGCGATCGTCGAGGAATGACGGCTGGGAGCCTGCGTGTCGTGACGGAGCCTGCGTCGGCGTCGCGAGTCAGCGTCGACGGCGTTGACCGCGGCGCCACTCCGCTGACGCTGAGCGATCTGGCGCCCGGCGAACACGACGTCGTCGTGAGAAGCCAGGACGGTGTTCACCGCCGTGCCGTGACCATCGAGCGCGGGGCGACGGCATCCCTGGTCTTCAGCACGAACGCTGTTGAGGGTGTGGCATCCGGATGGCTCGCGGCAACCACGGACGCACCGCTTCAGATCTTCGAGGGAGGCAAGTTGATCGGCAGCACCGAGTCCGATCGCATCATGCTGCCGGTGGGCGACCATTCATTCGAGTTCTCGAACGACTCGCTCGGTTTCCGCGTCACGCGCGCGGTCAAGATCGTCGCCGGGCAAACGGCGACCGTCGCCATGCAACTGCCGCGCGCGCCGATGAGCGTCAATGCCGTTCCGTGGGCGCAAGTCTGGATCGACGGTCAGCCACTCGGAGAGACACCGATTGGTAACGTGATGCAGACCATCGGTTCGCACCAGCTGATCTTCCGCCATCCCGAGCTCGGCGAACGACGGGTCACGGCGGTCGTCACCCTCAACCAGACAGCTCGCGTCGCCATCGATATGAGGAAGCAATGATGAGGACCACGACCCGTTTTCGGATTGGCTGGCTCGCGGTGGGAATGCTTGCAGCCGCCGGCAGTGCTCGAGCGGCCGACGAACCGCTCGCAGATGCGAAAGCGCTGTATGCCGCCGCGTCGTTCGAGGATGCGCTCGCGGCCCTGGGTCGACTCGACGCACTCGGTGGCGCTGCTCCGGCCGCGCTGGAGTACAAGGCCTTGTGCCTGCTCGCGCTCGGTCGAACAGCCGAAGCACAGACGGTCACCGCGTCGCTCATCTCAGGCACCCCTACGTACATTCCGGCGGACAAGGATCTTTCACCTCGATTCGTGACGCTGTTCACCGAAACGCGGCGTCAGTTGCTTCCGACGATTGCCAAGCGGCTCTTCGCCGATGCGCGCGACCACTTTCACGCAAAAAATCAGGCCCAGGCGCTCGGAGAATTTGAAGTGGTCCTGAAACTGGCCGCCGACCCTGTATGGAAAGATCTTCCTGAGGCGGGGGATCTCCGGACTCTCGCTGCCGGTTTCGTGGACCTCGCCGGATCGGCGCGGCCGGCTGCGGCGCCGGACGCTCCCAAAACAACGACCATCGCCGACGTGAAAGCTCCCGTGTTGACTCCTCCGGTCCCGATTCGTCAGGCGCTACCCCGATGGGTCCCGCCCGACTTTGCGAGTGGCCGTCGCGAATACAACGGCGCAGTCAAGATCGTCATCGGTGCAGATGGACGCGTGTCGAACGCGACGATCCAGGCTGCCACACATCCGCTCTATGACACGCAGGTGCTCCAGGTGGCGCGTACCTGGTTGTATACGCCAGCGACCCGCGACGGCCAGCCTGTCGAAGTGGAGAAAGTCTTAACGGTTCATCTGAAGGCGAGCCAAGAGTAGGACGAGGGGTCGCTATTCAGAGGGGCGTAGCCGGACATGCAAGCGGCGGAAATGGCTGCTGGCGTCGAGGGTCACCGCTCGCTCTTCACCGAGATAACCGGCTTGTGTGAGCCGTAGCCGTTTGTACCCAAGCGACAGGTGCTGAATACGAATCGGCGTAACCCCCCACCCGATTCCGTCCACGGTCACCTGAGCTCCAGCAGGATCTGAAGAGATAACGAGCTCTCCTTCGACATCTGCGGCTGTTGTCGCGTCCGTTAGCAACGGTGCCTGAACCTGGACGCCAGACGATTGCGGTTGTTCTGCAGGCGACGGACCTGCCTCCTGCCGCAGCGGCTCCGACGCTGAGGGCTTCACCGCGGTCACGGCCCGAGCGACGGACATCGCGCTGGCCGCCAGGCGCGGACCAATCCAGAGAATCAGTCCCAACCCTGAGACCGCCATCATCGCAATCGCAACCATCGTCATGATCGGCTGCGCACGGGGCGACGTTCGAACAGGGACGTCGACACGCGGCGACGCGGCCACGGGACTTTCGTCGGCAAACACCCGCGTGAAATTGTGAACGACATCTTCGGCTTGAAGCCCCACACACGTGCAATAGGCCCGCACCATCGCACGCCGATACATCCCACCTGGCCAACGACTGATGTCGCCACGCTCGAGGGATGCGAGGTGACGCTGAGAGATTTTTGTGTGGTTGGCAATCTCGGTGAGGGAGAGGCCTCGCCGAACGCGCGAATCCCGAAGCATTCGTCCGAACTTGACGGCTTCGGACTCCTCATGCGTTGTGATGTTTCCAACATCTCCGCCGACAGGGAAATCAAGAATGTGCGAGCCTTGCCCGCTCTCATTCATGGTCGACGCCGATGGTGGGGGATGCATGGCAACGAGCGGAAAACCCACAATCTACCGGATCGCGCACAGCTCTATCAAGCGGTTACGGTCGGTCCGCGGACCAGCACGACGATGCTTTAAGCCGTCGAAGGGTTAGAGCCCGCCCACAGCCACAAGGCTGGAAACAAGGCGACCAATCGGTCCCCCTGCCAAAGATGGATCGGAAAACGCATTCGGTTGCGGCGGGCAGACGGAAATCAAGGGTTTAGCGGGTGATGGGGTTTGGAAGTCCGCGTCTTCGGAGAACTTTCGTCTCCGCCGCCGCGTATCGGGTCGCCAATGGCCAACGTTAACTGGCGAGTCATTGCGTTTTGGGCAGCGCTCTGGTGGTTTATCTACTCCGCCCCCACGGAGGACTTCCTTATGGGTGCATTGCTGCCGCGCTCAGCGCCTCAGGATGCTGAGCAGATGGAGGAATTTTGACATCTTCACGGACGCCTCGGAGCGCCTGACCCATGCTGGCGACTAGTTATTCCTCCAAGAACGCCACACTCGTGTGGGTCCTCCGCGACGACCCGTCACGGCATGCGACGTCGTTCCTGACCGACTGCTACGTATCCCAGGAACTCGATGGGAGATGGACGTTGACGGTCAGTCGAGGTCTTATGACACTGGTGTCAGAGACGCGCGAGTCGCGTTCTGCGGCCATCGTGCGCGCCGAAGAGCTTCAACAGATCCTGCTACGGTTTGGGTGGACGGATCGGCCTTCCGCATGATCTCATCGCGATCCGTGAGCAAGAGCCCGCGACAGGAGATCCTTGCCGGCATCCGCGCCTACCTGCACGACCACTTCCCCGACGTCGAGTTCACCGAGGACGTCGAGGCCACGACGGGTAACGTAATCTTTCACGGTCACCCGCGTGCACATCAAATTGAAGTGACCGAGACCTTCCTCGACGGCGATAGCGAGAACGCCGACCGCTCCCTGAACCACATCCGCGTCTGGAACCTCGCGCGCGCACTCCGTGAAGCCGGCGGTCGCCTCGTCACGGTCGCCACGACAGGGCTGAGAATCGCGCCGTAGTCAGGCGCTATCCGAAGAACCGGTCTGTGTGCGAGATGCGGAGGTGCAGGAGCCAGGCATCGCTCACGCGGCCCGGGTCGATAGGACGTGCCTCACCGGATCGGACGAATCCCAGGAAATGTAACAGTCGGAGCATCACCGAAGTCCAAGCCTCTGAGGGGATGCTCCTGCCTGGTGGCAACTCGCGTTCCACTGGCTGTTAGCGCGATCGACAGCCAAATCGGGGGCAGTGAATCAGACCAGCTTGTAACCGTGTAACCCTGACCTTCTGGTGTTACACGGTTGTCGGCGGACTGGAAGTCGCGGGTGGCGGCGCCGCGCGAGGGATGGAAGAAGGACGGAGGCGCAAACAAGCCCGATCCGAACGCGGGAAGGAGCTTCATCGACGCCTCCGTGCGCGGGCTACGACCCTGCGGCCATCTTCATCAGCTCCATGTGCTGCTGCGACTGAGCGAGGCCGCCCTCGGGCTTGTTCCAACTGATCGCCCCGTTCTTATCCGCGTCGACGCCGGCCGTGAGCTGCTCGGCTTTCATCTGCATTTCGGCTGCAAGCTTGGCCGCTTCCTCCATCGACGTCGAAGCGCGAATCCTCTGCGCCATCGCGACGACTTCGTCGGCCATGGCAGCAACGTTGGTCGCTGCAGTGTTCACGTGCATCGAGTGCGTTTTCACGCCTGCGCTTGCTTCAGGCGCTTTGCCGGCGAGGTCGGCGTGTGTGGCCACGCCGGTCGCGGCCTTTTTCAGCCCGTATCCGAGGCCCGGGCCCTGGGCGACGATTGTCGGATCAATCGCGTTGATGACGTGCCCCGCGTGGGTCTGCATCATCGCGAGCGTCGTCGATTTCGCGGCCAGCCCGGCGTGCTGGGCAGCGGTTCTCGCTTCCGCCATGGCAGTCGGGAGGAGACCCATGTTCATCGGGGTGCCATTGAAGCTTTCCATGACATGTCCGATGTGGGTCTGGACCATGTTGGCCTGGCCGGCCAGACCGACACTCCAGATGCTGGCAGCGAGGAGGGAGGCTCCAAAGGTAACGGACGTTAGAGTTCGCACGGTGCACCTTCCTTCGTGAAGGGTCGGTTGGGGAGGGAATTCCAACCTTCCCTGTGCGCGCGGGGGATCCCCGCCCTCAATCAGAACTACGGCTTCGCGAGATGCCACACCATTCCGCGACCCTCGCCGAGCTTGTCGCCTGCGGCCTTGTCCATTGCGAAATAGTAAAGCGGCTTACCCTTGTACGCCCACTGCTTCGAGCCATCGTCGCGGGTGATGACCTTCCAGTCGCCCATGTCCTTGTCGCTGGCCTCGGCCTTCAGCGCGGGCCAGTTATTCAAGCAATTGCCGTTGCAGGCGGACTTGTTCGCCTCTTTGTCATTGTCAAAGGTGTAAAGCGACATGCCCTTGGCGTCCATGAGCATGCCATTCATCACGTGAACTGCGGCCGGGGTCGCCGGCGTCTGCGCGACGGCAGACCCACCAACTACGGCCAACGCAGCCACTGCCAACGCCACAACAATCATCGGTCGCATGGATCCCTCCTGAATTCGATACTCTGAAAAATCGAGGCAGGCGCGCCCCATGCGCGTCCGGCGGGTACGGTAACACAAGTCGGTTATGTCAAACGCCTGTCTCAGAGCGGCGTAGCGCCAAGACTTTTTCGTCCCCTACGAACTCATCATTGGGAATTTCAACGCTTGACTTCGTGGGACCCAGACCTTAGTTTCCTGTTTCCGCTCGACAGTCCGTCATGACGTATCAGTATTGAGCTCTGTCGTTCGGATCGTTCGGCTCGTTCGGGGCGTTCACGTTCGAACGATTCGAACGTCCGAACGATCCGAACGACCCGAACGTTTGCGAGAGGTTCCCATGAAACCCGTCAGCGTCGCGTGCCTGGCCGTGCTTGTCTCGATCACGATTCTTCCGACGGACGCGGCGCAGCAGACGGCTGCCGATGCCAGGTCTGCATGGTCGGCCGACCTCACTGATATCCGCCGCGTCGCTGCGCTGATTCCCGGACGGAAACCACTCCGCATCAACGTCCTCAAGTTCGCCGAAAGCCACCGCACGAAAAACTTCGTCGTGAAGGGTGCGGCGGCCGATCCCGGCACGCAGGCACGAACCGTCTTCCAGGTCGTGTACGCGGACGGGTCGGTGATGGTCGATGCCGGGATGGACCTGCCCATGCACAAGCAGATTGGACGTGGCGCCGACGAGCCGTACTTCGGGGAGCTGGCGCAGCAGGTGGACAAGGCGTTGCGCAGCGCCCGGTCGATCATCTTCACCCACGAGCATGGGGACCATGTGACCGGCGTAATTCGGACCCCGTATCTGAACGAGCTCGCGCCGAAAACGATCCTGACGCGCCAGCAGGTCCGGACGCTCGAGACGACGCCACAGTTCCCCGATCTCAAGCTGACCGAGGAGCAGGCGCAGCGCTACCGCATCATCGACTACGACAAGTACATGCCGTTCGCGCCTGGCTGGGCGCTCATCAAAGCGGCAGGCCATACGCCAGGGTCCCAGATGATGTTCATCACGCTCGACTCGGGCCGCGAATACCTGCTGATTGGCGACGCCGCCTGGCATATGGACAACGTGCGGAAGGCGACGGGCAAGGACGCGCCCTGGATCGTCGAGGACGTAGCCGCGGTCAACGACCAGTTGAAGTGGCTGAACGGCCTCTCAGCCAGCGAGAAGAATCTCGTCGTCATCGCGAGCCACGATGACGACGAACACAAGGAGCTCGTCTCGAAGAAGCTGCTCGGGGGGAAACTGGAATAGGTTATCGCCGGCGCGGAAGGCGTTTCGGCACTCTCGGCGCGGGGCGCGGCGGGCGTGGCAGATCGGGAAACAGCTGGAACAAATCCATCAGCTCGTTTCCATGCACGTCGCGAACGAGCTGCGGCTTCCGCGGGTTCGGCAACGAGCCGATACCCCGCTCTTTCGGGGCGTGCGTCGGCTCCGGAGTCCGGGCCTGCGCCATTGGCTCACCCCTGGGCGTACGCGCGATCGGGCGTTGACGGGGCGCCCGGCCCGGACGATGCTCCGGCGGCGGCTGGCCTCGCGGGGTACGCGGGTGCTCTTTCTTCACTGGAGGTCGTACGATCGCGTATACACTCGCCTCGTCACGGCGGGATAATGCGCGAGATTGACGTTCGCGTCCAGTCTGGTCACGGAAAGGCGCCCCACCACGACGCAAATTGCTACGCGCGCGATTGCCATGGACACATCACTGAGCTTTGACGGTATGTGTCCTGGCGTTTTCGCGGGCCTATCTCACTTATGAACGCGGGCAGCGGATTTGCTTCGCCCGCCGCGGACTGCGAGCGAAGCTCGCGAAGGAGGAGTATGCCACCACGTGGCAAGAAGAAGACTAAGCGCGCGGCATCCGCCAAGCGAAGCAGCGCGCGCGGAGCCGCAGGCCGGAAACGGAGTGCAAGCCGGAAGCGAAGTGCTGCTGGAGGCCGTAAGCGGACGGCGACCGGTTCGCGCAAGACCGGCGGCGCCTCGCGCAAGCGCGCCTCAGGCGCGCGGAAGAGCGCCGCTCTAAAGAGCGCTGCTCGAAAAAGTACCGCTCGGAAAAGCACCGTTCGAAAGAGCACGACGCCCCGCCGATCCTCACCCGCGTCGCGCGGCACGCCAGCCGCCATCAGCGGCTTAGTGGGCGGATCGCAATCGGACGAGCGTGACGATATGACGATGCCGATGGATACCGACGAGCTCATGGACGAGACGGACGTCGACCTCGGCGGCGACGACGACGGCAGAGACGACGACATCGAAGACGTGTAGGTACGAAACTGGCAGCTATCTTCCGGTAGCCAGCTTACGTCGGCGATACAGGCCGACTTCGGTTTGGCTGCGCCGAAGCGCGGGTAACGCGCGAAGGCGGGGAAGGGCATCATGCTGCAATTGGCCCTGTTGTTTCTCGTTATTGGAATCGTGTCCGGTCTCCTGGGCTTCACGACCATCGCAGGCGCGTCGTTTGTGATGGCGAAGTTCCTTACCGGGCTGTTCCTGCTCCTGTTCCTCGTCTTCCTGATTCTGGCGATCGCAGGAGTCCGCAAGGTCATGAACTAGGCGATTAGTGATGAGCGATTGGTGATTGGTGATTGTGGTGGCCTCTGCGCTTGAGATCACAACCCGATCGCAATCACTAATCACTAATCCCTAATCACGAATTATCATTGAAGCCGTTTGCGAGGAACGGCTGCACTGAGCGTCACCGCCCTCGTGCTTGTGCTGGCGACGCTGTCGCTGGCACAGGGCACGGCCCCGGCCACTCCGCTCGCGCTCATCACGCGTGAGGGGCGGCGACCAATTCCGACGATCATCCTCAACAGCCAGGAATTCATCGCTCTGGACGATGTCGCGTCGATGTTCCAGGTTGCCGTACGCGAGGACGCACTCGCCGGCGGCGTGACGGTCAGTTATAAGGGACGGACGGTCGTAGCATCGGCGGATCAGCCGATGGCATCGGTCAATGGCCGCGTCGTCACTCTTCCCGCACCGGTCGCGCGCGTCGGACGGCGACTGTACGTACCGATCGATTTTCTCCCGCGCGCTCTGGCGCCGATCTACGACGCGCCGATCGAGCTCCGGCGCGCACCGCGGATGCTCGTGGTCGGCAACGTGCGCGTCGTGCGCGTGGTGCCACGCATCGACGCCGTAGGACCTCTCACACGCGCCACAATCGAGATTGCACCTGCCGCGCTCGTGAGCGTCGCCACCGACGCGGGCCGGGTTTTGTTGCGCATCGATGCGGATGCGCTCGAGGTCGGGCCGACTCCCCCTGGCACCGGGCTGATCGATCAGATGCGCACCGGCGATCAAAGCACTACGGTGGCAATTGCCTTGAGCCCACGCGCCGGCATGCCGCGCGTGTCGACGACAACCACGAGCGACAGCACGCGTGTGCTGATCGAAGTCCCGCTCGCGCCGCAGTTTCAGGATACGAACGCCGCGCCGGTGCCTCCGTTGGCTACTCCGCCGGCCAGCTTCCCTACTCAGCCGGCCGATGCTCTTCCGCTTCTGCCGCCGGCGGGACCACGGCTGCAGACGATGGTGATCGATCCCGGCCACGGCGGCGACGATCTGGGGGTTCGCGGCGCCAAAGGGACGGTCGAAAAGCAGGTCGCGCTCGACGTCGCGCGGCGGCTGAAAACGCTCGTGGAAACACGGCTCGGCGTCCGGGTAGTGATGACAAGGGACGACGACCGCGCGGTCACCTTGGACGAGCGGGATGCCGTCGCCAACAACAGCAAGGCGGACTTGTTTCTCAGCATTCACGTCAACGGCGCGTTGTCGCCTTCGGTCGCGGGGGCGGAGGTGTACTACCTGCGACTCGATCGTGAAGGCGAGGACGCACGACGCAACGCGGCCGCCACTGAGCTCGTATTGCCTGCCGTCGGCGGCGGCACGCGTCCCATTGACATGATCAGGTGGGATCTCGCTCAATCGTTTCACGTTGGCGACTCCGCGACGTTTGCGTCGATGCTCGAGGAGGAGCTGCGCAAGCACATCCCGATGGGCCCGCGGCCGGTGCAGCAGGAGCCGATGCGCGTGCTGGCGGGCGCCAACATGCCGGCATCGCTTGTCGAGATCGCGTATCTCACGAACGCGGGCCAGGAACAGCGCGCTCAATCCGGCGACTTCCAGGCAAACGTCGCGCAGGCGCTGTACGACGCCGTCTTGCGTTTCAGAAGTTATCTCGAGGCGCCGCCAAGCCGATGACGAGAACGCGGTACATCGAAATCGGGGCCGCGGTCGTGGCCGTCGCGCTCACGGCGTGGGGCGCCTCGCGCGTCCTCGAGCGAATGGTCTCTCCAGTACCCCAGCAATCGACCGCAGCGGCTGCCGGAAGCGCCGTCGCGAGTGTTCCGCACATCATCGCGACGCTCTACTACGCCGGCTCGGACGGACAGTCGCTTGCCGCTATCAAGCGCGAGGTTCCGCTGGCGGACGGCGTCCTCGCACAGGGACGCCAGATCATCCAGAGTCAGCTGGAAGCGGCACCCATGCCATACGTCTCGGTCATCCCAGCAGGGACAACGCTGCGCGCGTTCTACGTCACAGATCGCGGCGACGCCTTCGTCGATCTCAGCCCCGAAATATCCACTGCTCATCCGGGGGGATCGACCACGGAACTGCTGACTGTTTACGCGCTCGTCAACGCCGTTACCACGAACCTCTCGTCGGTCCAGCGTGTGCAGATCCTCGTCGGCGGCAAGGAAGCGGATACGCTCGCCGGGCACGTCGACCTGCGCCGGCCGTTCGAACGCGACACTTCTTTGGTAAAAACTCCGTAATTCAAAATACGAGATGCAAAAGACAAACGTTGCCTGTCTCCAGCCTTCAGTGTTTGCATTTTGAATTTTGAATTTTGCATTTGCATTAGAGTGAGACACACCTATGCGCGCCGACGGCCGTCTCGATGAACAGCTTCGCCCCACCCGCATCACACCGAACTACCTCATTCACGCTGAAGGATCCGTCCTGGTCGAGTCGGGCAAGACCAAGGTGATCTGCACGGCCAGCGTCGAGGATCGCGTCCCGCCGTTCCGACGGAATTCCGGGAAGGGATGGGTCACGGCGGAATACGGCATGCTGCCCCGCGCCACAACGACGCGAACACAGCGCGAGGCATCGTCGGGCAGGGTGGGCGGGCGGACGCAGGAAATCCAGCGACTGATTGGACGGTCGCTGCGGGCCGTGACACGGATGGAGGAACTCGGCGAACGGACGATTACCCTCGACTGCGATGTCATTCAAGCAGACGGGGGAACCCGGACCGCGTCGATCACCGGCGCTTTCGTGGCGCTCGTGTTCGCGGTTCAGAAGATGCGCGACCAGGAGATGATTCGGACCATGCCGGTCCAGGACTACGTCGCGGCCACGAGCGTCGGAATCGTCGAAGGGATGCCGATGCTGGACCTCGCTTACATCGAGGATTCCAAGGCCGATGTCGACATGAACATCGTGAAAACCGGCGCCGGCCTGTACATCGAACTGCAGGGAACCGCCGAGGCGATGCCATTTGGGCGCGAGGCGCTCAACCGCCTCCTCGATCTCGGGGATACGGGCATTCGCCAGCTGTTCGCGCTGCAGCGCGGCCTCGTCGGCACCATGCTGGGAAAGTAGAGGTGGACCTTCAGGTCCGCCTGACCGTGGATGCGCCAGCTCCTCGTCGCCACCACCAATCCGGGAAAGCTCCGCGAGATCCGCACGCTGATGTCCGGCGTACCGCTGGAACTGGTGAGCCTCGCCGATATCTACTCAATCGCTGAGCCTGCCGAAACCGGCGTGACATTCGAGGAGAACGCGCAGCTGAAGGCGCGCTATTACGCGGAGCGTAGCGGGCTGCTGACGGTAGCGGAGGACTCGGGTCTCGTCGTCGATGCGCTCGACGGCGAGCCAGGGGTTCGATCGGCGCGTTTCCTTCGTCCCGACGCCTCATATCCAGAGCGGTTCGAGGAGATCTTCCGACGGCTGGACGAGCGCCCGGAGGAACCCAGGACAGCGCGCTTTGTTGGCGCGCTGGCCTGCGTCGACAACGGCCAGCTGATCTACGAAACCACAGGAGTTGTCGAGGGTGAGGTCGCGAATGCGCCCCGCGGCACGGGCGGTTTTGGCTACGACCCTATCTTCTATTACCCGCCTTTCCGCAGAACGCTTGCGGAAGTCAGCGAGGCCGAGAAGATGCGCGTCGCGCACCGCGGCGTGGCATTTCGCGCGTTTGCCGCATGGCTGAAGGGCGAACCTGCAGGACCGCGTCTACGATCGCCGGTGTGATTCGGTGGAAGAACGAAGAACGGAGAACGTGTTGTTCTCCGTTCGTCACCCAGAGTCTG
>Ga0137435_1000144_pt1 | contig 26464 bp, 27 predicted proteins | sample EasRivERMGT100_2_FD_104904 | JGI IMG/M metagenome (GOLD analysis project Ga0137435, IMG submission 104904) | Soil microbial communities from meander-bound floodplain in the East River, Colorado, USA - East River MetaG ERMGT100_2 | ecosystem: Environmental > Terrestrial > Soil > Floodplain ... | reverse complement strand
CCGCCCTTCTCGCGCTGCTCGCGTACGCCAGCACCTTCGCGATCCCCTATGGCACCTGGTTCCGCTCCGCCGATCCGTTGCTCGCGAGCGACGTCGCCCGCATCGCCCCAGCGCGCATCGCGCGCCTCGAGCACGCCCGCGACGTGGAGCAGCTTCGCGCCGTGCTGCGCGACGCGCGCGCGCGCGGCCTCAAGGTCTCGATCGCCGGCAGCCGCCACAGCCAGGGCGGCCACACCTACGCCGCGGGCGGCGTGCGCCTCGACATGCGTGGCTTCAACCGTATCCTCGCGATCGACACCGTCCAACGCACGGTCACCGTCCAAAGCGGCGCCACCTGGGATGAGCTGCAGCGTGCGCTCGCGCCCCACCGCCTGGCCATCAAGGTCATGCAGTCGTCCAACATCTTCACCGTCGGCGGCACGCTCTCCGCCAACGCGCACGGACGCGACCTCGACTTGACCCAGGTCGTCGAAGTCGTGGAGCGTTTCGGACTGCTGCTCGCCGACGGCCGGGTGGTCGAGGTGAGCCGCCGCGAGAACCGCGAGCTGTTCGGTCTCGTGATCGGCGGCTACGGCCTGTACGGGATCATCCTCGACGTGACGCTGCACGTCGCCCCCGACGAGCTGTACGAGCAGCGGGCAACGATCGTCGACTACCAGGACTTTCCCGCCTACTTCGCCCAACATATTCAGACCGATAGCGGCGTCGTGTTCATGCTGGCGCGGCCGTCGATCGATCCCGATTCTGCCGCGTTCCTGCGCGAGATGGCGGTCGTCACGTGGCGCCATGCACCCCCGGGCGCGACGGCATCGTTCACGCTGACCGAAGAGCAGCACGTTCTGCGCGATCGCTTCTTCCTCGGTCTGTCACGCCGGTTCGATTGGGCGAAGCAGCTGCGGTGGAGTCTCCAGAAAAAGATCGAGCTGGGCACGGCCGACCGGCGCGTGATGTCGCGCAACAACGCGATGCGGCCGCCCCTCGCACCGCTCGAGCTGCTCGCCTATCACAGCCGCCGCAATACCGACATCATCCAGGAGTACTACATCCCGGTCGAGCACTTCGTCCCGTTCATGGACCGCTTCCGCACGGTCCTGCGCGACGGCCGGATGAACGTCATCAGCTCGACGGTGCGCTACGTCACCCCGAACGCAACGCCGGTACTCGCGTACGCCCCGACGCGCCCCGCCTTCGCGATCATCCACATGAGCAACGTCGGGCTCGACTCGGCCTCACAGATCCGCGCGCGTGATGTCACGCGTCGGCTCGTGGACGCCGCGCTCGAGTTCGGCGGCACCTATTACCTGACCTACCAGCTGTATCCCACGGCCGAGCAACTGCACCGGGCCTATCCGAACGCCCGGCGTGCCTTCGAGCGCAAGCGCTTCTACGATCCCGACGAGCTGTTCACCAGCCAGTTCTACGAGGCGTATGGCCGGGCTCCCTAAGCGACGCACGATCGCCGGCGCGCTGCTCGCGGCGTTGCTGCTCGCGGGTTTCTACGTCTTTGGCTGCGAACCCCGCTACTCGGGCCGGCTCGTGACCGTGCCGGCGCCCCCCCGCCCGCTCATCTTTGCGCACCGTGGGTTCGGCGTCCACGGACCCGACAACAGCCTGTACGCCGCCGAGCATGCGCTCGCCGCGGGGATGGACGGCGTGGACGTCGATGGCCAATTCACCGCCGACAGCGAGCTCGTGATCTTCCATGATCTGAGCGTGGACCGGCTCACGGCCGGCTCGGGGCGGGTTCGCGACCTGACGCGCACGCAGATGCTCGCCCTGGACCTCGGCCCCAAGTTCGATCCCAAACTGACGGGCGCGAACGTCCACACCTTTGAGGACTTCGTCGTCGCCGCGAACGGGCGCGGCATCCTCATGGTCGAGTTGAAAGTCCCCGGCCTACGCGCGACCGGGATCGAAGCGCGCGCCGTGGACATCATCCGCCGCCACGGCGCCTACGACTACGTCGTGCTCAGCTCGTTCAATCCGTTCGTGCTGCGCCGCGTGAAGCAGCTCGATCCCAACGTGCGCACGGCGTTCATCTTCATGGACACGAACTGGAATCCCCAGCTGCTTGCTGAGATCAAGCCGGAGGATCGCGTCGACCTGCCGTGGATGGTGCGCCAGGAATGGATCCGGCGGGCGCTGCGCAAGCTCATCAAGCCCGACCTGCTCAGCATCAATCAGGAGGTGGATTCCGCCGTCACCGCGCGGCTCATGGCCAAGGGGTGGCCCGTGTTCATCTGGACCGCGAATGACGACGCGGAGATTCGCCACGCCCTCGCGCGGCGCCCCTACGGCGTCATCTCCGATCAGCCGCTGCGCGCGCGCGCGATACGCGACCAGTGATCGGGATTCGCGAGCCCGACGTCGTCTTCACCGACCTCGGCCTCGCCTTGCTCGGCGGTTATTTCGCGGTGCGGCTGCGACGCGGTATCGGAGGGGGAGCCGTCGTCATGGCCGCGCTCGCCAGCGCCGCGTTCTGGGGCGCGGTCTTCCACGCCCTGTTTCCGGCCCGTACGGCGACGCCCCTGGGATTCGGCGTCTGGATGCTGGTGGCGCTTTCGATCGTCGTCGTAGCGGCGGCACTCCTGTGGCTGAGCCTGTCACTCCTTGGCGTATCCCAGCAGCTGCGGCGGATCGTCGTCGGCGGCTATGCGGGAGCATGTGCGGCGCTCGTGCTGTTCGTGGACGAGTCGTTCGCCACGATTGTGCGCTTCTATGGCCCTGTGTTGCTCCTCGTGATTGCGCTGGCGACGCGCGAGGCGCTGCGCACCGGCACGGCCGCGTGGCGCTGGGTCGCCGGCGGATTCGCGCTGTCGGTCCTCGCGGCGCTGGCGCAGCAATACCGCATCGCCCTGCATCCCGCCTATTTCGACCACAACGCCGTGTATCATGTGATTCAGGCGGCGGCGCTGGTGCTGCTGTACGTCGGGTTCGTGCGCCTGCCCGCGCGTGTTGGGTGAAGCGGATCCAGGCTATCCGCCCGTCCAACTCTCGCGCATGATCAAGGAATCGATATGAACTGGCTGAAAGAAGGCGGCGTTGTGCGCGCGGGCGGTCTGTGTCTGGCCGGTGGCGCGCTCGCGTTCCTCGTGGTGTTCAGCTACCTCGCGGCGAACTTCAATTACCCGGACGTGCTCGATGGACCGGCTGCCACAGTGCTGCCCAGCCTGCTCGCGACCGGCGCGAGCGGTCGCCTGGTGTGGACGATCTACGCATTCCTGCCGCTGATCTGGATCCCGGCCGGCGTCGCGGCGTTCGAAGCGCTGTCACCGGTCCGGCGTGGGGCGATGCGGCTGGCGATGTTTTTTGCCGTTCTCGCGGCGATCGCCATGATGTTGGGACTGATGCGGTGGCCGAGCATTCATTGGCATCTCGCGCTCGCATACGGTCAGGCCGGGACGGCGGAGCAAGCAACCATCGCCGCCATCTTCGACGGCCTCAATACGTATCTCGGCAACTTCATCGGCGAATTCCTGGGTGAAATGGCGGTGAGCCTGTTCTTCCTGCTGACGTCGCTTGCCTGGCTGCGATCACCGCAGCGGGCGCGCTGGATCGGGTGGGTCGGCGTGATCACGGCCGTGGCGGGTCTCATCGGCATGTTCCGCAACGTCACGGACGTGGTCGCACCGATCGCCGCAGTGAACAACTATCTGCTGCCGCTCTTCATGATCGTTCTTGGCGTCGTCCTGATTCGCTGGCGCGCCGACCCAATGCCTCCTCCGAGCGTCCCATGAAATGGCTCGTGGCGTCGATCAAGTGGATCATGTTGATCGCCGGCATTCTCACCGCCAGCATTTTTTATTACGCGATCGCGCCCGACGCCGCGCTCCGCGCGGACTTTGGCCAGGGCGTCGAGGGCCCGCTCGCCCAGTTGATCGTGCGTAACTGGGGCGTGCTCGTCGGTCTCGTCGGCCTGATGCTGGTCTACGGCGCGTTCGTCCCGCCCGCGCGCCGGCTCGTCCTGGCCGTCGCGACCCTCAGTAAAGCCGCCTTCGTGCTGCTGCTCGTCACCGTGGGCCACGACTTCATCGGCCAGCGGATTGGCCTTGCGCTCGTGGTCGACTCGCTCGAGGTGCTGCTCTTCCTCACGTATCTATTGAGCACGAGGCATGCGCCGCGGCCGCAGCCGCCGATCGTCTAGATGACGCGATGGCCTTCCCCGATTCGTTCAGCACGATCCGCCTAACTTTTCGCTGTCTCCCCCCGTACTATCCCGTGCTCATGCGCTTGACCATCATCGGCATTCTGTTGTCTCTCATCGCCCACGACCTTGCGGGCCAGACTCGGCTTGCCGCCACCTGGCAGGGCTACTGGACCCGCGCCGGCGACACGATGCCGGTCACGCTGCACATCCAGCGCGACTCGGCGGGTCGTTACGCCGCTACGTTCGGCGCCGAGCGCCTGCGCGTCAGCGGCATTCCATTCTCTGAAATGAGTCTGCAGGGCACCGACCTGATGATGGTGCTCCGCGGCGATCGCACCACCGTCACGTTCCACGGCACACTGCGCGGCGACTCGATCAAGGGACGCTTCACAGAAGACGGATCGCCCGAAGGCACGTTTGCCTACGCGCGCAGCAAGAGCTCGGCTGCGGCGTTCGAAGAGCGCGAGATCACGTTCAACAATGGTCCCGTGCGGCTCTCCGGCTCCTTGCTCCTGCCTCCCGGCTCCAACGCCGTCCCCGCCGTCGTGTTCCTGCACGGCTCGGGCGCGGAGGGGCGCTGGGCGTCGCGGTTCCTCGCGGGCCAACTCGCCAGCCACGGCATCGCGGCGCTGATCTACGACAAGCGCGGCGTCGGCCAATCGACTGGCGATTGGCGCCAGGCCACACCCGACGATCTGGCGCGTGATGCGGCCGCGGCGGTCGCGCGACTCCAGCAAGACCCGCGCATCGATCCGCGCCGAGTGGGGATCCACGGACACAGCCAGGGCGGCACACTCGCGCCCATGATCGCGACTCAAGCGCCGGGCGTTGCGTTCATCATCGCCTCGGCCGGTGCCGGGCTGCCGCTGGACTCGGTCGAGATCTTCAGCATTCTGAACTCCGTCTATCCGCGGGCGAGCTCCGCCCAAGACTCGGCCGACGCGCGCGATTACGTGGGCGAGCTGGTCGCCGCTGCGTATCACGGACGTCCCCGCGCCCGGCTCGACTCGCTCGCGATGGCGCTGCGCGAGCGCCCGTGGTTCTTCGCGCCGCCCGCGTCCGACAACTCGTACTGGACCTTCTCGCGCCAGTACGCGCAGTACCGGCCGCTCGACTGGTGGGCCAGGGTCCGCGTCCCGGTGCTGCTGATCTACGGCGCCGACGACCAGCGCGTCCCCGCGCGCGCCAGCGCCGAGCGGATCTCGGCCACACTGCAACGGAACGCGACTGATGTGGATCTGACAGTCAGGATCCTGCCCGGTGCCGATCATACGTTCCGTCTCGCACCCGGGCCCGGTGGTTGGCCCGTGAGCGCGCCCGGCTGCCTCCCAGCCCTGCTGCGCTGGCTGGGAGGACGGTGAATCGCGTGCAACGCTCCAAGCCAACTCGCTGTCCATAGGTCATGCGCCTGCCGTTGCGACACTGCTGCGCGCTTGCGATTCTCGCGGCCGCTCTCCCGCTGATCCTCGAAGCACAGGATTCGCTCCACTGGCGGCCCAGCTGGCCGGGCACCGAAAGCGCTGCCGTGCTGGGCGACCCCTCCGCGACCGGACCATTCGTCTTCCGCTTCCGCATGCCGGCCGGGTACTGGATTCATCCCCATTCGCATCCCGTCGACGCCCGCATTCGCGTGATCTCCGGCACGTTTCTCGTAGGCATGGGGACGGTGCTCGACAGCGCAAAGACCCGAGTGCTTGCACCCGGTCAGGACATCGCCGTCCAGGCGGGGATGAATCACTTCGAGGGCACGCGCGCGCCGACCGTCGTCGAGGTGAGCGGCACGGGGCCGTGGGGCATCACATTCGTCGATCCGGCCAAGGCACCCAACGCTGCACCGCCGCGCGCCATCACCAACGTCACGGTCATCGACGTCCGAACCGGCATGCGGGTTCCCGATCAAAACGTCGTCGTTCAGGGCCAACGCATCGCCGCCGTCGGGCCCGCGAGCACGACCCCGGTCCCCGCGGGCGCGCAAGTCATCGATGGGCGCGGCCGCTATCTGATTCCCGGCCTCTGGGACATGCACGTCCACCTCGATTCGACCGATCTGGCGGCGCTGGTGCGCTTCGGGATCACGGGCGCGCGTGACATGGCGGGCGATCTCGACCAGGTGCTCAGCTGGCGCCGCCGCATCGCCGCGCGCGAGCTGCCGGGGGGGGGCCCGCGACTCGTCGTCGCGGGGGCCTTCCTCCGCGGACCGCGCAGCCAGAGCGAGTCAGGACCCTGGATCATTCGCACCGCGGAGCAGGGGAAGCGCGCCGTCGACTCACTCGCCGCGCGTGGTGTCGATTTCGTTAAGGTGCACGAGGACCTGTCGCGGGAGGCCTACTTCGCGATTGCCGCCGAAGCGAAGGCCAAAGGCCTGCCGTTCGCCGGCCATGTCGCCGCGGCGCTGACGCCGCTCGAGGCGTCCGCCGCCGGCCAGCGCAGTATCGAGCATCTGGAGTTCGTGCCCGATCGCTGCCTGCCGATCTTTGCGGGCCAGTCGCCCGCCGGATGCACACTGGAGGGACTGAACGCGTTGATCGGCAGTCTCGCGGCCAACGGCACCTGGCTCGATCCCACGATCGGCAGCTTCCGCGTCTTCGCGCCGCAGCAGTTCCCGGCCATTCAGGCGGGCTTCAAACAGCTCGTTCCGCTACTACAGTCCAAACGCATCCGCCTGCTCGCCGGCACCGACCTCGGCACGACCGGCATCATCCCCGGCGAGAGTCTCCACGACGAGCTCGCGTTGCTCGTCGCCGCGGGATTCACGCCGGCCGAAGCGCTGCGCGCCGCGACGCTGAACCCCGCCGATTTTCTCGGACTGTCAGACTCGCTCGGCACGATCGAAGCGGGCAAGATTCCGGACATGGTATTGCTCGACGCCGACCCGCTCGCGGACATCACGAATACGCGCCGGATCGCATTCGTTTTTCAGCGGGGACGCGTGGCGTCCCGCCCCACATGACACGCTTTGGAGATTCTATGCGCTCACTTGTTCTGCTTCTTCTGGTTGTCGCGACATCCGCCTCGCAGGCACTGGCGCAGAACCCGGCTGCTCCCGCGCCCCTGCCTTCGATCGTGCTCCCGCCCGAGCTCGATCGCGTGCTGCGCGACTACGAGAAGAATTGGCGCGCGGGCGAAGAGCAGGGTCTCGCGGTGTTGTTCACGCCCGACGGGTTCGTCCCGTCGCCCGCCGGCTGGGTGCGCGGTCGCGACGCGATCGTCAGCCAGTACAAAGACCAGCAGGGGGACTTGCAGCTCCGCGCGCATGCGTATGCGGTGTCCGACACGGTCGGCTACATCATCGGCGCCTATGGTTTCGGGACTGACGGCATCGATCGCGGGAAGTACGTGCTCGCGTTGCGTCGTCCCCGCGGTGGCCAGTGGCTGATCGCCGCCGATATCGATCAAAGCAATCGCACGGGGGGCGGGGCCGCTCCATCTGGGGGGGCGCAGCAGGCGGCCGAGCGGGCGGAAGCGGTGCGCCGCGCGGCGCTCGATTATCTCGAAGGCTTTTACGAAGGAGATTCGTCCAAGATCGTGCGCAGCGTGCGGCCCGACGTGCGCAAGGCGGGCTTCTATCGCCAGGGTTCGGCGCCGTATGCCTCCGAGGAGATGCCGTTCAAGGAGATGATCGATTACGCGAACAATTTCAAGAAAGCCGGGCGAACCACGCCCGCGACGGCGCCGCGCGACGTCACCGTCGGTGAGGTCAACGATCAGACCGCGACCGCGAGAGTCGTCGCGTGGTGGGGCATCGATTACCTGCAGCTCGCGAAGTACGACGGCAAGTGGATGATCGTAAACGTCATCTGGCAATCGCCGCCGCCGAAATAGTGCTGCTCGCGCTGCGCAGTCTGCTCTGGACGATTCTGTTGCCGGGGATGATGGCCGGCTACATCCCGCTGCGCTATTTCGGCGTAGCGCGGGTGCAGCTCGACCTCACCAACCCACTGCAGCTGCTCGGCCTCGTCGTCATCGCCGTCGGCGTCGTGCTGCTTGCGGCGTGCATCTGGGAATTCGCCCGGCGCGGCCGCGGCACACTGTCACCCATCGATCCGCCCAAAGAGCTAGTGGTCCAGGGCCTGTACCGCTACGTCCGCAATCCGATGTACGTCGCCGTCAGCGCGATCGTGCTGGGCGAAGCGCTGCTCGCGCGCTCGTCGGCGCTGCTTCTCTATTGGGCGATCTTCTTTACGGTGGTGAACCTGTTCGTGCGCTTCTACGAGGAGCCCGCGCTGCGGCGGCAGTTCGGCGAGTCGTATGAGCGCTACACGCAGCGCGTCGGCCGCTGGCTGCCGCGCACCTCCCGTCAGACTCCGCAGCGACGTTAGCTTAGAGGCCGTGAAGTGGATCGCGGCCGCTGCACTCGTTCTGGTCGTTTCCGCCTGCGCTCAGCGCGGGGGATCGCCCGCTCAAACATCGGTGGACAGTACTGCGGTCATGGCCGCGCTGGAGGAATACCGCCAGGCGTGGCTCACGGGAGACACGGCGGCCGCGCTGCGCCGAGTTGCCGACGACGTCCGCATCATGATCCCAGGTCTTCCCGACATCGCCGGGAAAGCGGCCGCTCGCAAGCTGTTCGGCGACGAGATGACGACCTACCAGATTCCGACCCTCACCCTGCAGCATCAGGACGTCATCGTGCGCGGCGATCATGTGATCGACATCGGGACCTACGACGAGATCCAGGTCCCCAAGACGGGCGCGCCGAACCACTGGCGCGGCCGGTTCATGACGATCTGGCGGCGCGAAGGCGGTGAGTGGCGCATCGCGCGCTACATGCTGAACGAGCTGCCCCCCCCGGCCGTGCCCGCGCGGTGAGGCTCCCGTGACGGCGGCACTCCTCTGTCTCGCGCTGATTGCACAGGAACCGCCGCTCGAGACCACGGGCCGGATCGCGACCGCGCACGAGTGGGTCGCCCGTTTGGGTCGAGACATGAGCGACTCGATCTGGCCGGGTTTTCGCCCCGACACCATCCCGGTGCTGTATGTGATTCGGGGTTCAGGGACGTTGCTGCTGGGCTGGCGCGGTGAGCTGCCGCCCGGGTTCACTCCCGTCGCAGACGACCCGCGGGCGACGCCACGCGGTGGTTGGCGAGCGGCGGCCGACCGTGGCGCGGCCAGCACGGGCACGGAGCTCGCCGGCCGGCCGACCGCGCAGGTCGTGGTCGACACCCAGAGCATCGCGGTCCTCGTGGGCCTCACCGTCCACGAGGCGTTTCACGTGTTCGAAGCGGCCGCCCGTGCGCTGGGCAAGCGCTTCGGACAGGGCGAGAATGCATTCCTCGTCACGACCTATCCCGTCTTCAATCCGCAGAACGAGTCCGGGATGGCGCTCGAGGGCCGCATCCTCGAGGCGGCCATGCGAGCGGCAACGAAGGATCGCAAGCGGGTGCTCGCGCGCCAGTTCCTCGCAGTGCGCGAGTCGCGGCACCGCGCCCTCGGCGCCGACCTCGCCGACTTCGAGCAGCTCGCCGAGCTGAATGAGGGACTCGCGGAGTACACCCTGGTGCGAGCGGTCCAGCTGGCCGCTCGGCAGCGGAACTTTCCTGATCGGCCGGGCGCCTCCCGGTTACAGGCGGGGAAGCTCACCGGTCTCCACAAGCTCACTGAGGACGTGACGCTCTCGATCCGGCTGCGCTATTACGCGACGGGTCCGGCGCTCGGGATCCTGCTCGATGCGCTGGAGGGGCCGGGATGGAAGCGTCGTCTCATCGATCAGAATCTCGCGGTGCAGGATGCATTGGCTGATGCATCCGGTTATCGGGCCAACGAGCTGGCGCTGCGGCGGCAGGCGGAGTCGACATTCGTGATGCGCTCGCTGCGCGCCGCGGCCGATTCAAGCGTCGCGAGCCTGCGCGCGGTCCGGCGCGCCCAGGTCGACAGCGCGCTCGCCGCGCCCGGCGTTCAGCTCGTCGTCACGATCGAAGGCCGCTCGATCGGCACGTGCGGCATCGATCCCCAGAACCTGCTGCAGGTCGAGCCCGGCGTGTTGTTGCACACGCGCTGGGTGCAGGTGTGTGTGGGTGACGTGCTCCAGGCGACGTTCAACGCGCCGGTGGTGCAGGAACGGAATACGGTGCGGGCTGTTGTGGGAGCGGACTCCACCGTGAAGGTGGTCGACGGCCCTGATGGTGCGGTGCAGGTCGAGTCGCCGCTGGTTTCGCTCCGCGCGAAGCACGCGCATGTGTCGCGCGACGGCCGCGTGCTGACCGTCACAATCAAACCGTAGTGGCAGCGTCTTCTTACGACGCCATTCCCAATTTCGGCCTGTTGTACGACCACGTGCCGCTGTATCTCGAGCGGACCGACGTCGGGTTCTATGTCGAGGAGTCGACAGCGGCGCGCGGGCCGGTGCTGGAAGTGGGCTGCGGCACCGGCCGGATCCTGGTGCCGATCGCGCGCGCCGGCAGCACGATCGTGGGTCTCGACAGCTCGAAGCACATGCTCGAGCGCTGCCGCGCGAATCTCGTACGAGAGCTCGCGACGGTGCAGCAGCGTGTCACGCTGCATCAGCGCGACATGCACGACTTCGATCTGGGCACCACGTTCCCGCTCATCATCGCGCCGTTCCGGGTGTTTCAGCATCTGACGACCGTCGATGCGCAGCTTCGCTTTCTGGCGACCGTGGCGCGCCATCTCGCGCCGCAGGGACGGTTCGTCTTCGATGTATTCAACCCCCGCTTCGCGATCCTGGTCAGCGCCGACGGTACAGAGCGCGAGGACACGCCGGAGACCAGACTGCCCGACGGGCGCTCGTTCCGGCGCGCGTATCGCATTGCGCGCGTGCGCTGGGTGGATCAGGTCAGCGAGTCGGAGTTGATCTACTACGTCGACGGCAAACGCTACGTGCAGGCGTTCGAGATGCGCTGGTTTCTGCCCGCCGAGCTGCAGCATCTGCTCGCGCGGGCGGGATTCCGCGTGCGACACGTCTATGGGGACTTCGCCCGCGGTCCGCTGGTGGATGGCGCGCCCGAGCAGGTCGTTGTGGCTGAAAGGGATTGAGAAATGAATGCGCCGTCGATGTGGTTCACACCCTGAAGGGTGTGCTCGGCAGACACTGCCCTTAAGGGCAGAGATTGCCGAGCACAGGCTTCAGCCTGTCCAAAAAGCGATCTAGGGCTGAATTTCCGTCAGCGTGACTGTGCCCGCGCGCGCCGTCACGACATGCTGGCGCAGCGTCTCCCCGCCGCCGTTCGCGCGCACCGTGACATCGCCCGCAGGCACATTGAATACGTAGGCGACGCCGTCGCTCGACGTCGACATGGCGGTCGCGCTCGGCGCCGTGCCGGAATTGTACCTCACCGTCCCCGCGGGGTTCGTGGAGACCGTGGCCCCGGCGACCGTCGCGCCGAAGCAATCCTTCACGACCACGGCGATGACCCCGTTGCTGGCTGATTGCGTGACCCCGACGGCGACGCCCAGGAAGTCCAGCTCACTCTGCGTGGGCATGAGCACGTTGGTCGTGAGGCTCGCGGCGAGCGGGCGCGAAGGATAGGCGTAGGTGTCGAGTTGTCCGCTGTGCGTCACGCGCAGGTAGCCGTTCACGGGGGTGCCGCCGGTCGTGATCGACAGGAGGTAGTCCCCGGGCGTGTTGCTGGTGTCGATCGCGATCGTGTCCGGAGCGCCGACGCGGAAGGCGGTGACGATCGCGTTGCTGACCGGGCCCGGGGAGAGGAAGTTGGCGCGGATTGCGCCATTCACCGTGACGAGGGCCTGCGCGGTCGTGGGGAGTGTGTCGTTGACGCAGCCAAAGCCTTCGGCGGGACCGCTCGAGTCTCCGCCGCAGGCAGCAATGACGATGCAAAGTCCAAGGAGTACGTAGCGCATTCGCCGGCCTTGAGTGTTTCCGCAATCTACCCGTTTACAGCTACTTTGTGCGCCATGACCGAGAGTACGACTCGCCTCGAAGCCTTCAGCGACGGCGTGTTCGCCATCGCCATCACGCTGCTCATTCTCGAGATCAAGGTCCCGCACGCCGAGCACGGCCTGTGGGCCGGGCTCGCGGCGCTGTGGCCCTCGTACGTCGCTTTCTTCATGAGCTTCGTGGTCATTCTGATCATGTGGGTGAGCCATCACGAGCTGATGCGCATGATCGAGCGCGTCAATTATCCGATTCTGTTCGCGAACGGCTTGCTGCTGCTCACGGTGACGTTCGTCCCGTTTCCCACGGCCGTGCTGGCGGAGCACCTGCCCACCGCCGAAGCGAACACGGCGGTTGCGTTCTATTGCGCGACGTTCGCCGTGAACGGACTCGTGTGGAACCTGCTGTTTCGGACGATGGTGCGCAGCGGGTTGCTGCGGCCCGAGATCAACGCCGCCACGGTGTCCGGCGTACGAAAGGCATACTACCTGGGCCTCACCGTCTATCTGGCGGCGGCGGCGCTCGCGTTCGTGCAGCCGTGGCTTGGGTTGCTGCTCAACGTTTCACTCTGGGTGCTATGGATACGACTCGGTTATCGCTCGCGATCGGCCTGATGCTGCTCATCGGCTGCGGACGCGCCAAGGACACTGACGAGTTCTCGGCGATGCAGACGCGTGGCGCGCACGTCATGGGTGTGAACCAGTACACCTCCGCCCATGTGTTCGAGGATCTTCCGGACGGCGGGCGCGTCGTGCTGGAGCGCGCCGACGCTTCCGACACCGCGGACATCACGACGATCCGCGCGCACATGCGCGACATCGCGGCCGCGTTCCGCGCGGGTGATTTCACCAAGCCGTTTGAAGTGCATGCGCAGGCCGTGCCGGGCACCGATGTTATGACCGCCAAGCGATCGGTCATCAGCTACGACGCGAGCGACCGGCCACGGGGTGGGGAAGTGCGAATTCGGAGCAGCGATCCCGCCGCGGTCGAGGCAATTCATCAGTTCCTCGCGTTTCAGCGGACGGAACATCACGCGGCAGGTCATTAGCTTTCAGCCATGCCTTGGACCTGGGAACGTCCCTCTACCACCACGATCGCGGCGCTGATTCTCGCCGCCGGGTTTGCGCTCGGCGGCCTGTTTGCGGGTGCTGGGCTCGCGCGCGCCCGCGCGGCCGATCGCTACGTCACGGTGAAGGGCGTCGCCGAGCGGGAGGTGCAGGCCGATCTCGCGCTGTGGCCCCTGCGCGTGGCGACGGCGGACAACGATCTCGCGACCGCGCAGGCCACGGTGTCGCGCAGTCTCGACCGGATCCGCGCGTTCCTGCGCCGCAACGGCATCGACTCGACCCAGACCGAGCTGCAGGAAGTGCAGGTGACCGACAACTTCGCCCAGAGCTATCGGCCGAGGGGCGAGATCGCGGCGCGCTTCATCGTGCGCCAGACACTGATGGTGCGCTCGACCCAACCGGCGACAGTGCTGGCCGCGAGTCAGCGCGTGGGGGAATTGGTCAGCGCCGGCGTCGTTCTGTCGTCGGAGGAGTATCGCGGCGGTGGGCCCACGTTCCTTTTCACGAAGCTGAACGACGTGAAGCCGGCGATGATCGCGCAGGCGACGGCGAACGCGCGCGAAGCCGCCGAGCAGTTCGCGAAGGACTCGCGCACGTCGCTGCGCGGGATTCGCCAGGCGAGCCAGGGTGTCTTCCTTATTCTGCCGCGCGACCAGGCGCCCGGGATCTCCGAGGAGGGGCAGATCAGCAAGATCGTGCGCGTGGTGTCGACGGTGGAGTACTTCCTGAAATAGGTTGTCGCACCCGGAGAACGTGTCGGGAATTCGTTGGAACTGCTTGACCGGATGGCGAGTCGGCGTGGGCGCGGTAACTCTAAGCCCATGACGACGCGTGTCCTTTTGGCCCTGATGCTGTGTGCTACCGGTATCTCGGCCCAGGCTCCCGGGCGCTTTCCGCCCGACTCCCTCATCAACGTCAAGGTCATTCCCAAGAACACGCCGCCGATTCAGGTCGTTGGCATCATGCGCAACTTCGCCGGCGCGCTCGGCGTGCGCTGCCAGTTCTGCCACGTGGGCCAGGAAGGGATGCCGCTCGCGCAATTCGACTTCGCCAAAGACGAAAAGCGCACCAAGCTCGTCGCCCGGCAGATGATGCGCATGGTGGAGGAGATCAACCATCGCGTCGATACATTGCCCGGACATCACGAGCAGACGAGTCACGTGGAAGTGACGTGTGCCACCTGCCACCGCGGTGTCAGCCGCCCAATGCCGCTCGAGCAGGTCATTCAAGAGACCGCCCAAACCGCGGGCGCGGACTCGGCAAGCCGCGTGTACCGCGCCCTGCGGGAGCGCTACTTCGGCCGTGCCGCATACGACTTTGGCGAGCCGACGCTCAACGTGGCGGCGTTCAGGCTTGGGCGGGCCGGGAAGTACGATGAGGCGTTCGCGATTCTGAAGCTCAACGAGGAGCAATTCCCCAACTCGTCCAACGCGGCCGTGTTCCGCGGGAACATCACCTTGATGAAGGGCGACACCGCCGGCGCGATCAGCGCGTTCCGCGAGGCCGTGCGGCGCGATTCGACCAACGGCGAAGCGCAGAACCGGCTCCGCCAGTTGACGCGCCCGGGCCCCTAGGCTATTCGATCGTCGCTGTGTTGATCTTGTCGAGCTTGGGGAACTGACGGGCGAGGTACTTCTCGCCCTCGACGTTCAGCCGGAACTGATCGGGTCCGCGCCCCCGCGGCGTGCCTTCGCCGTACTCGCCGTACAACTTATCGACAACCTCCATACCCTCCACCACCTCGCCGAACGGCGCAAAACCCATCGTGTCGAGCCGGTCATTGTTGCCGTAGTTGATGAAGATTTGCGTGGTGCGCGTGCCGGGACCGGCCGTCGCGAATGTCGCCAGGCCGCGAATGTTGGTGCGGCGCACCGGATCATCCTGGATGCGCCGCTCGCGCCACGCCGTGGTGACCGCGGTGTCGCCGTGAATCCCGAACTGGGCCATGAAGCCGGGCAGCACACGGAAAAAGCGCACGCCGTCGTAGTAGCCCGACCGCACCAGGTTGTAAAACCGGTCGGCGCCGAGCGGCGCCCAGGCCCGATGCACGGCGATCACGAAGTCGCCCCTGGTGGTCGAGAAGCGGGCGCGGAAGCTGTCGGGCGCCTGCGTCGCGAAGGCAGGATCGGCGGGATTGTGGAAGTCGGGAATCGCGCTCGCCCCGCTCCCAGCCGGGGCTTTGTCGGCGGACTTTTGGCAGGCGCTCGCAGCCGCTGCGGCGCAGATCACAACGAGGGAAAGAGTTCGCATGGCGCTATGCTAGCATCGTGAATCGGCGTTCGCTATAGTGTGCCGTCTCTCCCCGGGGATTCGCATGGAAACCTGGATCGCAACGCGCATCCGCACGACGGCCCGCCGCCGCTTCGTCACCTGGCTGCTCGTCCTCATCGCCGGCGTGTGGCTCGCCACCAGCGACCACCGCTACGTCGCCAACTTCTTCCGAGGCCCCTACCAGCTCGAGCAGGCGGACCTCGACGCCATCCGCGACGTCACGCGGACGCCGCGCTACTACACGCGTGTCAACGGAGAGCGGGTCATCGACACCGGTTTGCGCCAGTATAAGGTGCACACCCGCAATGGCGTCGAGACGGATCGTGAAGAGTCAGGCGCGTACCGCGCGCTCGTGTTCGGCAATCGTTTCCTCGTGGTCCGAACGGTATCGAGCACCGAGTCGGCCATCGCGGAGGGCAAGCTCGCGCCGTGGCCGGCTGAGCTCGATGCGCAGCTGTTCGACACCAAGGAAATGCTCGCGCTCCGCGGCAACTTCTATCCGTTCTACCTCGACGGCGACTCGTTTCGGCGTCCCGGCTACGTCGTGATTGCGATCGGGGTCGTGTTCCTGCTGCTGTTTGCGTGGAAGGCGATCCCCGCCTGGCGCGCCATGCGCGATCCGGAGCACGATCCCCTCGCCAGGCGCATCGCGAACTGGGGTGACCCCGTCGCCGTCGCGGTCGAGGCGGAGCGCGAGTGGGAGCATCCGCTCCTCAAGGCGAAAGCGGGCTGGCGGTTCGGTAACCAGTACCTCATGCAATCGCGGTTCTTCACGTTCGATCTGCTGCGTTTTCAGGACGTGCTGTGGGCCTACAAGAAGATCACCAAGCACAGCGTGAACTTCATTCCGACGGGCAAGACGTACGAGGTGATCGTGAACTGTTACGGTGGGACCGCGACGATCCCGGCGAAGGAAAAGAAGGTGCACGAGCTGCTCGAGTTCGCACAGCAGCGCGCGCCGTGGGCGATGTTCGGCTTCAGCGACGAGCTCGCGGCCACGTTCAGCAAGCACCAGCAGGATTTCGCGAACGGGGTGGAACAGCGGCGCCAGCAGTGGCAGCAGCAGAAGGAAAGCGCCTAACGTGCTCCGCTGGTTGCTCGCGGCCGTGCACCTGCTGGCCCTCGGCATCGGCCTAGGCGCGATCTGGGCGCGTGCCCTGGCGCTGCGGGGTCCGCTCGACACGGCCGGCGTGCGCCGCGTGCTCTACGCGGACACGTGGTGGGGCATCGCCGCGATCCTATGGATTGGGACCGGTCTCGTCCGCGCCTTCGGGGGCTTCGAGAAGGGCACGCTGTACTACACGCACAACCATTACTTCTGGGTCAAGATGGGCATGCTCAGCAGCATCCTGCTGCTCGAGATCATTCCGATGATCACGTTCATCAAGTGGCGGACCCGCCTCGCCAAGGGCGGAGCGATCGACGGGTCGAACGCGGCGTCGCTTGCCATCACCAGTTTCATCCAGGCGGCGCTCATCGTGTTCATGGTGCTCGCGGCGACCGCGATGGCCCGAGGCTACGGCGTTACCAACTAGTTACCCCGTCTCGGTAGCTCCCCAGATCCGCATCCCGCGCGTCTCGGGCATCAAGAAGATCGACAGCACCAACGCGACCGCCGGCAGTGCGATCGAATACGCCAGCGTCGGGCCGAGCTGGTGCGTGCTGGCCCACACCGCATTCGCGATGAACGGCACCAACCCGCCGCCCCACCCATTGCCGATGTGATACGGTACGGACACGGACGTGTAGCGGATGCGACTGGGGAAGTACTCGGCGAGGAACGCGGCGATCGGACCGTAGACCATCCCGACATATGACACCAGAACGACGATGATAAGAATCGCCAGCGGATAATTGATCGCCCCGGGCAGCGCGACTTTGCCGAGCGCCGCATAGAGCGGGTAGTACGTCGCGGCGGCGAGGAACAACCCCGTCAGGATGATCGGCTTGCGGCCGATGCGGTCGGAGAGCCAGCCGCACAGCACCAGCGTGGGCGTGGCGATGAGCAAGCCTGCTCCCACGATGACGCTGGAGTTCAAGAGATCGAGCTTGTTGACGTTTTGCAGGAAGAACAGCGCCCAGAATTGACTCGAATACCAGACGCATCCCTGACCCAGCACGACGATGGTCGCGATGCCGACGTACTTGAGGTTCGGGCCGGTGAACGCCTCGCGCCACGGATTGACCGCCGTTTGACCCTTGGCTTTGATCGCCTGGAAAACCGGCGTCTCCTGTAGCCGCCACCGGATATAGATCGCCACCGCGACCAGCAGCAGCGACGCCAGGAAGGGAATGCGCCAGCCCCAGGCGTTGAACCGCTCCGTCCCGAGCGCGATGCGCGTGCCCGCTACGACCACCAGCGACACGACTATGCCCAGTGTAGGGGAAGTCTGCAGCCAGCCCGTATAGAACCCGCGCTTTTCGTCCGGCACATGCTCGGCGACGTACGTGATCGCGCCGCCATACTCTCCCCCCAGACACAGCCCCTGGATCAGGCGCAGCAGGAACAGCACGATGGCCGCGGCCAGTCCGATGCTCGCGTAGGTCGGCACGATCCCGATCAGCGCGGTCGAAACGCCCATGCCCGTCAGGGTGACGAGGAACGTGTACTTGCGGCCGACTAGATCGCCGACCCGTCCGAAGACCAGCGCCCCCAGCGGCCGGATCAGAAAGCCAATGGTGAAGAGGGCGATCGTGCTGAGCAGCGCCGCGACGGGATGCGTCGGCTCGAAGAACTTGACCGATAGGATCGAGGCCAGGCTGCCGAAGACGTAGAAGTCGTACCACTCGATGATGTTGCCGACGGCCGCCGCGATGACGACACGGCGCAGCTCGCGGGTCGCCAGGGGCGGGGGCGGGGGCGGGGGCGGTGCGAGGGATGATTCAGGCATGCGCGAGGCTAGCCCTCCCTTCCTGACTGCGCAAGCGATCTGCGCCGATGGGTCAGCCGTCACAATTCACAGACGGGCCGATCACCGGATAGGCGCCGGACTGGGACGGGCGTTATCTTAAGCGCGCATGGGTGACAGCGCAGCGCCTCCCAATCGGCCCTCACGCGGCTCGGGTTCCCTCACGGTTCACCTCGCCGACGAGCTCGACGTCTACTTCAATGAAGTCGCGCACGGCCGCCCCGTGGGTTTCGTCGCGTCTCCGAAGTGGAAACCGCGCGCCGACGTCTACGAGACCGATGACGAGCTCATCGTCCACATGGACATCGCCGGAATGCGCGCCGAAGATTTCAGCGTCGATCTGGACGAAGACATCCTGCGGATTGCCGGCGAGCGGCAAACCCGGCAGCAGGGCAAGCGTCACTACCATGCGATGGAAGTGCAGGTCGGGCCGTTCGAGCGCCGGTTCCGGCTGCCCGTCGTGGTCGATCCCGCGTCAATCCGCGCGACCTACGAACACGGGTTCCTCGAGATCCGCCTCGCCAAACAACCGCCGCGGACTACCGGCCTGCAGACGGTGCGGGTGACGTAATGGAACGCCTGCCGGTCCTCCCCCTGGGCCAGCTCGTCGTCTATCCCCACGTTGTCTTGCCGCTGGCCCTCACCGATCCCAAAGCCGTCCAACTGATCGACGAGATCATCCAGGGCGAGAAGCGCCTGCTGCTCGGCGTGGTGAAGTCGGTGGGCGGCGTCGAGCCGCCCGAAGGCGCCGTGATGAACACGCTCCCGCACCAGCTCTACGACGTCGGCACGCTCGGCACGATCGTGCGGATGCTCAAGCTGGGCGACGGCTCGGTGCGCGTGATGGTGCAGGGTCTGGAACGCGCGCGCCTCAAGGACGTGGCGCAGGGCGAAAAGTGGCTGATGGCGGAAGCTGAGCCGCTCAACGAGAACCTGCTCGAAGACGCGCGGACCGAAGCGCTGAAGCGCACCGTCATCGCCCAATTCTCGCGCGTGATCGACATCGCGCCCTACCTCGGCGCCGAGCTGCACGAAGTCCTCTCCGGGATCACCGAGGCGGGCAAGCTGTCCGATTTCATCGCCGCGAACCTCGATCTCGCGCTCCCGGCCAAGGCCGAGCTGCTCGCGATCGACGACGTGACGCGCCGGCTGGAGCGGCTCCAGGAATTCCAGGTGCAGGAGCTCCAGGTGCTGGAGGTCGGCACACAGATCCAGGAAAAGGTCAAGACGCGACTCGATCAGAATCAGCGCGAGTACGTGTTGCGCGAGCAGCTCCAGGTGATCCGGCAGGAGCTCGGCGAAGAAGGCGACGACGAGCTGGAAGAGCTGGCGAAGCGGCTCGACGAGGCACAGCTCTCCGCGGAGGCGAAGAAGGTCGCCGACCGCGAGCTGAAGCGGCTACGCCAGATGTCGCCGCAATCGGCGGAGTATCAGGTCGCCCGCACCTACCTCGACGTGTTCGCGGCGCTGCCATGGAGCCGCGTGACCCAGGACCGACTCGATCTCAAGGCGGCGCGCGAAATCCTCGATCGCGACCACTATGACCTGAAGACGATCAAGGAACGGATTCTCGAGTATCTCGCGGTCCGCACCCTCAATCCCGACGCGCGGGGCTCGATTCTCTGCTTCGTGGGCCCGCCGGGCGTCGGCAAGACCTCGCTCGGCCAGAGCATCGCCGAAGCGCTGGGCCGCAAGTTCACGCGCGTCTCGCTCGGCGGCGTGCGCGATGAGGCCGAGATCCGCGGCCACCGGCGCACGTACGTCGGCGCGATTCCGGGCCGCATCATCCATTCGCTCCAGCGCAGCGAGTCGCGTACGCCGGTGCTGATGCTCGATGAGGTCGACAAGATGGGTTCTGATGTGCGCGGTGATCCGACCGCGGCATTGCTCGAGGTGCTCGATCCGGCTCAGAACTCGACGTTCGTCGATCACTACCTCGAGGTGCCGTTCGATCTCTCGGGCGTGATGTTCATCGCGACGGCGAACAGCACCGTGCCGATTCCAGATCCACTGCTCGATCGGATGGAGCTGCTCGCGCTGGTCGGCTACACGCCGTCGGAGAAGCTCCAGATCGCCAAGCGCTACCTGATGCCGCGCCAGCTCAAGGAGACGGGACTCGGCAAGGGCAAGCACGACGAGCGCGCGTACATCGCCGATGGGGCGCTCGATCGCCTGATCGCCGAATACACGCGCGAAGCGGGAGTGCGCCAGCTCGAGCGCGAAATCCAGGGAGTGCTGCGCAAGGCCGCATTGGAAGTCGTCGAAGGTGGGGCGAAGGTGGTGAGGGTGTCCTCGAAGAACCTGGAGAAGTACGCCGGCCAACCGAAAGTGCAGAGTGAAGTCGCGGGACGCGCGCCGGAAATCGGCGTTGCGACCGGTCTGGCGTGGACCCCGGTTGGCGGCGACATCATGTTCATCGAGGCGATCCGGATGCCCGGCAAGGGACAGATCACCCTCACCGGCCAGCTGGGTGATGTCATGAAGGAGTCGGCCCAGGCCGCGTGGAGTCTGCTGCGCGCCCGCGCGGGCGCGCTCGGCATCCCGCAGGACGCATTTACCCAGTCGGACGTGCACCTGCACGTCCCGGCCGGGGGCGTGCCCAAGGATGGGCCGTCAGCCGGCATCACGATCGCGGCCGCACTCGCCTCGCTGTTGTGCCGCCGGCCGGCGCGGCACGAAGTCGCCATGACGGGCGAGCTGACGCTGCGCGGCCGGGTGCTGCCGATCGGGGGGCTCAAGGAAAAGCTCACGGCGGCGGCGCGCGCGGGGGTGACGTCCGTCCTCGTGCCGGAACGAAACAAGAACGACCTTATTGACTTACCGGAAGAGGTACAGAAGTTGCTGGATATCAAGCTCGTGGAAACGATCGACGATGTGCTCGAATACGCGCTGCTCGACGCGCCGCTGGCCGAAGAGCGGACGGAACGCCGCTCCGGGGGGATCCGGGTCGTGACATCACCTGCAACCCCTCCATCCCCTCCCGCAGCTCCACCGCCTCCGGGCGAAGCCCGGCGATGAGCGACGTCGCGACCCTCGAAGCCGCGCTCGCCGAACTCCGCAAGCGGGACGGCAAATACAACGAGCGCGCCTACGTGTTCGTGCTCGCGGCGCTCGAGTACGCGCAGACCAAGCTCCCCGCGCGGCGACACCTCAGCGGCGGTGAGCTCGCCTGGGCGTGTCGCGACTTCGCGCTGGAGCAGTTCGGGATGCTCGCCAATTCGGTCCTGACGCACTGGGGCATCTGCACGACGGAAGACTTCGGGCAGATCGTGTTCATGCTCATCGACGTCGGCCTGCTCGCGCGCCAGCCGAGTGATCGGCTCGAGGACTTCGAGCGGGTCTACGAGTTTGCCGAGGTCTTCAAAGCCGGGTCCGGATATCGCTGGCCGGGAGTGCCTTCCTCGGAGTGAGCGTTCGTCCGCCTGCGGTGGCGGGGCGGTTCTATCCCAAAGATCCAGCCGAGTTACGCGCGGTCGTCGCGACCTTGCTCGCCGACGCCCGCAGAGATACTGGCTCGACACCTCCCGCGCCTTTTCTCGGCGTCATTTCACCCCATGCCGGTTACCTCTATTCGGGCCCAACCGCGGCCCGCGTCTTTGCCCGTACAACCATCCCCGGCCTCGTCATCATCCTGGCGCCCAATCACACCGGCATCAGCGAAGCCAAAGAAGGCGTCTCGATCTGGGAAGCAGGAGCGTTTCGGACTCCGCTCGGAGATGTGACGGTGGATGCGGATGCCGCCCGGGCGCTCATTGAGATTTCTCATGGAATGGTCGGTGTCGATCACGACGCGCATCGCGGCGAACATGCGATCGAAGTCGAGCTGCCCTTTCTTCAGATGTTGCGCGCCGATGTGCGCATCGTCCCGCTCGTCATCGCGTGGGACCAATGGCAACCGGCGCGGCTCTTGGGCGAGATGCTCGCGCGGCTGGTCCAGGCCGCGGGCGAGCCGGTCCTGCTGCTCGCCTCGAGCGACCTGAACCATTACGAACCGGCGGCCGTCTCGGAGCGCAAGGATCACACGGCGCTCGAAGCGGTAGGCGCGCTCGACGGGGAGGAGTTGCTGGCGCGGTGCAAGCGCGAGCGGATTTCAATGTGCGGCCGCGGGCCGGCTGCCATCGTGCTGGCCGCCGCCAGGGCGTTGGGCGCGAACCGGGCCGAGGTGGTAGACTACCGCCACTCCGGGTGGATCTCTGGCGATAACGAGCGCGTGGTGGGCTACGCGGGGGTGGTGATTTCGTGAATCCGATTCCGGTTCTGGCGGCGAGCGAAGCGGCGGCGTGGGATGCGGCGGCCCGCACACAGTACCGGATTCCGAGCCGCGTCCTGATGGAAACGGCGGGTCGCGCGATCGTGCAGCTGCTCGTTGCGGAGCTGCCTGCCGCCCCAACCGGCGGGGTTCTGATCGCCGCCGGCGCCGGCAACAACGGCGGCGACGGTTGGGTGATCGCGCGCGCGCTGCATGCGGGCGGGATTCCGGTGTGGGTGGCCTCGGTCGATCCGAAGACCGACGATGCAATCGACAATCGCGCGCTGGCGCGGCTCGACGGCGTTCGCGAGCTGGGACGCGAGGAGCCGTGGCCGCAGGCCGCGGTCGCGGTCGATGCGCTGCTCGGCACGGGCGCGGCCGGGCCCGCGAAAGGCGATGTGCTCGCCCTGGCGCAGCGACTGGCCGACTATGGCGCGCCGATCCTGGCCGTGGATGGTCCGACGGGGCTCGACCTGACGAGCGGCGAGGCGCACGGGCCGGTGCGCGCGCAGCTCACGGTGACATTTGGCGGCCCGCGCCGTGGTCACCTGCTTGCGCGCGAATGGTGCGGCAAAGTCGTCGTGGTCGACATCGGATTCCCACCTCCTGATGCCGCGTGGCCGGTGCTCGTGACCGACGCCTGGGCGGCGGAGCGGCTGCCGCGCCTCGCGCCGCAGATGCACAAGGGCGATCGCGGACGCGTGTGTGTGATCGGCGGGGCGAACGGCATGAGCGGCGCGGCACTCCATGCGGCCCGTGCCGCCCTGGCCGCCGGCGCGGGTCTCGTGAAGCTCGTCGCCGCGCGCGAGACGATCGCCGCCGCGCAGGCGAGCCTGCCCGACCTCCTCACCGTCGAAACGGCGTTCGGTGAAACGATCGAGCCACAGGGGGCGGAGGCCGCGGAATGGGCGGACGCCGTCGTGCTGGGCCCGGGCCTGGGTCGTGAGACCGCCCGCGAGGGATTCGTCGCCGACGTGCTGGCACGCAGACCCGTGCCCACCGTCATCGACGCCGACGCGCTCCATTACTTCAAGGGCGGCGCCAATCGCCCGGTGGTGTGCACGCCTCACATGGGGGAGTTCCGCGTGCTGGCGGGTGACGCACTCGCCGACGAAGCGGCGAACGACCGCTGGTCCGCCGCGGCGCGCGCGGCCGCCAAGCTCAAATGCACCGTCTTGCTGAAGGGCGTCCCGACCGTGATCGCCGATCTACGCGGTCCCGAGCAGGTCGTGGCGAGCGGCAATCCGGGTCTCGCCACGGGCGGAAGCGGCGACCTGCTCGCCGGCTTCATCGGCGCCTTCCTGGCGCGGGGCACGGCCGCCGCGGAAGCCGCGGCACTGGGCGCGCACGCGCTCGGGCGCGCGGCGGAGCAGGGTGCCCGGCAGTGGACGGCCCGGAGCTTGCGACCCGCCGACGTGCTAGCCGCGCTCCCCGACGTGTGGCGGGCCTGGCAATCCGTGAAGCCGCGTCGGCCTCCAATCCTCGTAGATCTTGACGCTCCAGACCTGTTGTAAAGCCGCAACGCTGGCGGTGGTGTTGGTCGCGTGCTCATCGTCCGCGCGCCTCGGCAGCGTCCGACCAGCCCGGATCTTTAGTCCGGACAACCGCGTGGTGATTTCCGATTTCTCCGAGGTTCAGGCGGTCGCCGCGTCGTCGTGGTTCGTGTACGCGGCTACCAGGCACGGCCTCCTGATCTACGATCGCGTCGCGCGCCGCTTCCGCAATCCGGTGACGGCGATCGACGGCTATCCGTCGCCCGTGGTGCGGCGCGCCATTGCCGACCCGTCGGCGAACGCGGTCTGGCTCGACCTCGGCCCCGGTCTTGGTTACATCCGGTACGACGTGGATGGACGCACGTGGACGCCCGGCGCCCTAGCTTCCAACGAGGCCAACCAGACACTGACGGTCGAGGCAGCGCTGGCGAGCGCCCCACGAGTGGATGCGATGCAGGCAGTGATTCTGACCGACCGGCGCCTGCGCACGCACCAGTTCACGGCGGCGGCCGCGACGCCCGACCGGCCGGAGATCTTCTTCGGTACGAACGGTTTGGGGCTGGTTCGTGTAGATAGGCAGACAGGAGAATGGGAAGTGCTCACCTACGGACTGCTCGCCCCTGGTGTGGGTGCGGTGGCGCCCGCCCCGGGCGGCGTTTGGGCGGCGACCAGCGCAGCCACCGGACGCGCGCAGCGTCGCGGCCTCAGCTGGGTCGCGAGCGATGGATCCGCGACGCACACGATTGAGGGTGGGCGCACCGCGCTGGGATTCTCGTTTCTGTACGCCCGACACCTGCTCGTAGACGGTGATCAGCTCTGGCTCGCGAGCGAGCAAGGTGTCTTGCGCGTCGATTCCACCGGCTTCACATCGCGGCTCTGGGATCTCCCCAACGCGACGTGCCTGGCGCGCTCCTCCCGCGGCGGGGGCGGGGGCGGGGGCGGGGGCCGGGGGGGGGGCGTCTGGGTCGGCACCACGCACGGCCTTTCATTAATAACGGCCGACGACCGCGTTCACGACATCGGGTCGAGCGGCATCGCGATCACGAGCTTGCTCGCCGCGGGCGACACGCTGTGGGTTGGCACGAGCATGGGGCTCGCGCACGTATTGCCGGGTGCGACTGACATGACGACGCCTCGTGAGTTGACCGAGCACCCGGGCGCGCGCGGGACTGTTTATGCGATTGGGCATCTTCAGGATACGATCGTGATAACGACCGCGAACGAGCTGCTCTGGCGCGATCCAGCGACGCGCGCGTGGACGGGGCTGCCGCTCTCGCCCGCGCTGGGCCTGCCGACCGCGCTCGCGACCGGTTCGGACGGCGAGCTCTGGGTCGGTGGCACGCGCGGTTTGGCGCAGGCCGGGATCCGGAGCGGTTTGATGCACGTACACGCGATACCGTTCGAGGTACCAGCTGCGGTGCGCGATCTCGCCGCCGATCGTGACTATCTGTGGGCAGCCACCGACAGCGGGCTGGTGCGCATCCAATGAACCTCGGGCCTGGCAAGGAATTCGATCGCATCCGCGCGATCTTCAGCCGGCTGACCCAACTCCTCCCGGACAACGCGCCGTTGGGGGACGACTGCGCGCTGATTGCGGTTGGCGGCACGACGCTGGCGCTCAGCATCGACGCCTCGCTCGAGGACGTCCATTTCCGCACCGACTGGCTCGACTTCAAGGAGATCGGGTTTCGCGCCGCGGGCGCCGCCTTGTCGGATCTGGCGGCGGAAGGTGCCACTCCTCTGGGCGTGCTCGTATCGCTTGGCGTGCCGCCGCTCAACGGGACGAAGACCGATCCCGCGGTCGAGATCATGGAAGGAGTCGCGGCGATGTGCGGGAATCTGCGTGCGCAGGTCCTGGGCGGTGACATGACGCGCTCGGCGAAATACACGGTGGACGTCTGCGTCATCGGGAGGGCGGAGCATCCCGTGCGCCGAGCCGGCGCGCGCGCGGGCGACGCCGTCTGGGTCACGGGCTATCTTGGGGGAGCCGCGCTCGCACTCGAGAAGTTGCGTAAGGGCGAGCGCATGTCGACGCTGCTACGCAATCGGTACGCGTGCCCCGAGCCGCGCATCGAAGCCGGCCGCTGGCTCGCCTCGCACGGCGCGACGGCGATGATCGACATCTCGGACGGACTGGCAGCGGACGCGCAGCATCTCGCGGCCGCGTCCGAAGTGAGCATCGAGATCAATCTCGAGCAGATCCCCTGCTGGGAGGACGTCGAGGCGATGGCGGCGGTCGCGAGTGGTGAAGAATTCGAGCTGCTGGTGACGATGCCGTCGACATTCGGCGATGCGAGCGCGTCGTCATTCCGCGGGGAAACCGGCGTCGAGCTCCGCCGCATCGGGACGTGCCTGCGCGGCGCGGGTGGGCGGCGCGGCGGCGTGCGCCTGCTCGATCACAACAAACCGGTGCCGTTGCCTGCGGGATTCGATCACTTCGCGTGATCCGCACCCTCTGGTATTACATAGTCCTCGT
>Ga0137435_1000143_pt1 | contig 26553 bp, 27 predicted proteins | sample EasRivERMGT100_2_FD_104904 | JGI IMG/M metagenome (GOLD analysis project Ga0137435, IMG submission 104904) | Soil microbial communities from meander-bound floodplain in the East River, Colorado, USA - East River MetaG ERMGT100_2 | ecosystem: Environmental > Terrestrial > Soil > Floodplain ... | reverse complement strand
TTTAAATTTAAATATAAATAAAAAAAAAATAAAAATTATAATTATTAATTCAAAAAAAAAAAAAAAAAGTGGAGTTTTTTTTAAAAAAAAAAAAGGGGGGGGGGTGGGGGGGGGGGGGGGGGGGGGTTTGGGGGGGGGGGGGGGGGGGGGGGGGGCGGCGCGGGCGCACCGCTCCGGATGACAGCGGTGCGTTCGACATGTCCGATCTCGGTGGGTTGGGCGACATCTTCTCGTCCATCTTCGGACGGCGCGGTGCGGGTGGGGGGGGGCGCGACGCCGAGCCGGAAGAGACCGAAACGAACATCACGATTCCGTTCCGCGTGGCGGCGCTCGGCGGCACCGTGCCGATCACGCTCTCGATGCCGGAGGTCTGTCCCACCTGCGGCGGCAGTGGTGGCGCCAAAGGCGCGACGGTCAATACGTGTCCCGAATGCAAAGGACGCGGCACCGTGTCATTCGGCCAGGGCGGGTTTGCCGTCAATCGGCCCTGTCCGGTCTGTCGCGGCAAAGGCACGGTGCCCTCGCAGCGCTGCCCGACGTGCCAGGGCAGCGGGGAAGTTCGCGTCGAGAAACGGGTCAACGTCGAGATCCCGGCGGGCGTCGAAGATGGGGCGCGGCTGCGTCTCAAGAATCAGGGGCCCAAAGGTCGCGGCGACCTGATCGTGCAGATCCAGATTGCGCCGGACCGGTTCTTCCGCCGTGAGGGGCTCGATTTGATCGGCGTCGTTCCCATCAATCTCGCGCAGGCGCTGTTGGGCTCGCGCATCAAGGTCAAGACGCTGGACGACAAGCGCGTGGTGTTGCGTATTCCCCCGGGCACCCAGCACGGCCAGAAATTCCGCATCCCCAGCCACGGCATCGAGAAAAACGGCCGCCGCGGCGACATGTTCGTGGAAGCGCACGTGACGCTGCCCGAGAAACTCAGCGCCGAGGAACAAGAAGCGGTCAAGAGTTTTGCAGAGAAAGCGGGCCTGAAGTACTAGTCAGCGGTGTTCTTTTCTTGCAACTTGCCCTTGGCGTCTTGTCTCTGTGATGGGGTGTAGGTCAACTGGCAGACCGCCCGGCTGTTAACCGGGAAGTTGGAGGTTCGAGTCCTCCCGCCCCAGTTCCGTAGTCCGCAGCGAACATCCTCCCGACCTTGCGTATCACATATGGACACCAACCGGGCAGGTCTGACGTCGTCACCTAGTTTCACCGCCGTTTCGAGATTCGCGTACTGGTTGGATGCCGGGATTCGGATTCCCGGTACCAACCTGCGATTCGGTCTCGATCCGATTCTCGGCTTGATTCCCGGCGCGGGCGATGCTGCCGGCGCCGTTCTTGCCGCGTGGATCCTGGTAGAAGCGATCCGCATGGGCGCCTCGCGCGCCACCGTGCTCCGGATTGCCGGCAACGTGGCGCTCGATGCGGGCTTGGGCGCCGTTCCGCTCGTCGGGGACATTTTCGACTTCGCCTGGAAAGCCAATCTTCGGAACGTGGCTCTGCTGGAGCGTCACCTGGCAGCGCCGGATCGGGCGGCACGCGCCGATCGCTCGTTCACCGTGCTCGTGTTCTGTGGCGTTTGTGTCGTCGTCCTCGGACTGCTCGCGCTGGGGGTCTTGCTGACGCGCTGGGTCTTCCGCGCATTGGGCGCTGGATCTTGATGCTTGCTCTCGGCCGTTGGGGTGGTGCCGACGCCCGCGCCACTGGGTAGCTTTCGGGTCCGTGCCCACCACGGAGCGTTTTCCGATTGCGACGGCGCTCGCCGATCGCTACATCGTCGAGCGGGAGCTCGGCCGTGGCGGGATGGCGACGGTGTATCTCGCCGAAGAGAAGAAGCACGGACGCAAAGTCGCCATCAAAGTCCTGCGACCCGAGATCACGGCGGCGCTCGGCTCCGAGCGGTTTCTGCGTGAGATCGGCATCGCCGCGCGCCTGTCCCATCCCCACATCGTTCCGCTGATCGACTCCGGCGAGGCCGGGGGCCTGCTCTACTATGTGCAGCCGCACGTCCCGGGCGGATCGCTGCGCGAACGGTTGACCGCCGAGCGCCAGCTGCCGCTGAAGGACGCGCTCCGCATTGCGCAAGAAATCGGCGCCGGGCTCGACTTCGCGCACCGCAAGGGATTCGTGCATCGCGATGTGAAGCCCGAAAACATCCTGTTTGCCGACGGCCACGCGGTGCTGGCGGATTTCGGCGTCGCGCGCGCCTGCTGTGACGCCGAGGAAGACACGCCGGAGGACCGGAAGCTGGTGACGGAGGTCGGGTTGGCGGTCGGAACTCCGGAGTACATGAGTCCTGAGCAGGCGAGCGGGGACATGGACCTGGGCACGGCGAGTGACCTCTACAGTCTGGCCTGCGTCGTCTACGAAATGCTGGCGGGTGAGCCACCGTTTGCGGGCGCGAGTCCGCGTGTGATCATGGCGAAGCACGTCACCGAACGCGTGCGCTCGGTGCGGGGCGTGCGGCCCGAGGTGCCGGTCGCCGTAGAGCGCGCCCTCGCGCGGGCGCTCGAGAAGGACCCCGAACAGCGCTTTGCCAGCACCGCCGAATTCGTGACGGCGCTGCGCGAGCCGGACAGCGCCGCGATCCTGCGGTCGGTGGTGGTGCGCTCGATTGCGGTGCTGCCGTTCGTCAACGCGAGCCCCGATGCCGAGAACGAGTACTTGAGCGACGGGATCACCGACGAGCTGATCGACGCGCTCGCCAAGATTGCCGGCCTGCGCGTCTCCTCGCGCACGTCGGTCTTTGCCTTGAAGGGCAAGCCGCTGGACGTGCGGGCGGTGGGCGCGCTGCTGGGTACCTCGGTGGTGCTGGAAGGTACGGTGCGCAAAGCCGGCGACCGGCTGCGGATTACCGCGCAGCTCACCTCCACCGATGATGGGCGGCTGCTCTGGTCGCAGCGCTACGATCGCCAACTGGTGGACGTGTTCGCGATTCAGGACGAGATCGCGGCGACGATCGTGAACACGCTACGCGCCACCATGTTTGCGGAGCTGTCCGAGCATGTGCCGCGGCGCTACACCGAGAACATCCATGCCTACGGCCTCTATCTCAAAGGGCGCTTTGCCTGGAACAAGCGGACGCAGGACGGCGTGGCCGAGGCAATCCGCTACTTCGAACAGGCGATCGCCGAGGACCCCAGCTATGCGCCGGCATACGCCGGGCTCGCCGATTCGTACGCGCTCGACGTGGACTACCGCGCGATCCCGGTGGCGGAGTCGTACACCCGCGCGAAGGACTACGCGCGCAAGGCGCTGGCTATCGATGAGTCGGTCCCGTCGGCCCACGCGTCGCTCGCCTGGTCGCTGTTCATTTACGACTGGAACTGGGAAGAGGCCGAGCACGAATTCCGGCGCGCGATCGAGCTGAACCCGCGTTATGCCAGCGCCCATCAGTGGTTCGCCTTTCTCTTGAGCGCCCGGGGCCGGCACGACGCCGCGCTGCTCGAAGGCCACACCGCGCTGGAGCTCGATCCGGCGTCCGTTTCGGCGCGTCGCGGCGTCGGGTGGATGTGCCACTACGCGCGCCGCTACGATTTGGCGCGCGATCACCTGGCCCGGGCGATCGAAATGAACCCGATGGCGGTCGAGAGCTACCGGATCCTGGGCACGACCCTCGGAATGGAAGGCAAATTCGTCGAGGCTGAGCGCGTCTTGCGAGACGGGCTACGACTGGAGGAAGCAGGGGCCTATACGAAGGCGACGCTGGGGTGGGTCTTGGCGCGCGCGGGAAACCGGGCCGAGGCCGAGCGGTCGCTGCACGAGCTCGAGACGGTGGCGCGCGCCAGCTACGTCTCGCCCGTCGCCTTTGCCATTCTGCACGTCGGGTTGGGCAATGTGGATAGCGCGCTCCGCTGGGCGGAGCGGGCGTACGACGAGAAACGAGGCTGGCTGGTCTACTTCAAGGTGAACCCGATGCTCGATCCGCTGCGGCAGGAACCCCGATTTGCGGCGCTGCTGAGGAAGATGCAGCTGTAGTCAGCCCTGAAGCGCCGGCGCGCCGGCCAGGAACTTCTCGATCACCTCGTTGCCGACGGTCGGCCGGATGTGCTCCAGCACGAGCCGGCCCAGCCGGGGCACGTCTTCCTTGCGGAATCCGGCGGCCGACAACCCCGCCATCAAACCCGCTGGCCCGGCAAACCCGACCATCTCGCCGGTGCGCGCGCCGCTCATGAGTGCGCGCCCCATGTAGCTCTCGTGGGCGGGCACGGCGGCGCGGACCTTCTCGAACGTCGCTTTGTCGACCGCCATCCGCATCGCCATCAGAATGGCGCCGATGCCCTTCTCGGCCTGGCCGGGTTCTACTGCGAGATTGGCGACGATTTGCTCGACGAGATCCATGTGCGGCTAGGATAACATCGAAAACGAGGGACATGCAAAAGCTAGACGCACAGACGCGCAGCGGCGAACGGGCGGTAGTGATCGGGACAACACGCAAGGGTTGTCCTGCGACCTCGTCACTACAAACCGCTGTGCGTCTGTGCGTCTAGTCGTTGCCTTTCCTAGCTATTGCCCCACAGTAAAATCAATTCGCTTCAGCACCGTCCCTGCATCATCTCGAATCTCCACGTGCCACGCCCCCTTCGCCTCGACCGGCACTGTCTTCCGGCTCCACGTTCTCCACGGCGAGCCCCCGATCGTCAGCGGCACATCGCCGACTTCGGCATCGCCGAAGAACCACACATGGTGCAGCGTCTGCCCGCTCGCGCCGCTCGCGCGCATCCACAGCACGATGGTCCCCACACTATCCGGAAACGCGGTTCCCGTATCCTGCGGCGCGCGATCGACGACCGAGCGCGCCAGCACCGCTTCGACGCTCACATTGCTCGTCGCGGCAGGGGCGGGGGCAGGGGCAGCAGTCGTATCCTGAGCCACAACCGGCATTGCCATGCCGAGCAAAAGCACCAGCGTGAGTAACGCTTTCATGCGGACACTCCCTCGGTGAAATGAGCACTCGCCGCTCTGCGGCTGCGGCGTTCCAGCCAGGCGCCCACGACGGCGGCCACCAGGCAGCCCAGCAACGTTCCAGCCATCTGGAAGCCGAGCTGGTACTCGAGCTGGATCCAGTGGCACTTGGGGGCGAAGATCGGACCGACCAGTCGCCCGCACTTGTTCTGCGAAAACGCGAATCCCCAGCCCGCACCCAGCCCGAACACTAACGGCAGCAGTGCGACGAGGAAATGGCGCAGTTGAATCATCGGCCACGCTCGATGTGCCAGCGATCCATCATCCGGTCTCCCTGGACCACGACGTATTCGTCGAAATGTGCTTCCGTCAGGCATGAGTGATTCGGGATAATCTCGATTTGCTGTCCCACTTTGAACTTTCCCTCGATGGCAGCGGGCGCGGCTGCGCGGATTAGGCCGTGCTCCTGTGAAACGGACGCGACCCTCAGTTCGGGATGGCCTTTGACCTCTCCATAGACGGCCTCGAGTCCGAGATGGGTGGGCCCCAGATCCTTGGAGAGTGACAGCGCGCCGGCATCGACCACGAAGTGCCCGGCACCGGGCTGGTGCGACACCACCGTGGCCAGCACCGTCACCGCGACGTCGCGTGGCTCGCAGCAGCCGATCAGCACCATGGTTCGGTCGTAGAAGATGTAGTTCCCCGGCCGTGCTTCTGTGACGCCGGTCAAGTCTTCTGCGGCCACCATCGCGGGTGTCGACCCGACGCTGATCCCGCGCACGGGCAGCCCATCCTTGCGCAGCAGCTCGGCGAACCAGACCATCACCTGCCGTTCTTGCTCGGCCACCTGTGCCGCTTCTTCCCGGTTGCGCGTGCGGTACGCGTGACCGGAATGGCTGAGAATCCCGTCGAATGTCAGTCCGCGCTCTGCACCCACCTCGCGGGCGACCTCGAGCCCATACCGCGACGAGGGATCGACCCCGGCACGATGGTAGCCACAATCCACCTTGAGCCAGACGTGCAGACCCGACCCCGAGAGCGCGCGGGCCGTGTCGAGATCATCCACCACGACGCGTAGCGTCGCCCCATGCTCGACGATGCGCTGCACGTGCGGCAGATGGGTGCGATCCAGCGGAAACGCCCACATCAGGTCGCTGAACCCGCCGCGCGCAAAGGCCTCCGCCTCGAACAGTGTGGAGACCGTGATACCCTGTGCTCCGTGCGCCGCCTGCCGCCGTCCCAGCTCGAAACATTTGTGCGTTTTGATGTGCGGCCGCAGCGCCACGCCCAGACGCTTCGCTCGCGCCGCCATCTGCTCGAGGTTCCGCTCCATCACTGCCTGGTGAAGCAGGAGGGCAGGGGTTTCGACATCGATCATGCGGGCCTCCGGACCAACACACGGGCCTTGTTGCCGATGGGGACTCGTTGAAACAGCGCGTACTGGAGCGGGTTGATCGAATAGGTTTCCCAGACCTCGAGCGTGAGTCCCGCCTGTCGCGCGGCATACTCGAACGATGCCAGGCAGAACTCTTGCACGTGCCCGGGAGCGTAGGTCGGCGCGTACTTGCGGCGGTGCACGCGCAAGCGGTCGAGCAGCCGTCGCAGCCGCGCATCCAGCGCGTCGATATTGGGGAACTCGAGCACGCCGGCTCCGCCTGGCTTGAGGAGGCCCCGAATCTTGATCAGGGCCCCGACGGGATCAGGCAGGTGCTCCAATACGTGGGTCAGCACCACGCAGTCCCACGAATCCCTCACGCCCCGATACGCCGTGATGTCCGAGACCTCTACGTCAAAGCCGAGTGTGTCGCTGACCAGCGTGGCATGCTCGGGAAACAACTCGACGCCCTGGACGTGCCAACCATCTTCTCGGGCCAACCACAGCACCGTGCCGTCACCGCAGCCAAGGTCGAGCATGCGGCCCGGGCGTGTTGTATGGCGTTTGATGAAGGCGTAAGTCTGGCGATGGCCGCGGTTCTGTCGAGTGTTTGCGCGCGGATCGACACGGGTCAGGATGTACTTCTCCTGGTTCACCCCGGTGCTGGTGTCATAGACGACCAGCCGGCAGGTTCTGCACCGGTAAAACTTGAACTGCCGTTGATCGCCCTGGGTGTAGAAGGGCTTCAGATTACTGGCACCGCAGAGCTTGCATGTCATCTCACGCGAGCGCGGTCCTACCTGACCAGGTGGAAGCTGGTCTGGCGCCGCAGAATCCACCGCATCGCACCATCCGTCCCCAGCTCGGCGTCCTCTTCTTGTGCCGAGCGCACCGGTTGGCCGCCCCATTCGGGAGCCGGCGTCGTCGCCTGCAGTTCGATCGAGAACCAGGTACCGGGGAGCAGCGGCACGTCGCCGCGACCCTGGACGCCCTCCTGATGATCCCAGAGCCCGATCAACGGGCCGGCCCCGTGCCCGCGATCTCCGATCGGGTGCGTGTAGACCGTGCCGTTGATTCCGGCAGCTCGCATGGCAGCGAGCGTGCTGGCCAGCACCTCGTTCCCGGTTCGGCCCGGGCGCATTTCGGCAAGCAAAAGATCCTGGAGGCGGTTGGAGTTCAGCAGCGCGCGCTTCAGTCCCTCTCGTGCGTCGCGCTCCCCCTCGCGCAGCACGTATCCCATGTGCTGGGTGTCGGTATTCAAACCCAGCGCCGTGATGCCGAAATCACAGTGCAGCACGTCGCCGCGCTGAATCACCACCGTATCGAGACCCGTGAGGTCCTGCCCGCGACGCTGCACATCCACGTCGGTGTGGAACCACGTGCCGAGGCCGAGGTCGTTGACGCGCTGGCGCATCCACCACACCACGTCATCCGTCGTCGTCTTGCCCGGGGTGATCACCTTGTTCGAGAACGCCGTGTCGATGATCGCCCAGACCACTTCCATCATGCGTTTGTACACGGGCATCATGCCGGGCGCGCGAATCGACTGGTAATCGAGCGGCAACAGCTCAGCGCGCACGACGCGCGCGAGATACCCTGGGGGAAGCGCGCGCGACAGCTGCTCCCATTCTCCGGCCGAGAGGCCGTCGGAAAAGGCGTGCGTGTGCGAGATGTCGACGGCGATCGTCTTGGGGTCACGCTCGCGCACGATACGCGCGAGCAGGTCCCATTGACCCTGGCCCACGAGCTCGGGGCGGCGGCCGATCGACGGGTCGACTGTGTCGCGCGCCACATAGGCCTCGTAGGCGCCCCCCTGCGAGCCGCCTCCTAACGCGAGCCGCTCGATACCACCCCGCTGCGGTCCCCCTCCGCCCCCCCGGTCCGTGAACACGTAGATCGTGCGGCGTCGCGCGAACATGGTCGTGGGCGAGACGAGCGACCAGAACACCGGGTCTTCGTCATACTCGCGCATCGCGACGATCCACATCTCGACGCCGTGCTCTCGCATCAGCCTGGGCAGCACCGAATCGAGCCGGTATTGCAGCCATTGCTGCTGCAATTCTGCTTGTTCTCGCAACGTCCCGAGTGGTCGTGTCGCGGTGACGGTGAGGTGGGGGCCAGACGCGGCTTGCATGAACAGCGTCGCGGCCAGGATATAGCTCAGCACCATTGAGAAAGAGCTCACGTTTTGGGGGATCCTGCGCACTCGAAACTAGCGACCGCTCAGCGGCCCGGCGGCTCAGCGTCTACGAATCGACTCGTCGTCCTGACGTCTCAATCTTGTGCATGCGCTCGATCCGACCCGAGCCGCCTACGAAGGCTGAGGCCGCCCAGCCTGTCAGCCCCACGATGATCGCGCCCAGCGTCGCCGACCACAGTCCGGCGATGTGGAATCCCGGCACGAGCCACGCGGCAATCGCGAGCGAAATCCCGTTCACGACGAGGACGAACAGTCCCAGCGTGAGCACGGTGAGCGGTAACGTGAGGATGAGGATGACGGGCCGGATGACCGCGTTGACGATGCCCAGGAGCAGCGCCGAGATGATCAGCGCGCCGGTGCCCGTGATCGTGATGCCGGACAGGAGTTGGTCGGCGACCCAGAGCCCCAGGGCGGTGATCAACAGCCGGATGAGGAAGCCTCTCATGGAGGAGAAGATAACCTGTGCGTGCCGGCTCGGCCCGCGACGAATTGTGCCGTCATTCCGGGACGGGCCTGGACGCCCAGCTTCGAGTCCATGAGGATCGCGCCGGACAGGGAGTCATGCCCCGCCCAGGTCAGCGACAGTCCCGCGAACGGCCCCACGTCTGCGGGCCATCCGCTGACGATGGCCTGCTCCGGCTGCCCGAACCAGCTCACCGCGAGCGTCTCGGCGCGCGGCGCGCGAAACACGATCAGGCCGCGGAACACGCATTCCTGGCCAAGCACGATCGTCGCCGTATCGAGGCTGATGTCGCTCAAGCGAAAGCGATCGCTCATCGCCGGTGCATCGGGGAACGTGAGCGTGTCGCCGCGGGCCACGACCCAGTGGCCGGCATAGGGCAGGGAGTAGCGGCGCAGACGATCGAACTGGTGGCCGGCGCAGGGATTCCGTGGGCCACATGCGGCAGCCCAGAGCGCTACGCCGGCCAGCACGAGCCGCATCAGCGCTCCGTCGTGTCCCTCGCGACCGAATCGGCGCGCAACGCGCGGACGCTCGCCGAATCGGCCGCGTTCATCGCGCGTCCCACGGCGCGCGCGTTCGGAATCTTCGAATTCGCCAGGATGCTGTCCTTCTGCCGTTGGGTGAGCGTGTCACGATTGACGGTCTGGTCGGACTTGCCGGAGCCGCACGCGATCAGGAAGCTGAGCGAGGCGGCGAAAAGAGTGGATTTCATGGCTGGCAACTTTACCAAACCGGCGTACACTTGCAACTCAACGTGCTCATCCGGAGCAACCCATGCGTTGGTTGATTCTCCCCGCCGGACTGCTGCTCAGCACCTGCCGTCCAGCGATCACCGACCGTCTCGCCACGAGCAAGTGGGTAGATCTCACCTATCCCTTCGATTCCACCACGATCTACTGGCCCACGGCACAGCCGTTTCGTCTCACGGTGGTCTCGGCGCAGCGCACGCCAGGCGGCTATTACTACGCGGCGAACAACATCGCGGCGGCCGAGCATGGCGGGACGCATCTCGACGCGCCGATCCACTTCGCCGAGGGAAAGCACGCGACCGACGCGATCCCGCTCGGCCAGCTGATGGGTCCGGCCGTCGTGATCGACGTGACCCGGCGAGCCGACTCGAGCGCCGACTATCGCGTCACGGCGACCGATATCGGCGCGTGGGAGGCTGCGCACGGTACCATCCCCGGCGGCGCCATCGTGCTGATCCGCACGGGCTGGGGCAGTCGCTGGCCTGACCGCGGCCGATACCTCGGCACAACCAAAACGGGCGCCGCGGCCGTGCCGGATCTGCATTTTCCGGGAATCCATCCCGATGCGGCGGCGGTCTTGCTCGAGCGACAGGTCGATGCCGTGGGCATCGACACGCCGAGCATCGACTACGGGCAATCCACGACCTTCGACGTTCACCAGCGGCTGTTCGCGGCGAACATCCCGGCGTTCGAGAATGTGGCCCAGCTCGACCAGCTGCCCACCACGGGGGCGTTCGTGATCGCGCTGCCGATGAAGATTGGCGGGGGCAGCGGCGGGCCGCTGCGGATCGTGGCGCTGCTGCCCTAGGCCGGCAGCCCCTTCCGCAGCAGCTCTTCCATCGCGTCCCCGAACCGGTCGATCTCCGCGAGCGTCGTGTAGACGTTCGGCGTGATCCGCAGGCAGTTGAATTCCGGATGCGCGATCGGCGTGACGATGATCCGGTGGCGGTCGAACAGGTACGCCGTGACTTTGCCGACGTCGAGCTGGCCCGGCGTGAACGAGGCGAGGCCGCACGACTGGGCCGGATCGAACGGGGTGAGGATCTTGACTCCTGGCAGCCGCTCCAGCCGCCGCGCCCAGCGATCCCGCAGGAACCGCAGCCGAGCCGCCTTCCGCACCGGCCCAATCCCGTCCAGAAAGTCCAGCGCTTCCACGATGGCGTTGTGGTTCGCCGCCGGATGCGTCCCGATCTCCTCGAACTTCCGAATGTTGTCGTTCATTTCCGGCGGCGCCGCCATCATGGGCCAGACCTTCCCGATCTTCGCGCGCCGCACGTAGAGGAAGCCGGTGCCGATCGGCGCCGTCAGCCACTTGTGGAGGCTCGTGCCGTAGTAATCGCAGTCGAGCTCGTCGCGTGTGAACGGGAAATGGGCGTACGCGTGGGCGCCGTCCACGATGACCTCGATGCCGCGCGCGCGCCCCAGCTGGCAGATCGTTTTCACGGGGAAGATCTGCCCGGTGAGATTCGTGATGTGGCAGATATGAATGACTTTGGTGCGCGGCGTGATCGCCTCTTCGATGCGCCGCGCCAAGTCGTCCTGGGACGGTGGCGGCACTGGGAACGTGATCTGCTTGAGCACGATCCCGTCGCGCCGCTCGCGCTGCTTCCAGGTTGTGATCATGCGCGGGTAGTCCTGCGTCGTCGTCAGCACCTCGTCGCCGCGCTGGAGCGGCAGCCCCAGCTGCACGATCTCGAGCGCCTCGCTCGCGTTGCGCGTGATCGCCATCTCTTCGGGGTCGCAACCGAAGCTCGCGGCCAGCCGGCGGCGGACCGCTTCGATCGCGGGCTCGATCCATGTCCACATGGTGATCGCGGGCGCCTGATTCGAGACCGCGAGGTAGCGCTGGAACGCGGCATTGACGACCCGCGGGCTCGGCGCGACGCCGCCGTTGTTGAGGTTGATCATGCCGCGATCGATGTCGAATGCCTGCTGGATCTCGCGCCAGAAGTCCTCGTCCTGCGCCACCGCGGCGGCGTCGCGGCCGTCGACGGTTCGCACCACGGGGAGAATGCGCGCCAGGGCGTCGCTCTTGAGAGCGGGGAGGGCGGCGGTCGTCGCAAACAGCGATCCGAGAAAACGGCGGCGAGTAGGCATCAGGAGCCTCGAGTGAGTCGGCGCAGCAGCACCGCGTACGCGAGCACGTTGATCGCGAGTACGAACGTTCCCAGCACCATCTGCACGCGCGGCGTGAGCCCCGACGGGTAGATCACGGGCAGCAGATAATGCTCGACGAACCCGCCGCCATAGCCCGCCTGGCCCGCCCGCGCGCGCAGGGAGTTTTCCAACGGCGTGAGGGGGCAGATCCAGCTGCGGTACTCGATCAGAATACCCCAGACCGCGCACGGGATGTGGATCGCTGCCACCCAGCGCCGGCGCCACGCGAGAAAGCCGCCGATGACCACGAACACAATGAAGAGCGCATGCACGACCACGACGGCGTTCGCGAGCAGCCGGTAGAGCACCCGTAGGTAATAAAGCAAAACTCCCCGCCCGGCCAGAGCCGAACGGGGAGCGTGTTGCCTCAGGACCTAAAGAGCGGCGAGCGTCTGGGCCGGCGAGAACAGGCCCAACACCGCCTGTTCGAAATTCTCGAGTGCGTCGAAGAGGTCATCGAGCGCGGCCAGATCCGCCGCGGTCAGCGGCTCACCACCCGCGTCCACCCACAGCGTCCCCAGGGCGGTCGGGTCACCGCTGATCGACGCCACCGGATGCCCGTCGACGTACACCGTGATCGCGACCTCGACGTGCTGCGTCTGGGTGTTGACCGTAATGCGGCCGGCGACCCGGATCGTCTGAGAATTCTGAATGATCCGGAAATCGGCGTTGATCACCACGTTGGGATCGTCGAACGACACCGATTCGTTCAGCATCAGCGTGATCGCGGGATTGTTGAGCGCGAAGGTCGCAATCAGGCGGGCGCCGCCGGCGTTGGCCGCCAGGGTCTGGTCGAACGACAGCGTCTTGTTGCTGGCGCCACTCAGCCCGTTCGTGATCGTGCCTGAGGCCATCGCTTGTGCCGTCGTCTGCGAGCCCGACAGCTCAACCGTGTAGTCGACGTACGTCGTGGTGCCGGCGGTGTTCCTGACCAGCACGTGCAGCCGGAGCCCCGAGGACGTGCTCTCATCGATGATGTCGAGCGTGCCGATCGCCGTGACGGGCTCGAAGATCGCGCCGTTGATGCCCAACGCATACAGAATGAAGCGCACGCCATTGAGGTTGCTGACGGTCGTGCCCTTGAACTCGTACTGATCGGTCGTGTCATTCCACTCGAAGACGCGGCCGTACAGCGAGTCGGGGATGATCGCGCCCTGCGCGGCGGAGACGCTCAGCTGCGGCGCCAGCGCCTGCAGCTTGCGGGCCTGGAGCAGGCCGGGCAGGAAGATCTGGGCGCCGGTGCGCTCCAGCTTGGGCCGCAGCGTGCCGAGCAGCGTCGCGGCCGGTTGAATGGGCGGCGCGGTGGCTGCGTCGAGCATGATCGTCGCCAGGTTGAAGCTGCGGAAGACTTCGGTGTCGAACGCGGAATCGACCGACGACAGGTTCGACGACACCGCGGCCGGATCGGAGAAGTCGACCGGGCTGGCCGAGTCCTTGTTGCAGGCCGCCGCAGCCAGGACGAGCACGATCCCGGCACGTAAGAACAACCGCATACTGCCTCCTCGAGCGGAGAAAATTGGATGAGAGTTCAAAGTTAGCACGCGCCCCGGCCCGGGTTGCTGTGACCCGGCACACCGCTGCGCAGGCTAGGCGATGACACCGCCCCCGAGCAGGCGTTCACCGGAGTCGTACAGCACGCCGGACTGGCCCGGGGCGATCGCCCGAACCGGCTCGGCAAGCCGGAGCGCGACGCGGTCACTGGCGAGAGCAGCAATCGTGCCGGGCACCGCGCGCGCGCGATAGCGGCACTGCACCCACACGACGTCCCCTGGTGAGGGCGGGTCGACGAGCCAATTGACCTCTTGCAGGGACACGTCGTGTCCGAACAACTCCGCGCCGCGGCCCACGACGACCTCGCGCCGCTCAGGCCGGATCGCGACAACGTACAGCGGCTCGGCGAAGCCGCCAGGCAGCCCGCGGCGCTGTCCGATCGTGTAGCGCGCGAACCCCTCATGCTCGCCGATCACTTCACCCGTGGTCGTGACGAGGGGGCCGGGGGTCAGGGCGGGCGCGTCGGCGGCCAGATGCTGCTCCAGCACGGCGACGTAGTCGTCGCCGGGCACGAAACAGATCTCCACGGACTCCTTCTTGTCCGCCGTCACCAACCCCAACCGGCGGGCGAGGTCCCGCGTCTGGTCCTTCGTCAGCGCTCCGACCGGCGTCAGCATGCGCCGCACGACCGCGCGGTCGATGCCCCACAGGAAGTACGACTGGTCCTTCTGGCGATCCTGGCCGCGATACAACGCGCCGTCCTTCGCGAGCGCATAGTGTCCCGTCGCGATCGCATCGCACTCGAGCGCATCGGCGTGATACAGGAAGTCGCGGAATTTGGTGAACGAGTTGCAGCGCACGCACGGGATCGGGGTCCGCCCGCGCGCATACTCCGCGACGAAGTTGTCGATTACGTCGTGCCCGAACCGGTCCTCGAGACTCAGCACGTAGTGCGGGATGCCGAGCTTGTGCGCGACGAGCTTCGCGTCGGTGATCGAGTCGAGCGAGCAGCACGGCCGGTCGGGCACGCTGTCGCCGTAGCAGAACAGCTTCATCGTGGCCCCGATGACGTCGTAGCCTTCCTCGACCAGCAGCGCCGCGGCGACCGACGAGTCGACGCCGCCCGACATGCCGACCAGGACCTTCATCGGTGCAACACGGTCGACAGCGACCGGACCTTTTCGACGATCTTCGCAATGACGGCTTCGACCGCCGCCACGTCGTCCGTGGTGCTGTCTTTGCCGAACGAGAAGCGCAGCGCGGCCACCCCCAGCTCCCGCGGCACACCCATCGCCGTGAGCACGTGCGATGGCTCCACCGCGCCGGTGCTGCACGCGGAGCCCGACGAGCAGGCGACGCCGGCGAGATCGAGATGCATCAGCAGCGCTTCGCTGTCCGTGCCCGGAATGGACACGTTCGAGATGTGCGGCGCGCGCTCTCCCTGCCAGCCGTTGATCACCGCGTCCGGGACGATCGCGAGCAGCCGGCGCTCCAGGTCGTCGCGCAGCTCGCGCAGCCGCGCCGCGAGCGCCGCCTGCTCCTCGGCCGCCAGTCGAGCCGCGGTCCCCAACCCCACGATGCCGGGCACGTTCTCCGTGCCGGGACGAATGCCGAACTGCTGCCCGCCGCCGTGGATGATCGCCTCCACCGCCTTGCGATCGCGCACGATCAAGGCGCCGATCCCTTTGGAAGCGCCGATCTTGTGGCCGGAGATGGTGAGGAACGTGCAGTTGACGTCGTGGAGCGAAACCGGAACCTTGCCGAACGCCTGAACGGCGTCGGAGTGGAACAGAGCGCCCGCCGCACGACATCGATCGGCCAGCTCCCGGACCGGCTGGATCGTGCCCACCTCGTTGTTCACCCACATCACGCTGACGATCGCCACGCCGCCCGCGAGCGCCCGATCCAGAGCCGCGTGGTCGAGGAGCCCGGACGCGCTGACGGGGAGGATCACTTCCTCACCTCCGAGATGCTTCACCGCATGCGCCGCCGCGAGGCCGGCCTTGTGCTCCGCGGCCGAGACCGCGACCCGGAACGGACCACCCCGGTCGCGCGCCGCCAGCGCGGCGCCGATGATCGCGAGATTGTCCGCCTCCGTCCCGCCGGAGGTGAACACGACCTGGTTCGGCTCGGCGCCGACCGCTGCGGCGACCGCGCGCTTCGCCTCCTCGACGCCCGCGCGCGCCGCGCGCCCGAACCGGTGCGCGGACGACGGATTGCCGAAGGCCTCCTTCCCGAGGTAGGGAAGCATCGCCTCCAGCACTTCCGGCCGCACCGGCGTGGTCGCGGCGTTATCGAGGTAGGTGATGCGCTTGGTCATGGAGTGCGGAATTTAATCTAGATCGACTGCACGCCAAGCTGCAGCACATCGTCCACCTGCTGCGTCTCGGCCGTGTAAAAGGGCTCGCCATACGGCCGCCGGATCAAGGAGCCGTAATGGGCCGACTGCACCCGAATCAGCTCGTACAGATCCTGCCCCGTGGGGAAGACCTCGCCCGCGGCCTTGGCGCCGTCGAACTGCGACCCATAGCAGCGAATCGCCTGCATCTTCGTCTCGAACACGTCCGAAATATCGACGACGAACGTCGGCTTGACCGGATCTTCGCGATAGGCGAGCGCGAACAGGAGCTTGAACGGTCGGTGGGGTTCACCGCCCGTGCCGGGCGCATACTTCGCGAGCCCGGCCAGATAGCAGGCGTCGCGGCCCAGTTCGGAAGCGACGCGGTGGTCCGGGTGCCGGCCGACGGGGAACGGCAGGATCACCACCCGCGGTCTGGTGCGACGCACCAGCTCGACGAGCTGCGTGCGCGACGCTTCCGTGTTTTCCAGATGCGCATCCCGCATCGCGGCGTTGAGCCTGATCGTGACGCCGAGCGTGCGCGCCGCGCGGGCGGCCTCGGCCGCGCGCGTTGCGGCATCGCCGCGCGTGCCCATTTCACCCTGCGTCAGATCGATGATGCCGACGCGATGGCCGGCGTTCGCCGCCTTGGCCAGGGTACCGCCGCAAGTGAGCTCGACATCGTCGCGATGCGCTGCAATGGCGAGCAGATCGACGTGTTCACTCATAGCGCAGCGCCTCGACGGGATCGAGTTTCGCCGCCCGCGCCGCCGGTGCGATCCCGAAGATCACGCCGACCAGAATCGACGCCGCCGTCGCAATCGCCGCGGGGACGACGGGAATCGTGGTGCTGAACGCCAGCAACCGTTTCAGCAGCTCGCCGATTCCGATCCCCAGGATGATGCCGATGATGCCGCCGAGCAGCGTCAGGGTCCCGGCCTCGATCAGGAATTGCCAGAGAATGGCGCGCCGCGTCGCGCCGAGCGCTTTGCGGAGGCCGATCTCGCGGGTGCGGCTCGTGACCGACACCATCATGATCGCCATGACCCCGATTCCTCCCACCATCAGCGCGATACTGGAGAGCACCAGCATGACGAAAAAGAACGCGAACGTCAGGCTGTCGAAGATACCCAGGACCTGATCGGACGTGAGCAAGTCGAAGGTGTTGGGGTCGCCCGCGCGCAACCCGCGGGTGCGGCGCAACGTCAGCGTCGCGGCGTCCATCGCACGGCTGACCGTGTACTCGGGCTTGGGCTTCACCAGAATGATGAGTCCGTTCCATTCATCGATGAAGAACGCCCGGCGCGCGCTCTCGAACGGCATGATGGCGGCGATCTCCGGGGTGCCCGGGACCTCGAAGATGTTGGTGGGCCGTTGCCAGATGCCCAGCACCTTGAAGGGATGGCCGCCGATCCGGACGATGTGGCCCAGCGGATTGATCGCGCCGAACAGACGATCGACCGTGCGTTGCTCGATGATCACGACCGGATCGCCCCCGCGCAGCTCCGCGGTCGTGAAGGCGCGCCCCGCCGTGATGCCGCCGCCCAGGATTTCCATGAACCGATCGTCGGCGCCGAACACGCCCAGGATGCGCGTGCGATTGCCGCCGTACTCGAAGCGCTGAAAGACCTGCGTCCAGATCGCCGCATAGTGGATCTCGGGCAGCCGGGCGATCGCCTCCGCGTCCTCGGGAATCAGCTTGGGCCGGATCCGCACCTCGCGCGGCACCGCGTCCGGATTCACGCCGGTGGTCGAGAAGTAGCGCAGCACGCGAAAGGTGGTCGGGCCCACCACCTCCAAGGTGTTGACGATTTGCTCGCGGAATCCCGCGACGATCGAGGCCATCGCCATCACGGTGGCGATGCCAATGACCACGCCGAGCACGGTGAGCGCGGAGCGCAGCTTGTTGGCGCGCAGCTGCTCGAAGGCGATGCGCCAGCCCTCGCGCACGGAGTGGAGTTTCATCTATTCCTGGCGGAGCGCTTCGATCGGGTCGAGGCGTGAGGCGCGATGGGCGGGGTAGACGCCGAACGTGATGCCGACGACAATGCCGAGCAGCAGCGCGATGCCGATGGACCAGGTCGTGACCCGCGCCGGCAGCGGCGAGATGGCCTGCACCAGCCCCGAGAGCGCGAACCCGACGAGCAGCCCCGCGATGCCGCCGAGCAGGGACAACGCCAGGGCTTCCGCAAAGAACTGCCGCCGGATGTCGCGGCGCGACGCGCCCAGCGCCTTGCGGATCCCGATCTCGCGCGTCCGTTCCGTGACGCTCATCAGCATGATGTTCATGATCACGATCCCGCCGACCACGATCCCGATCACCACGACCGCGGGGACGACGGTGAAGATCACCTTCGTGAGCTTGCCCCAGAACGCGATCAGCCCTTCACCGGTGTCGATCGTGAAGTCGTTGTCCGTCCCCGGCCGCAGGCGGTGGGCGATGCGCATCGCTTCCTCGACCCGCAACATCGCCGGCGCCACGGCAGCGGCGGTCGGCATCTTGACCGAGATCACCATGGTCTGGCGGCGCCCGTACATCGACTCGAACGTGGTCAGCGGCAACATCACGAAGCCGTCCCACGACTGTCCCAGCACGGTCCCCTTGCGCGCGATCACACCCTTGACGAGGAGCTGCAGGCCGCGCACGCGGATCATCCGGTTGACCGCCGCCTCGGCGTTGCCGAACAGCTTCTCGGCGACGTCGTAGCCGAGCACGGCGACGTACCGGCGCTGCTGCAGGTCGATGTCGGTCAACGGCTCGCCCGCGGCAAAGGTGTAATCCTGCACGACGACGAACGGGGCGGTGACGCCGAAAATGAAGACGTCGCCCGTGGTGCGATTGCGCCACGACACGTCCGCCATCGGCGTCGGCCATCCGGATTGGAGCGCGACCGCTTCGGCGTCGGGCACCGCGCGCTGAATGAAGTCCACGTCCTCGGCAGCGATGATCGGTCGCCGCTGGATCTCCTTCCACTGCTCGTCGTCGACGAAGCCCACTTGAATCGGGTCGCGGCGGATCTGGAAGGCGTTGATGCCGACGATCGCGCCGGCGAGCCGCTCGCGCACGTACGCGTTCATGCCCTGAATCACCGCGACGACGGCGACCAGAAACGCGACCGACACGATGATGCCCAGCAGCGTGAAAAATGACCGGAGCTTGTGGCTCCAGACCGTTTGGAATGCGAGACGGAACGCTTCGAAAGGGTGCACTGGAGGGAGAACTTAACGCCTCCAGGCGAAGTTCCGACTATTCGTACCTGAGCGCTTCTACCGGGTCGAGGCGCGCGGCGCGGCTGGCGGGATAGAGGCCGAATCCAACCCCCGTCAGTGCCGACGCCCCCAGGGCCGCCACGATCGACCACAGCGGCACGTTGGCGGGAATTGACGTAAAACTCGAAATCGCGAACGCGACCGCGCCGCCCACGAGCATGCCGACGGCACCGCCGATGAGGGTGAGCGTCGAGGCCTCGACCAGGAATTGCCACAGGATCGCCCGCCGCGTCGCGCCCATGGCCTTGCGGACGCCGATCTCCCGGGTCCGCTCGGTCACCGAGATCATCATGATCGCGACGACGCCCACGCCGCCCACCATCAGTCCGATGGACGACAGCACAAGCATCACGAGGAAGAACATGCCGGTGACCTTGTTCCAGGAGTCCAGCAGCTTGTCCTGGGTCACGATTGCAAAATTGTTGTCCTGGCCCGGCTTGAGCCGTCGCAGCGACCGCAGCGTCGCGACGACTTCGTCCATCGCCTCTTGCTGCGTGTACGACGGCTGCGGCGACACGGCGAGACGCATCCATCCCTTCAGGTAGGGCACATACTTCATCAGGGCCCCGCGTGGAATGCCGACATTCGGGGGCGTGCTGCCGGAGAAGAGACTCGGCGGCGGCGTGTACACGCCGATCACGACGAATGGCACCCCGGCGACATGGATGGTCTGCCCGATGGGATCGCGGCCGCGGAACAGCTGGTCCTCGAGCTTGCGGTTGATGACGGCGACCGGGCTGCTGGCGATGTCCTCCATGCGCGTGAACGTCCGCCCGGGGTAGATGTCCCCGCCGTTCACCTCCACCCATTGCGACGATAACCCGGACACGTTGATGGACTCGAGCCGCAGCCCGCCGAACTCGACGGTGGCCGAGCTCTCTTCGCGCCGCGTCACGAAGCGCACCGACGGGAGGGCGGCGATGCGATCGGCTTCGGCCTCCTGGATGGCAGGGTTCCGGCGCCACGGGCTGCTCTCGTCCGAGCCGTCCGAGACGTTGACGCCCGCCTGGAAGAACCGCCACACCAGGAACGTGCGCGGCGCGATCGATTCGAAGATGTTGGAGACGCTCTTATTGATGCCGCTGATCAACGCGGCGATCACCATCACGACGACGACGCCGATGGCGACGCCGAGGATCGTGAGCGCGGCGCGCCGCTTGTTGGCGCGCAGCGACTCGAGGGCGATGCCGACCCCTTCGAACGCGGCGGTCATGTCTCGTGGCGCAGGGCGGCGATCGGATCGAGGCGCGCCGCGCGCGTGGCGGGATACACACCGGCGCTGATGCCCACGCCGGCGCCGAGCAGCACGCCGACCAGGATGGACCACGACGCGACCGCCGCCGGGACCGGCGTGCTCGCGGCCACCAGCGCGGCGAGCCCGATGCCGAGCGCGACGCCGGCGCTCGCGCCCACGGTGGCGAGCGTCGTCGCTTCCACCAGGAATTGCCGCAGGATGTCGCTCCGTCGCGCCCCGAGCGCCTTGCGGATGCCAATCTCGCGCGTGCGCTCGGCGACGGCCATCAGCATGATGTTCATGATCACGATGCCGCCCACGACCAGCGAGACCGCCACCAGCCCCGGCAGGGCCACGAACAGCACGCGGCTGATCTTGCCCCAGAAGTCGAGGACTTCGTCCGCGGTCTCCATGGCGAAGTCGTTCACCTCGCGCGGGCGCAGGTGGCGGCGGCTCCGCATCACCGCCTCGGCCTGCGACATCGCGGCGCGCATGTCCGCCGGGGTCCCGGCCTTCACGGCCAGCGCGTCGACGACGCGGGGCGGGTTGACGAAGCGCTTGAGCGGGCTGCTCGCCGGCGCGACCGCGAACTTGTCCAGGGACAACCCGAACAGGTTGCCCTGTTTCTCGACGATGCCAATCACGCGGTAGGGGATCTGGAAGATCTTGACTTCGCGGCCGAGCGGGTCCTTGCCGTCGAACAGCTTGTCCGCGAGGTCATGGCCGAGCACGAGCACCGGCACACCCGCCTGCACTTCCTGCACGGTAAAGGCTCGGCCCCGCTCGAGTGTGAAGGAGCGAATCTCGAAATACTGATCCGTGGCGGCCGTCACCTGCACGTCTTTCACCTGCCGGCGTCCCGCATCGAGCGCGGCCCGCGTGCTCGACTCCCACGCAATGAGGACCGGCACCGTCACCCCGCGCGCGACCGCCTGGGCGTCCTCGTACGTGACACGCGGCCGGCGGGTCCAGGCACGCCACATCGAGTCGGTGACGTTGCCCACTTGCACGTCCGGGAATTGGCGCAGCCGGAACGTGTTCACGCCGAGCAGAGTGCCGGCGAAGGTGTCGGTCATGTAGCGGTTCATCCCCTGCACGACCGAGACGACCGCGATGAGAAACATGACGCCGATCAGGACGCCGATGATTGAGAAAGTGCTCTTCAGCTTCTGCGACCGGATCGTTTGGAACGCGAGACGTATGGCTTCGGTGAACCTCATGGCGAGGACAACCGTGCCCTATTCGTACCTCAAGGCCTCCACCGGATCCAGCCGCGCCGCCTTGGTGGCGGGATAGATGCCGAACAGCACCCCCGTGAAGGCGGCGGCCGTCAGCGCGAGGATGATCGAGCCCAGCGGGACGTAGGCCGGCACCGGGGTGAAGCTGTGGAGCAGGATGGCGATGCCCCAACCGACCACCATGCCCACGATGCCGCCGACGAGCGTCAGGGTGGATGCCTCGACCAAGAATTGCCACAGGACTTCGCGCTTCGTCGCCCCCAGCGCTTTGCGCACACCAATCTCGCGCGTTCGCTCGGTGACGGAGATCATCATGATCGCGACCACCCCGATTCCTCCGACCATCAACCCCACCATGGACAGCGCGATCATCAGCACGCGCGCCACGAGTGTGAAACTGTTGATGGCCTGCACGTACACTTCCTGACTGATCGCGTCGAAGTTGTTCTTCTGTCCGGGCCTGAGCCCGCGCATCGAGCGCATGGCTATCGTCACGTCGTCCATCGCGCGCTCGAGCGACACCGAATCCTGCGGGACGACGAACATGTCCATCCACCCCGGCCAATAGGTCAGGTCCTTCACGAACGTGCCGTGGGGAATCATGACTTCCGGCTGATCGCCCTCGCCGAACAATCGGGGCGGCGGTTCGTACACGCCCACGACATCGTAGGGAAGCCCGCCGATCTTGACCCGTCGATTCATCGGGTCGCGTTCTCCAAAGAGATTCTCCGCGAGCTTTGTGTTCACTACGACCACGTGGGAGTTCGCGGCATCCTCGAGGTGCGTGAACGAGCGCCCCGGGGTGATCTGCCCGCCTTCGATCTTGGGCCAGTCGGCATTGCGGCCGCGGATCCGTACCGCGGCGAGGCGGCGGCCCTCGAATTCCACGTCCGCGGATGTGCCCTCGTCCACGACCACGAACGCGATCGTGGGGAGCTGCGCCAACCGGTTCGCCTCCTCAACGGTGATCGGCGGCCGGCGGCGCCACGGATTGGGGTCCTCGGGGTCTTCATCGCCCTGGCCGCCCCAATAGCGCCCCACCCAGAACGTCTTCGGCCCCAGAGACGCCAGCATGTCGCCGATCCCCTTGTTGAATCCGCTGATCAGCGCACCGATGACCATCACCACGGTGACGCCGATGGCGACGCCGAGGATCGTGAGCGCGGCGCGCATCTTGTGGGCGCGCAGCGAGGTGAGTGCGATGCCGACGCCCTCAAACAGCTGGGTCATACGCTACTCCTGCCGCAGCGCCGCGATCGGATCGAGGCGCGCCGCGCGGGTCGCGGGATAGACGCCGGCGACGACGCCGACGCCCCCGCCCATGATGATGCCGAGCACGATCGACATCGGGGACACGCTGGCCGGCAATGGAGAGATCTTGTCGATCAGCACGGTAAGGCCGATCCCGGCGACAATGCCGAACGCCGCGCCCACGGTCGCGATCGCGGTGGACTCCGCCAGAAACTGGCGCAACACGTCCCGGCGGCGGGCGCCGAGCGATTTCCGCAATCCGATTTCTCGCGTGCGTTCGGCGACGGCCATGAGCATGATGTTCATGATCACGATGCCGCCGATCACGAGGGAGATCACGACGACCCCCGGGAGCAGCACGACGAGAATGCGGCTGATCCCGGCCCAGAACTGCTGCACGCCTTCCGACGTTTCGAGCACGAAGTTGTTGTCTTGCCGCGGTCTCAAATGGCGCCGGCCGCGCATGATGCCTTCGGCTTGGGCAATCGCTTCGCGCATCTCGAGCTCGGAGCGCGCCTTCACCAGAAACGCGTCGAGAATGCCCGGCGGATTCACGAGATTCTGCGCCGGGGAGAGCGCGGGCACGACGACGAACCGGTCGAGCGGGAAGCCGAGGATGCTGCCCTGTTTTGCCACGACGCCGATGACGCGATAGGGCACGCCGCCGATCCGAACGCTCTTGCCGAGCGGCGCCCGGTCAGCGAACAGCCGCTGTTTCACGGCGTCGCCGAGCACCACCACCGGCGCGCCGGAGCGATTCTCTTCGCCGGTGAAGGGCCGGCCCAACTCAATGTTCAGGTTCTTGATGTCGAAGTAGCGCTCGCTCGCGGCGGTCAGCTCGATGTCGCGCGCTTCCTTGTTGCTGTAGGACACGGTGACATTGTCGCTCGACTGCCACGCGGTAATCACCGGAACGGTGAGGCCGGCGCTGACCGCCTCGGCGTCGCTGAAGCGGATGCGCGGCCGCCGCGCCCAGGCGCGCCAGACGGAGTCGGGGACGTTGGGCGTGAACATCGGGCGGCGCCGCAGCTGGAACGTGTTCACGCCGTACAGCGTCTGCGCGAACTTCTCCGTCATGTAGCGATTGACGCCGTTCACGATCGACCAGGCGCCGATGAGCGACGCCACGCCGATGAACACGCCCAGCAGCGAGAACCCGCTCTTCAACTTCTGCGCGCGGATCGTTTGCAGCGCGAGCCGCATCGCCTCGTAGAACGGCACTAGGCAGCCTGCCGCTGGTCGGTCGCCACGACGCCGTCGCGCAGCGTAATGACGCGCGCCGCGTGCGCCGCGATGTCCTGCTCGTGCGTGACCATCACCACGGTCTGACCGGAGTCGTGCAGCTCCCGGAACAGCGCCATGATCTCGAGCCCGGTCGTCGAGTCGAGATTTCCCGTCGGCTCGTCGGCCAGCAGGATGCTGGGCTCGTTCACCAGCGCGCGCGCGATCGCGACGCGCTGCCGCTGCCCGCCCGACAGCTCGTTGGGCCGGTGGTCCATGCGGTCGCCGAGGCCGACGCGCTGCAGCGCGTGCGCCGCGCGCTCACGCCGGTTCCGCGCCGAGAGGCCGGCATAGATCAGCGGGAGCTCGACGTTGTGCAGCGCGTCGGCGCGCGGCAGCAGATTGAACGTCTGGAACACGAACCCGATCTCCTTGTTGCGGATGCGGGCCAACTCATCGTCCGCGAGATCGCTCACCTGCTGCCCGTTGAGCCAGTACTCGCCGCTCGTCGGCGTATCGAGGCAGCCGATGAGGTTCATCAGGGTCGATTTCCCCGATCCGGATGGTCCCATGACCGCGACGTATTCGTTCTTCTGGATCTGCACGCTCACGCCGCGCAGCGCGCGCACGAGCTCGGAGCCCATGTCGTACTCGCGCGTCAACTTGTGCGTCAGGATGATGACGTCGGGGCGCGGCGTGTCCCCCGTGCGAAACAGCTGGACCGTGCTCATGTGCGGCGCCGGGTCGTGTCGCTGGACTCGCGGCTGGGCCGCACGCGCGCCCCTTCCTTGAGGTCGCGAATCGCCTGGTAGGGTCCGGCAACGATGGTGTCGCCGGCCTGCACGCCGTCGACGACTTCGAAGTGCTCTTCACCCGCGATGCCGACCTTCACCGGGTGGAACGTCGCGACGCCGCCGCGGACGAGGAAGACGCCCTCGGTTTCCTTCTTGGCCCCCCCCGCGGCTCCCGCGGCGTGCTTGCTCGTGTCAGCGCCGGACGCGGGCGCGGCCTGCGCCGTGGTTCCGCCGGCCGGCTTCTGCTCGGTGGAGACCGGGGTGTTCTCGCGTACGGTCAGCGCGATGATCGGAATGGCCAGCGCCTGTTTGCGTGTATCCGTCACGATCCGGGCCGTGGCCGACAGATCGGGACGCACATCCGCGGGCGGATTCGCCAGCGTGATCTCCACCTCGTAATCGACGGCCCGGTCGTTCTGCCCGGTCGCCGCGGACGCCGCGCTCAGGATCGCGCTGTTGGACACCTTCGTCACCCGGCCGACGAAGGTCGTGTCGGGGAACGCGTCGATCGTGACTTCCACCGAGTCGCCGATGTTCACGCGCACGACGTCGGTCTCGTCGACGTTCACCGTCGTCTGAATGACCGAGAGGTCCGAAACCGTGAGCAGCAAGCCGGTCTCGCGCGAGAACGTTCCCGGGACGGCGACTTCGCCCTCTTCGACCGCCAGGCGTGTGACGCGGCCGTCCATCGGCGCGGTGAGGTGCGTCTTCGCCAGCTGATCCCGAGCCTCCCGCAATCCGGCGCGCGCCTGCTCGACCATGTGCGACGCAGCCGTGAAGTTCGCGTCGGCGATCTCGAACGCCGTCTGCGCCTGCTCCAGCTGCTCCGTCGACACCAGGTTCGGGTTCTGCTCACGCAGCTCCTTGGTGCGCTGCATGCTGCGCTGCGACTGGTCGCGGTTGGCGCGCGCCTGGACGGCGCCGGCCTCGGCCGACGACATCGCGGCGGTCGCCCGCTGCAGGTTGGCCTGGTAGATCGTGGGGTCGATCTGGAGCAGGAACTGGCCCTTCTGCACCATGTCGCCCTCGCGCACGGCAATCCGCGTGATCCGGCCCGTGATGTCGGCGCTGATGTCGACCTTCTTCTTGGGCTGGATCTTCCCGCTCGCCGTGACGGCCGCGACGAGATCGCGCTGCCCCACCTGCTCGAAGCGCACCTCGATCCCCTTGTCGCCCTTGGCGCTGGCGCTGACCATGACGAGCACGATCAGCAGCACGACTCCTCCACCACCCAACAGCACCTTGTTTCGCTTGGACATGTCGGACTCGATCCTCTCGTGTTAACGCAAGCTGCGGCCGACCGTCGCTTCGAGCACGGCCACGGCCTTGTGATAATCGTACTGCGCATTCACAAACTCACTCTCGGCGCGCAGGGCCTGCACCTCGGCGTCCAGCAGGTCGAAGAACGTGCCCGAGCCCACGCGGTAGCGCTCGGTGGCGAGCTGCAACTGTTCGCGCCCCGCCGTGCGATTGGTGTCCTGCAGGCCGACCGCGCGATACGCGGTCTGCAGCACGAGGTACGCCTGGCTCACGTCGGTTTGCACCGCGAGCCCGCGTGCGCGCACCTGCTCCTCGACATCATTGTGCTGGGCCCGCGCTTCTGAGACGCGCAACTGCTGCCCAAAGTTTGTAAAGACCGGCAACGTCACCGTGAGCCGGGCCTGGAACGGTTGCTGGGTGAATTCGAACGGGAACACCGAGTTCTGATCCCGGACCGCTTGCTCCTTGCTCGCGCCCCAGATGAAGCCGTTGCAGGTGTTGGCGGGCAGCCCGGCGCTCTGCCGGATCGTGTTGTTGTCCTGGCATTCCGCATACTGCGCGTTGTACGCCTGCTGCTGGTTGAAGATGATCGGGTCGACGTCGGTGAACTGCTGCGTGAACCCCG
>Ga0137435_1000141_pt1 | contig 26821 bp, 47 predicted proteins | sample EasRivERMGT100_2_FD_104904 | JGI IMG/M metagenome (GOLD analysis project Ga0137435, IMG submission 104904) | Soil microbial communities from meander-bound floodplain in the East River, Colorado, USA - East River MetaG ERMGT100_2 | ecosystem: Environmental > Terrestrial > Soil > Floodplain ... | reverse complement strand
TACAGTGCCCTTGAAACAGGAAATACTTCAAAGAGACAGGATTAATAATCAAAACTGAGGAAAAAGAAAATGAGCAGTGAACTAATTCAATCCACAGCGAACACGGAAATCCCCGACTTGATGGGCCAAGCGAAGCCGGATGTCGAGGATTTCAATTCGATGGTGAGGCCCGGATACATGGGCCGCGTTCAACTGTGTGGCTCGTCATCGAGCATGGTCACGGAGCAGAAGATGCAGGTCGGCATGTACGCCTACATCCGATCCAAAGACGATTTCGTCGACTTCGGCAAAGAGTTCAATTGCATTCCGTTCGCGTATCGCTTCGCCGCGATGCGATTCGATCCAGAAAAGACAATCGTCAATCATGATTCGAAGTCGGACGAATTCAAGGAGATTCGTGCTGAGTCCGTAATCAAGGACAGCAAGTGTGCGTACGGCGTCCAGTTTTTGATCTGGCTGCCGGCGTTGAAAGAGTTCGCCACGTTCTTCTGCGGTTCGAAGAGTGCCCGTCCGGAAGCCCGCAAGATCGAAGCCTTGCGAAACAAGGCTTCGACGTTCCGCGCGAAGCTGGTGTCGAACGTGTCCTACAAGTGGTGGGTTCCGACAGCCTTCCCTTGTTCGGCCGAACTCACGCTTCCGAACATGGAAGTGGCGGCGGAAGTCGTCGCCAAGTTCATGGCGGAGAAGTCCAGCGTGCAAGAGGAAGAGGCTCCGGCATCGGCCACGCCTGCTGAAGGCGAGCGTCCGCGATAATCGTCTATCCGGGGATGTGATATCTTTATCGGTGCAAAACCGAGTCCCCGGGCCAAATTGATTATTAATCGAGTTCCTAGCCCCGCACGGATGAATCGAGATGGGACTTGATTAATAATCAATTCGATTCGGTATAGCTTAATGGCAAAGCAACAATCTCCCAAGATTGTTAGACGCAGGTTCGATTCCTGCTACCGGAGTTGATCAGTTAGGGCTGAAAAAGATGAGTTAAAAATCAATCCTACTCAAATGGATAGTTCTCACACTTACGGTCCTAACTGTTGTATTAACATGTTCATTATCAAACCACTATCGGAGACCCAAGTAATAAGTTGGGGAAGCTATTGTTCGGCGATTGAGGAGTTTCTCGATAGAAGTGCTACAGCGGGATTTGATGCAAAGTACATGACACTTGAGAAGAATTCTCTAAGTCATTTCCTGGCTACACTCAGAGAAGTCGAGTACCCCGGCACGAACCCATTTGATCCAGTATATGCCCATCTGGATCATGCACATATGTCGATGCTATTGATTGCGACGAAAGAGCTAGGTAGCACAGTGATATCTAAGTCACGATTACACGCAACGACGGTGCAAACAGCACGTAACGATTTCAGTCTATCCATACTTTCTGGTACGTTGGCCCAATGGCGAATAGCAATTATCAATACTTGTGATCCAAGTGTCAGCCAGGAAATTCGTGAATTCGGTACAGCGGTGTTGGAATATTTCAATAAGATTGATCTTCGACAAGTTGTATCGGGTCTAGTTCAAACGCCAATGGGAGACAAAACGATTAGAGTTCGAGCAAATTAACGGTTCGATTATTAATCAGGAAATGAACGGGAGAGAGATAGCATGAACATTGAGTTCAAGCATGGGCCGAAGGATGGCAAACGTCGGTTTTTGCCCTTAGGCAAGTTGTCAGAAACAATCATTGTGGAAATTAATGGTCGCGATCACTTATACCGGCGTACTGATAGGACAACCCTCAAAGGTTGTATTATCTATCAATATCTCGGACTGGTGTCGGAACTTGTAGCCGCTTAATTGATCTATATAAATGGATCGACTAAGCGGCTGTAAGTGTTTCTAGTTTTCAAGGGCATCATGTACAATATCTGCGTCGGTCACAATAATATCTGCTCGTGTAGTGGAATGCTACAAGACGGAACTGAATATTGGGAAGAGAATTCCCTTGAGTTGGCAATTGCCAGCATGATTGATTTCGCCCGATTCATGAATGGGGCGGTTATTACGGTTAACGACATTTGTATTTACTATCTGGTTCCACCGGCACCGGGTGCAAGTAGCGTGATGATTATTAATCAGAAAGGGTAACTATGTTCGATATTCCTCTCGGTGAAGTAAAGTTCTACGGTTATAATAATTCTGGAAAGCGTATATTAATCAAAGGTGAGATTCAAGAGGGACGAATTGGTAATCGTTACATATTATACAGCGACTTCAATATTTATCTGAAAGACGAATTCAAGGCGATGGAAAGTGCCCGCTGGCTTGGTAGTAAGGATCAAGAACATCCGATTAAGGCGTGGGGAGTCGCAGATAGCGACCGTAATAAGTTCCAGCTTGCTTACCTCTTAGGTATGGACCCGTATGCTCCGTATAATGGTAAGCTCCCGGATTACATGCCACGTCGTAACGGAAAGATCAGACCATATGCACATCAACTTGAAATGACGTCGCATATATTGACGCGACGCCAATGTGTCATCGCGGGCGAGCCAGGCGTGGGCAAGACTCTCGCGGCGGAAGAAGCAATGGAAGCTTCTAACATACTTGAGCATAATTGGTTATGGATTGGTCCACGACCGGCACTTGATTCGGTCAAGTATGAATTTTATAAATGGAAACTCTGCCAAGTTTGTGGTAAGCTTGGCATGCATCATCGCAGTGAAGATCATCCGATTATTGATCAGAAAATGATTCATCCGAGATTCGCTACTTATGAAGAGTTGAAGAAGATAGTCGAGACGTGGCCGAAGGGATCACCGGCCTATAAAGGCATCATAATGGATGAGTGCCAAAAAGTGAAGACGCCGACGGCTCAACGTACTCAAGCAGCGCAGTACATAGCGGATTCCGCCCGTCACGAGTATGGACGTGATGCAATCGTTTGTCTCATGACGGGAACGCCAGCGCCTAAGTCGCCATCCGATTGGTACAGCCTCTGCTCCATAGCCTGCCCCGGCTTCATTCGAGAAGGTGATATTAATAAGTTCAATCGTCGTCTCGCACTTATCGAGAAGTATGAAGGTCTTGGTGGTGCGAGCTATCCTAAGCTTGTTACGTGGTGGGATGATGAGAATAAGTGTGCAAAGTGCGGCAAGTCGCAATCCGAGCCAGAGCACTCGGAAATCAACATGATGGAGGAATGGTATCATGAATACAAGAAGTCAATCAACGAAGTTGAGAAGCTTTACGCAAGGATGTCAGGCTTAGTCCTTGTTAAGAGGAAGGATCAATGCCTTGATTTGCCTCCGAAAATTTATAAGCAAGTCATTGTCAAGCCGACGCCTAGCCTTCTAAGAGCGGCACAATTAATCAGCAAGACGGCAGTGTCTACCATCCGCGCTCTCACCTTATTGCGGGAGTTAAGTGATGGCTTCCAATACAAAGAGGTCGAGTGCGGCGTCGATACTTGCCCGACTTGCGATGGTCGATTAATAATCAAGATGAAGATTGATCTTGATGAGCCGAACAACCCATTGGATCAAGAGTCTCTTACTAAGGGACATCGGGCTATTTGGGATGACAGTGAAAGTGATCCAGGGAATTACAAGCTCATCGGGTTCAAACTGGAGCCAATCCGATTTGGAGACGCCGAAACTGACTGTCATCAGTGCCGGGGTAAAGGCGTCGTTCCTATCTTTCAAAGGGAAGCCGTAAGGGTTGATTGCCCGAAGGATCAAGCCGTCTTAGACCTATTAGATGAATATGATGAACAAGGAAGGTTTATCACTTGGGCGGGTTTCACTGAATCAGTTGATCGGTGTGTCCAACTAGGTCTTAAGGCTGGTTGGGACGTAGTTCGGCTTGATGGTCGCGGTTGGTGGAGTAATAATCCACAACTCATGAAGATGAATGGCGCTCAACTACTCGAAGCCTTCGATGACAAGGTGGCGTTCCCGAAGATTGATTTCTGTGGGCAACCTGGCGCTGGTGGCGTGGGCCTCAACCTTACAGCGTCGAGTGTTGAATGTTATTTTTCCAATACGTTCAAGTTCGAGGACCGCGATCAATCTGAGAATCGTATTCATCGTCCTGGTGCGGATCATGAACGTGGTTGTACGATTATTGATTTAATTCATCTTCCACAAGACCTCTGGGTACTTGCTAATCTTAAGCGGAAGCGTGATCTCCAATCGATGTCGATGGGCGTCCTCGAAAAGGAATCGTCCAAGTACGAAATGGAAAGGGTGGCGTGATTATGGCTGAGCCAGGTGATTTGAAAGAAAAGATTGCGCGACGTATCGCTGTGTGGATAAATGCCCATAACATTGAAAACGTTTTTAACAAAGCTGATTACGTTCTAGCCGAAGAAATCATGAACGAAACGTTGCTTTGGGGCGATCCGTCAGGATTGGAACGCCAGCCAAGCATCAATCAGCTTTTGTCGATTAATAATCTGGAAAAGATGAAGAGTCTATTGACAGCGTTCGGCATTGCTTTTCAAGTCCGTCAGGGTGCGAAATATGCAACGGACATCATCGCTGCCGAAGATCAGACTCTTTGGCTTGATGTTGCAATTTTTGTTTTTGACAAGGATGGAAAGTTTGTGGAATATTTCAAACATAAATCTGATTAATAATCGCGGCGGATATTAAAATGCTTGATGACATTGAACTTGACAAGATGGAACAGATTGCGTGTGAGTCTGATCCGCGATCACAGATGGCAGACTACGTTTGTAAATTAGTCAGTGAAGTCCGTCGTCTGCGACATTATTTCAATGATCCGAACTACAAATATTCTGGTGGGGATATTCATCGGCAAGCAATCGTTACTCGTAATGCTGAAATCGACAGACTGAATAAGCAACTCAAGGACTTGGAGGCGTCTAATGCTCTACTTGTATCTGTACCAACCTCTTGACGGCGACGAGTACCAGAGTGACTTGCCGCCAAATCACTCTGACATTGAAGCGATTATCGATAACGAACTTGCCGTCTATCGTATCGAAGCTGCGATGTACGTACATGTACGATGTGAAAAGCTCGTCCCCATCGATGGTGAAGATGTGGACAGTTGGAATGAAATTCCTTTTGCTTCGAAGTGATTAATAATCAAAAGGACAAACAACATGAGTCACGACGTCGTTAACGAAGCCGAATCCGGTTTGCAAAGGGCGTATGCCGCTGCCGGCGGTAAGAAGGCGTTTCCTTGGGCGACAATCCTTCAAGCGATCATGGCGTTGTTTGGTGGCTGTACGGCGAAGCGCGCACAACGATTCGCCAAAATCTTTCCTGAGGCATTCAAGGCGATGGTCGTCGACAAACTCAAGGAAGACGAATTGGCGAGCGCGTCTGAGGCCAAACTGATCGCCGAGGTCGCGCGTGCAATGTTCATCAAGTCCAAGGCTGGCGATATCGAAGTCGTTGCGCAGCACTTCAATGTCTCTTGATTATTAATCAAAGATAAGGATAGTTATGAGTCCCGAAAACCGCATGAAGTTACAAGCACTATTGCCAATCGAATATGAGGCAACAAGCGAAGGTATCCGTCCGCGAATGATAGAATCGCCTGATCCTGATAATCCAGAAAAAACGATATTACGTTTGGCGATGACGACATCCAGTGAAGTTTTTGAACCATTGGTTGCGTGGATAGATCAGCTTGTAGCAGAAGGAAAAACTGATTAATAATCGAAGAGGGGCAGAGGGGATGCAATACGATTATCATCGCAACGAAAGCATGGCGGCTCTTGATATCCCTTTGGGCGATGTCTATTCTGATGCCGTGTTCAATACGCGCGGTGCAATCAGGATGCCGGATGTCGTTGACTTGGCAAGGGACATCAATACCCATGGTTTGTTGCAGCCGATTACTGTTCAGCCCTACGACAAAGAGCCGGGCTATAAGCTCCGCATCGTCTTGGGGCATCGTCGTTTCGCGGCTTTCCAATTTCTGCAACGCGAGACGATTCCTGCAATCATCCGTGAGGGCTTGTCGGAAATCGAAGCCCTCGCCTTGAACTTCATCGAGAATGTCCATCGAAAGGACTTGAATATTCTCGAAGAGGCTTACGGCGTGCAACGATTTCTTGCGTCGGGTGAAACCGTTGAGACAACGGCCAAGCTCATTAACAAGGGCCGGAATTGGGTGCACATTCGCAAAGAGCTACTCAAGATGCCTGCACCCATTCAGGAAGACGCCGCCGCCGGTTGGCTGACACAATCGCAGATTCTCGACTTGTCCGAAATCGGCGATTACAAAGAACAACTTGAAATCGTCAGGGCGATCAAGGAAGCCAAAGGACGTGGCGAAAAACGGCTTCCGGATATCGGTAAGAAGAAATCGAATCCGACGATCCGTAAGAAACGGAATCCGTCAGAAATCCTGGACATGATCGAGCATATCATCGACGAGACTGGTGTTGCCAGTCCATTCACTCGCTCGCTCGCGTGGGCGAATGGTGAAATCAATGATGTCGAACTCTATCGGGAAATGATCGATTATTTCAAATCGGTCGATGTCCCGTATTCGCCACCATTGGATGTGTCGCACCTAATTCCTCTTACACCGTCACCAGGGGCGGCGTGACACGATTATTAATCAAGGGGTTGGGTTATGCCTTGGCTTCAAACTGATTATATATTCGATAAACGCCGGTTGACATTCTTTATCAACGATGCCGACCGTTGCATAGAATTGCAGAACATCGCCGATGTGTTCAAGGATGATCCTGAAAGTATGGTTGATGCCATCAGAGAAATAATCGTGGAAGCTCGCCCCGAATTAAAAGGTGTGTCTATTTATGGCATATCTTTTGATTACAATCGTTTGCAATGGGATGTACACTGCTACCATCCTTCATTTGCACCAGTTTCAGTAGGAAGCTGCACTGACAAAGTACCACTGTATTGATTATTAATCAGACCAAAGAAAGGGAAGTGAACTATGGACCTTGCTACGTTCATTCAGAAATTGAAAGACTTGTCTGCCGCCATTCGCGCGAAGCAGTACGTCGTCGTGTTCACACTGCTCACGGAACTCGCCGTCGCCATTATGAATTCGATTCCGGCTCCGGTCTTCGGCGTGCAGCCCGCGAAAGCAGCCGGCACGATGTCGTTCGCGGCGATGGGGCCGGTCAGTTACGACGGCTTGGCCGATCAACTCGACATCTTGACGCAAAAGCACGCTGCGGCTGCTGGTGTTACTCTCGCTCAAAGCAGTCTGAAAGATGAAGTCATCCCAATCCTGTGCCAATTGCACTGGAAGTGTTGGGGTTTTTCTTGAATTGGATGCACTCCAATCTACCAATTGGTAGATTGGAGTGATTATTAATCAAAAGGAAGCTTAATGTCAAATGAAGTGTATTATGTCTATGGTTATTCCGATCTACAGTCATGCGACCCGTATTTCTACATTGGGAAAGGTAAGGATAGCCGTAGTCAAGATCATTTGCGCGATTGCTATAAAAAGAACACGGCGTTCTATAAGAAATTACAGTCGATGTTGGATTACGGGACATTACCTGTAATAGAGATTTTGATTAATAATCTTTCTGAAGAAGATGCATTCGCGTATGAGATGTACTATATTAGACAATACGGACGGCGTGATAATGGGACTGGTTGCCTATTAAATTTAACAGACGGTGGGGATGGTACATCTGGACGGAGATGTACTGAAGTAACAATAATAAAAATGAGACAAAGTCCGAATAGTGGACAGTTCAAAGTCGGTTGTCCACAATCGAAAGAAATATTAATCAAAAGAGATAAGGCAAAATTAGAAGCTTTTGAGCGTTTATTCTGTCGGCATTGTTTGATGTCAGGTAAAATTTATAGAATTTATAAGCACATTAGTGATGTTGTAAAGGAGGGATTTTCTTCGTGTCATGTTTGTAATGTTCTAAAAGGTAGAAGGCGGCAGAGTAATGGTTACGGTTGGCGTTATCTTACAGATGAAGAAAAGTTTGAATATTACAATCGAAAGGAATATTAATGGCTGAAATCTATATAGATACAGAAACCGTTGGTTTGCATGGATTAATCGTTTTAGTGCAGTATGCAGAGGGCAATGGCGAAATAAAATTATTTTCACCTTGGGAAAAGCCGGTCAAAGAAACTCTTGAACTTTTTGAGTGGTTTGCCAATAATCAAGATGGTGTAACATTATTCAATGCAGCGTTCGACTGGTTTCATATATACAAGATGTGGACGACGTGGAAGCTATTAGCCGAAGTCGATCCGAACATTTATCCAGAAGAAGAGATCGATCTGATTATTAATCTAGAAGAGCGGGCTAGGGATTATCCGAAGTGTCTCAAGCCGGTGAAGGCATTGGACCTTTTCCTACACGCACGAAAGGGGCCATTCCAATCGTGTATGGATAGAAAGGATATCAAAATACGTCGAGTGCCGACGCAATTGGCTTGGCTGCTTGCCGAAGAACTGGAACAGCGGATTCCACTTAGAGACATTTACTTTGCTCGTCGAAAGGACAAATACACGAAGAAATGGCAAGTCCAAGATCGTAAAGATACTTACGGTGCAATGGACACTGAGTGGAAAGATATCGTTGTCAGGTTCAAGCCGTCGTCAGCATTGAAAGCCTTAGCTGTGGATGCTTTGAATATACCAGAGGGGGACATTCTTCGATTTGGTGATATATCTCCGAAACTGTTTCCTGTTGAGTTTGGATACGCTCCCTATGCCAAAGCTGCGATGAAGTTGAAACTTCGAAATAAGTCCAAGGAAAAGAAGCGATCTGCGTATGCATATCGTGAAACTTGGCCCGACTTCATCAAAGAACATATAGTCCATTGGGGACACAATCAACAAGCAAGAGAATACGCTAAGAATGACATCGTCTACACGAGAGCATTGCGACTACATAAGGATTTCATCAATGCTGAAATGGGTGACGATGATTCAACATTAGCATGTATGGTCGGGGCGGGACGGTGGCGGGGCTACAAAGTCGATCTTGATGGGATTAAGCAATTAAAAGAGAAGGCAATCAATCGAAAATTCATTACGATTAATAATCAACAGTGTTTGCTACCGACGGCACCGAATGATGTTAAGCGGTATATTACCGAAGTCTGTGACGAAACCGAGAAGCTTGGTATCATCGAAGACAACACAGCGAAGGTGACTCTCGAACGGCTTGAAAAGGATTGGAATCTGCCTTGTAGCGTGTGTAATGGCGAAGGGTGTCATCATTGTGGAATGAAAGGGACAGTCAAGCATCCGGCGGCAGTCAGAGCGGGACAGATATTATCAGCAAGGAAGGCGAAGAAAGAAGAGGAACTCTATGATAAGATATTAGCTGCCGGACGATTCCATGCGAGCTTCAAGGTCATTGGCGCTCTTTCTAGTCGTATGTCGGGTGCGGACGGCTTGAATCCCCAGGGTATTAAAAGCACGAAAGAGGTGAAATCGCGATTCATATTAACGCAAGATGGCTATGTACTTTGCGGTGGCGATTTCGCCGGCTTCGAAGTAACTATTGCCGAAGCTGTCTATGCTGATGAGCTTTTGCGAAAAGACTTGTTAACTTGCGAAGCTTGCGAAGGCCAGATGATCTTTGTTCCGAAGGAAAGGGATTTCATTTGTCAATCATGCGGAAGTAATAAGGGCAAGAAGATTCATGCTTTGTTCGGTATTAATGTCTTTCCACACATGACGTACGAACAGATCAAGGCAACAGAAGGAAAAGAACCGGACATCTACACTGATTGTAAAAGAGCCGTTTTTGCTATGTTCTATGGTGGTGAAGGTTTTACTCTACAATCCAGATTAGGTGTTCCGCTTGATGTCGCAGAAGAAGGACATCGACGCTTTACTCGTCGTTACAAAGGCGTCGGCAAATCGCAACAGAAAGTGAAGAATGATTTCGGTGCGTTACGTCAACCTAACGGAATTGGGACAAAAGTTGAGTGGCATGAACCGAAAGATGCGATATCGACGTTATTTGGCTTCACTAGGTTCTTTACCTTGGAGAATCGGATTTGCAAGACTTTGTATCAACTCGCTAATAAGTTGCCAAAAGCGATGAAGGATATGAAGCTTCGCGTTGTAAGGGATACGAAGCGCGGTCGCGTGCAAACTGTTGGTGGTGCGGTCTGTTCGGCACTCTACGGTGCGGCATTCGCTATTCAAGGCTATACTATACGCGCTGCGACGAATCACGTTATCCAAGGAACCGGAGCGCAAGTAACGAAGATGGTTCAGCGTCGGATTTGGGATTTACAACCATCTGGTGTTAACGATTGGATTGTGCAACCATTGAACATCCATGATTCAATCATGACGCCAGTGAAGAAAGGACATGTTAAAGCCGTCGAAGAGGTCGTCTATTCAACTGTCGAGTCGGTCAGGCCAAAAGTGCCACTAATTAAAATGCCGTGGTTTAATTACTTGGCTAATTGGGCCGATAAGAATGGTCCTGTGATTAATAATCAAACTAGTAAACGCTATAAGGATCGTCGTGCGGTGACTAAAGATGGCTTTAGCATCTATGATGTGTCTAGGCAACTAACAGGTGAAATCGAGAATGGTTCTTGGCGACTATTAATTGATGAGGAGATTGATCAATGGAAGGAAGAACTGAAAAAGGCAAAAGAATTATCGAGTCCTTGATTGCGCTGAGCATCTATTGTGTCATGGAGAAGATGGATATTCGTGTTTGGCGTGAGGAACTTGAGGTTAAGGATCACTATTTTAATCAAGACCTCATTGATCTTGTCTATTCACGGAAAGACTGGACAAGATCGGAATTGGCAGAAGCATTGGCAGCAATGCCAAGGGTGAACGCCGTCGAAGTAAAATATGCACAAACAGAAAATGCAGTATTAATCTATCCAGAGTGGCCATGATAACGATTGCTGAGATTGAGAACCGATTGCATTCAGTGTACTTGTCTGCGCTGAATCTGCATCGATTTTGTCAAACGCAAGCGTTCAAACGGGCTTTCGAAATTGCTACTCACGAAGAAAAAGTGGCATTGTCCATTTTAATTAATAATCAGACTGAACTTGAGTTTTGGACGAAAACGATATTAAAAAAGAATAAGGACTACGACTATCTTTCTGTCAGCTATCTGAAAGAAATTGCCCAAGAGAATAGCGTGCCTTATTACAGCAAAATGGTGAGGCTTGAACTCATCGTGGCGCTAACCAAGCTAAATGAAAAGGAAAAGAACAATGACAAAGGCATTGGAAGCATTGTTGGGGGAAATGGAACCGTTACTAACACGGTACACCAAAATCAAAAGTGATATTCTTGCCAAACCACTTAATAATTTCGAGAATCTTGATCCGGAAAAGCAGCAAGCGATTTTCGATTTCGTTCTCAATTTCCGGATGACGGAATACATCGAACTCGAACGTATCTTCTGTCTGCCACTTGATAGAGGTATGACTGTCGAAGATGGGTTCGAGCTTTGGGACCGCTATTTCAAGTATGGCAAGATCAAGTTCGTCGAAATGAAAATGTTTCTCAAGCAGGCGCGGGTCTGCCGTGATAATTGGAAGAAATGTCCGCGATATCGTGTTTCGATTAATAATCAGAACAACGGAAATCCAAATGGCAAAGCCGAAAGTGACGAAACTATTGATCCAGAAGCTCCTCAAGGAATCCCTATTCAATCCGAACCTTGATGGGCCGTTGAAGATTATTCTTGAGAACCATTTCGATGACCCGGAATATCTTGAGAAGAAGGTTAGGGAATTGATCATCGAAGCGCAGTACGCTTTGAAACAAAGAAATATCCTTGACTATCATGAAAAGATGCAGAAGGTCGTATCGGTGGCGGTGATGGCTAGAGGTATTAGAATGGTAACAAATAAGTTTGATTAGGAGTCGCCAGATGGACCCATTCAAATTGAAATCAACGAAACGGGGAGGGCCGGAAGCAAAGATTCAGGAAGGCATTTGCAATTATTTGAAAACTCGCGATTGGCTTGTTATCGAGACACATGGCAATATGTTTCAAATGGGCCTTCCTGATATTTACGCCGTCCACTATACACTTGGTTATCGATGGATCGAAGTTAAAAATCCAACAGCGTATCATTTTACGCCTGCACAGAATCAATTGTTCCCGCAGCTACACGCTAAAGGTATTGGTATCTGGATACTTACGGCGTACGATGAGTATGAAATGGAGAAGCTGAACATGCCGCCGAATTGGTGGCGATTCCTTGGTAAAACGAGTCATTCAAGAGGGTATGATTAATAATCAAAAGGAAAGTACAATGACCGGTGAACAAATGTACGTACCGCAATCCGATGAAATGAAACTCTGGACATTGACTATTGGTGGTACATTCACAATTGTGCGTGCTGGCACAGCTAATGAAGCATGTACCGTTGCTGGTGCGACCGCACAGAAAGAGAAAGAAACGTTAAGACTAATCCCAATTGAGGGACCACCTGAAATTGTGGCGGAGCATTTTTGATGAACGCTACATATAAATCACTATTAGACATGCCGAAGCTCTATCAAGCGTCGTTAACATTAAACTACTGGCTTGACGGTGCTGGTGTTGAGATGTCGATTACCCAATCAGGAGGATTGCCTGAACCGGCAATATCATTGTTCAGAGAGGCGATTGATGAGATTGCCAAGGTGCGTATAGGATTGATTCCAATGCACATCATGGTTAATCGGCTACCACCAAATACTTCTGTTCCGATTCATATTGATCCCGTCATTCCGCGAGATGTGCATTTGGAACGATGGCATTTACCAATCAAGACTAATGATCGTGCATTCTGGTGGGGTCAAAATACAGGTAAGTTTCACATGGCTCTCGGTTGTTGGTACGGTCCAATGCCGTATTGGGAATTGCACAATGTAGATAATACGCACCCAATTGATGACCGTGTTCATCTTATCGTTGATTTGAAATGATTAATAATCGGAATGAAAGGGTACAATATTAACAGAATCGGTCTGTTTGTCGATGTCTCCAATTTGTATTATTGTATACTCAAAAGGTTCAATAATCGAAAGCTTGACTACGCCAAGTATATGGCGGCGGTCAAAGGGAAAAATAACGTCTATCGTGCATTTGCATATGGTGCACAACTTGATAATGAAGCTGACTTATTCATTAATCGACTTCAAGAGTTTGGCTATTTTCCCAAGTACAAAAAGCCAAAGCAGTTCGAGAATCCAGAGTATCGTATTGATTTTGGTCCATTGGAAAAGGTGGCAGCGCAGGATCGTGAGGCCCAAAAAACATTAACAATGATTCAAGGCATCTTCCATTCGAAGCGTGACACACGGAAAGCCGATTGGGATGTCGGTATGGCAATCGATATTGTCAAGCTTGCGAATCGACTAGATGTCGTTGTCATCGGTTCCGCCGATAGTGATTTAGCGCCTGTAGTTGAATGGGTGCAGTATCACGGTTGTCAATGTATTGTATTTGCATGTAATATTTCCAAAGAAATGCGTGACGTCGCAGACGTGGCAATTGAAATCAATGAATCATTACTCGATTAAGTCATTAAAATGAACCTACAATTACAGCCAAATCGATGGTCGTGTCTGCCAACAGCGTGTGCGATGGCATTGAAAATGCCAACGGCCGAACTTATTACACGCATAGGTCATGACGGTTCGCAGATAGTATTTCCGGGATTATTGTTTCCGCGTTGTCATCGCGGTTTTCATATTCAGGAAATCGCCTATACTCTACTCGGTAGCGGTTGGCACACGGTGGTCTTCGAAATGCATCCTATTATCACTGAAAGCGTTGAGCCTATTCTTGCGCAATTGGATTATCTGATTAATAATCACGGCTCACACGGTTCGATGAAAGACATCTTCGATCAACTCAAGGTCAGGATTACACCTGTTGACGGCCGTTATATGATCAGTGCATTAATGGAGTATTGCAGTGGTGTATTCCTCGGTGGTGGTCATGCAGTGGCTTGGAATGCAAATGATTCGCTAGTCTATGATCCGAATGGAAAAAAGTATCCTATTAGTGATCTTAAGTTTGAAATTGACCGCTTCGTTATATTCTGTGGGCGTTAATGACTCGTTTACACGGAGGTAGTGATGCGACGTTTTAGTATTATGAACAGGTTCGGCATTGAATTACCTAGTCAACTTGAAGAGAATGATCTTCGTTACTTGGTAGAATGTCTGCGCGCGGGCGTGATAAGTCAAGAAGAAGTCGATGTTATCTTCATGGGTCACGCGCGTATGGCAATCAGTATTGTTAGTGAGCACGGTTGGCGTGCACCGTATCTATTACATGACTTAGTGCAAGTCGCAATGCTTGCTATTGCACAATCAATCAATCGAGCACCAATGAAGTTAGTCGATAATAATATTACGGCGTATATTTCGAGGGGCGTCCGTGGTGCTGTCATGAATGCGATTAATGATCAGCATATTATTTCCGGTACACATTATCGCCGTGAAAAGCACGCAGACCCTGACTTCGATCCGCCGCGATACATGCCCCTACTTGAAATTCACAACGAAATTTCTACTGATCCCCTTGATTTGGTGGGGATTATGGATGCTATAGATAAGTGCATCGACGCTGACACCAATCTAAAGCGTAGGGAATACAAAAGAGTGGTTGTGCGATTGAAGGCGGCGGGCTATAAAGTCAAAGAGATCGCCAGCATCATCGAAATGTCGGAAGCATTCATCCGTGGATTGATCTACGATATCGAGAAGAAATATTCAAAAATCGAAACCGATTATTAATCAAGAGGACACGAACTAATGAAAGAATGCGTTAATCTGGATTAGTGCAATGATTTTGTCCGGTATCATTTGGGAGTTGCCAAAGCAGGTGCAGCTGAATACACTGTCGATCCTGAGACTGGCGGTATGAAATTCCAATGGAAAGGAAAAATCGAAAATGCCAAGACGAATCCCTAAGTATCTGTCACCGTCCGCAATATCAATCTATCGTAAAGATCGAGAAGCATATTATGTTCGTTATGCAGCCGAAGGTTTGCCTGTGGAAGAAAATCAGACCCAGGCGATGTCGATTGGATCGTCGTTCGACGCGTATGCCAAGAGCTATCTTCATGAAGCGCTTTTTGGCAAAGGCAAAGACCCGAAGTATGCATTCGACGCCATTTTCGAAGCCCAAGTGCAACCGCAATGGCGTGATTGGGCAAACCTCCACGGCATGTATGTCTTTGAGCAATATCGAAAGAGCGGCGCATTAGCGGATTTATTATTAAGCCTCCAACAGGCGGCAAATGAACCGCGATTCGAAATTGACATCATGGGTGTGATTAATAATCAACGTGAACCGATGTCTCGACAAAAGGGCGGTGTCACATTCCTCGGCAAGCCCGATGTTTTTTATATTAACAGTCAAGGCGCTCACGTCATCATCGATTGGAAAGTCAATGGCTATGTTTCTGCTAATCGCGTATCGCCATTCCCAGGCTATGTCAAGATACGTGGGGCTGGTCGTAGGGAAGGTGAATGCCACCCTGATTGCCAATTGAAGAATCACTTCGGCGTCATGATTAATGCAGCGATCTACTTGAATCAACTCAATGTTGATTGGGCAACGCAATTGTCGATCTATTCCTGGCTTGCAGGAACTGAAGTCGGTGATGATTTCATCGCTGGTATTGATCAGGTATGTTGTGCTCCGACGAGCACCGAGTTCCCGGAATTGCGCTTCGCCGAGCATCGCACGCGCGTGGAACGTTCATTCCAGTATGATGTCTTTAACTTAGCTCAGGAAATCTGGACACGAGTACATAGCGATCACTTCTTCGCTGATATGCCCTACGAAGATTCCGAAGCCCGTTGCAAGCTTCTCGACACGCACTCTGTCGATTTATCAAATCTAGATCAAGATTTTCTAGATATGACATCGACGAAATGGAAAGGGTATCGCTAATGAAAATAGCAATTAAATTCGTGCGTAAGCATTATCCATACGCGACGTACAAAGACGGACATATTTATTTAACCAAAGGGTTGCCCATTGTCGGCCATCCACACCCATTGAATGGAAAAATTGCGTGGTGTGAGGTTGCTAATACCATTGCGCGACGTATGAATAACCCAAGACGATTCGCACCGGGCGATGACAATGTATATACGTTGAAGATTGACGAACAGTCGCAAGGTTTCGTATTGACAGGATGATTATTAATCGAAATGAGGACTAGCATGTTGAATGGCTATTATACTCTGCAATTCACGCAGCCCGCAACGAGGGAAATTGTCGCGTCCCATGTATCACCGCCTATGTATCGTGAAAAGGAAGTCGAAATGGAAATCGATTTGAAAATCCACGTGAAAAGACCTATTAACACCGTTTATTTGGTTGAAAAGCTGCAAAAGTTTCTTGATCAAGAAGGCTTCCAATTGCAATGATCTGATTAATAATCATAATAAGAGGGCAACATGAAAAGTGAAGACAAACCGTTGGCAGGTGGACTGTGGCGTGATAATGCCGAAACGCCGGAAGGCAAGTATCTGGTGATACGTCGCGATGGCACCATCGTCGAATTCCCGACGTTCACGCTTGGCGCTCGTGACCCGAACTCACCAGCAGCACTACGCGCGTACGCGAACGAAGCCGAGAAGAACAACATGGACGCTGCGTATGTCGCCGCCGTTCGTCGTCTCGCTGATGAATGGGAAGAGTACCGAAAAGTACATGGCGATGGCGATCCGGATCGTGGTCGGCACCGTGTCGATGATCCCGAAACTGTGGCCAAGATGAAAAAAGGCGCATCAGTTTAATTTGATTAATAATCGAAATTTTGGATTAATCAGATCAGTAGAGGAAATCTTTTTATTTTTATTTGACTTTCGTGAAAAGTGTGATAAGGTTGATTGCAGGGTATGCGCAAAAATCCAACGGATTTCTCCTGGCGATCTGATTAATCTAGAATTTCGATTAGAATCCTGATTATTAATCAAAGTCAACTTGTTCGATTTTGCAACAACCTAGAACGATTATTAATCGAAGCCAGCCAACCTCTCTAATATTGCATTGTGGTAGATCGAAGTCAAATGAGGGCAGGGTAATGTTCTACGTTGCCAAACACAAACCGTGGAGAGACCAATATCGATTCGTGTTCATTCTGTAAAGGCACTGGTTTAATACGGGATAGTGAGTTTCACGAATACGACCGCGATGTTGGACAAACTGCTCGATAGTGTGCTGGAATAGAATTCGATTATTAATCAAAGAGTATTAATATGAAAGTCAACGAGAAAGAGTATCCTGGTGTCGCCCACTTCACTCGCGGCCCATTGCCAGAAGGACAAGTTTTGGTCATCGCTTGGTTCGATGGTGAACCGGACTTGTACATTTGCGATGTATTGATCGGTGTCGCCAATGTCAAGAAGATGTACGACGACGAGTGGGGCGAAGGACGTGTCGATACGATACAGATTTTCACGGAAGTAGCCACGACTGCGTGATTATTAATCGAAAAGTCAACTGCTCTGATATTGCAACTACTGCGAACGAAGGAAATCAAATGATACGCATTGGTGAACAGTACTCAAGACCCGATCTAAGCGGAAACGGGTGGGCGTACTTCAAAATACACGCGACCAATCTTGCGGAGTTGAAAGCGTTTTGGACAGCGCATAAGACCACGCTCGATTTGCCACATTTCGATCCGCTTTCGGATATTACTATCGAGTTGAAGGTCAACAAGCAAGAACAAGTGCGTAATCTTGCTTACAACTTTAATACGGTCCAATCGGGGAATGAGTTGGTTTTAGAAAAAGCCCTATTCCTCAAGCATGGTGCACTTGATGCGGTGAAGGCGATTATCTATGCAACCGATCATGTGCCAACGCAAATGACCATTGACGAGTACGCCAGTGCCGTGTTGATGGCGTACGAAAACTACAACGAAAGCGTTGGTTTTGACAAGCGCGTCATGAACATGGCACTCGACGTGAACAATGGCAGTGCGGCAAAGCTGAGCAACATCAGTGATCAAGTTCGCCTTTTCAAGCAATTATTATTCGTGCCCGATACCGGTAATGAAACAGGAGAGGATTATGCCGATAATGAAGAGAGCGGAAGTAGTGAATTGGATTAAAGATCATCCTGGCGTCCAGTTCACCGTCAAGTTCATGAAGAATGACGGTTCAATGCGTTTAATGAACGCAATCTCTGAATTCAACGACGGCAATCGTGAAGAAACAAAGATCGTCAAGCCCCGCCCAGGTATCATGACGGTGTACGATGTCGATAAAAAGCAGTATCGATCATTCCAAGAATCGAGTCTCGTCGGCTTCCAAGCACCGCAGGGTGAGTGGAACGACATCGAAGAAACTCGCGTTATTTAGAAGGAAGATCGTAATGGAGCTTATACATCGTGATGACGTACCGAATGAAGTCTTGGAAGCGCTACAAGCTGCGCATCCCGGCGCGAAGATTATTTGTGTGGGCGATATCCCTACAGATCAGCTACCAGAAGAAGTCAAGAAGGCGTTAGCTGACTTGCATCGTGCTTGGGATGTGTCAATAGCTAGTGGTACATGTTTCGATTGTGGAGCACAGATGCCTAATTATCCGGATGTTGAAGAAATGGCCGACGATTGGAAACCTGCACCGAAGTGGTGTTGGTTGTCTCAGGATGATACACCCGTCGCATGGATATGTCCTGAGTGTGACAAGAGAGAAATGACATGATCGACTACCACAACATGACAGCGGGGACAAACCATAAATCTATTAAAGAATGGAAGGTGATGTTCTACATACCCCAAATTGGTTTGTTTGCTCGTATCGATGAAGCAGTCGAGGAGTGCAAAGAAGTATTTTCAGATACCGATCCTCGATTAATAATCAAAGCAGTCGCCGTGGCTATCACCGTGGACGGTGAAGCTGAAATCGTTTTCTAGTAGTATCAACACAGGAGTATTATTAATGTCTGAACAAAGAGTCGCCGCACCAATTGCGAATGGTGAAGAAGCAATCGTCGAAGGCACCAAGATCAACATCTTGGGCCACAACCACTATTGCAAGTGTGATAAGTGTGCCGTACTTGTTACGGACCAATTCCAACCTTTCCATATCGAACTCCAACGCCTTGACCGGCACAACCACTATCAGAACTGTCCGGTGTGCGCACGTCCCGTTTGGGGCCGCTGCCGTAGCAGTTACATCCTTTGGTCATGTTGGGAATGCAACATGAGTCGAGGGACGATCAGTCGTGTTGTGACAGCGCGGGGCGCACATGATACTTTCGGCTTCGGAACGGATTGTTCTACCGAAGACGAATTCTACCTCCACAATAATCGCCACGCTGAGGTCATCTTCGACGGCAGCGACCATGCTGCTTTGATCGCCTATGATCCGTTGACCGATCAACTCCCTACGTTTGCCCAAGCCGGCGACGTGGTTATCTACCATCTCATCATCGGGGAACGCGGTGGCAAAGCCCTGTGGTGGTGCTTAGAAGACGACTATCTCGCCGTAAAGAAACGGATTGCGGAGCGTCCTTTGTACCGCTTTATGAAGCGCGTTGGCGAGCTACCAAACAGCAAGAGACTGGCGAAATCGGCAGCCCCAACGATGACGCACTACGAACTCTGGAAGGGCAAGAACGTCGCTACTTTGCGAGAAGAGTTTTCTGTGAAATCGTTTCAGGTTTTCGAGAACTCGTCGATGGCCCTCTACTTTGAGTTCTACGAAGAAGAAAGTGACATTTGGATTCATTGTGCTGATCCGAGGTAACGATTATTAATCAGAGGGCGGCTGTCGAATGCCTTATCTTCAGCAATCGACATAGATAAAGTTTACTTTATTTGCAGAGCGATTGTGGCAGCCGTCCTTTGATTAATAATCGGAAGGCATTAACATGGCGACAAGAACGAAAGAACAACTTGAGGACCAGTTCGTTTACGCTGTCGCTTGTGTTATGCAACATTACGGTCCAGGTCTTAGTCAGGAAGGTTTGCAAGAAGTACGTGAGTTCGCCAAGAAAATGAACCTTCATACTGATTCAACATTTAACGTTGATCGGGAAGAGGGTGATAAATTTCTTGATTTTCATGAGCGTATTATCTGGCCGGAACAATGGTGGCGAATTGAGTTAGAAGAAATCAGAGGGGAAGAATAGCATGGCAAAGCGACAATTCTTAATGCTCGCCCATACTCTCGACGACTTAGACAAACAACTATTGCAGGGTTGGTTCATGTCGGAGAAGTTGGATGGGCTTCGGATGTTCTGGGATGGCGGGATTAGTCGCGGTCTAATGGCGAAGGAAGTTCCCTTTGCCAACGTGGAACGCGACGCCCGCCTAATTGATCAGGATTACAAAGCAACCGGCTTGTGGAGTCGTAATGCGAAAGTCATTCGAGCACCGGATTGGTTTCTCGAAAAACTTCCCAAAGGTATTCCTTTGGACGGCGAAATTTGGGGCGGGCGTGGCAAATGGGAAGTGACGAGTTCGATCACTAAGCAGAACGTTCCCAACGAATCCGACTGGCGACAGATCAAGTACATGGTCTTCGATTCGCCGGACCTTAATGTCGTCTTTGATGAAGGTCACATAGAAACGGACATCTATGATAAAATTTTCGATGTAAGCGTATTAAGTTGGGTGCATCAACGCCTACTGCCTGGACCAGGATTAGTTTTGGCGCATCATAATTTCGAAACTAGGCTATCGCAATTGACACGATGCCAAGAAATTCAGAATGAATATGTGCGGATTCTTCCGCAAACAATGCTGCCATATGCAACGTCCGAGGCGTGCAAAGCGATTATTAATCAAGAGATGTCCCGGATTGTGGGGATGGGTGGCGAAGGCTTAATGCTCCGTGCGCCGCAATCATTGTGGCTGCCGCAGCGAAGTCATCAATTATTAAAAGTCAAACGCTGGTATGATTCGGAAGCCACTGTCGTCGGCTACGCTTGGGGACGTAAAACGGAGAAAGGCTCTAAGCATCTCGGCAAGATGGGTGCACTCGTCGTCAAGGATGCTGACGGGAAGATATTCGAGCTTTCTGGTTTCAAGGATGTCGAACGCGAAATGACCTTCATTAACGACGGTACGACGGCGTTTAATATCGGTAGGACGCAACCTGGCATGTTTGTTGTTGACGCTAACATCCATAATCCGAAGTTTCCAATAGGGACCGTTGTCACGTATCGTTACCGAGAACTAACGGCAATCGGCATTCCGAAATCAGCAATCTACCTGAGGATTAAAAATGGGACTTGATCTAGCCGTATATCCACTCGGACAATTTCCACCATTTATAGAATCTCATGTGTGGTTGGCACACACGCGAATTGGCTTTCACCGTGAGTCAGCGTTGTTCAAAATAATTATGCGACAGCTTCCTCAAATACCTGTTCCGGACCAAGTCGAAATTTCTGGCTATTTTAGCACTTACCGGGCATCTCTAATTCCAATGCAAAGTGGCTGTGAAGGCGGTTCGAATCCCCTAGTGCCCATTATTATTACGAAAGGCGGGTTACGCACCTCCCCGCTCTCAGCACCGGATACCTAAAGTGCAGACGGAACGCCGAGCGATTAATCTAAGAGGAAAAGCGATGTTAGGAATAGTCGCAATCGTGATTCTGTCGCTTTGCTTCATAATCCTTTGTTGGCCGAAACCTAGGAATAAGTTTCGATCAACATGGATGCATTGTCGAGTTTGTGGACATGAATGCGTGAGCGTTTATCCTATAAGTATCAAGGATGAGCACAATCAAGAGTGTGCCAATTGTGGGCAAATGTCAAGTGAACCTATTAATTGAAGGTGATTAATGAAACTATCCACTTGGGAAGTATTGTTCTTTATTTTTGTGGGCGTTTTAGTTGGTGTATACTCAGGTTACAATGGTGGTGTTAATCAAACGCGACGTGCAGCAATCGAAGCCGATGTCGCCCATTGGACTATTGATCCGAAGACTGGTGATTCCCAATTCAAATGGAAGGTGATTAATGATCGTTAGAAGTTTCAGTGATTTCCTTGAGAAGTTTCGAAATTCGCTTTGGGTCTACGAAGACTTGGCGAAGCGAAACGCTTTTTTAATGGAGCGTTTGCCTGAAGGAGAAATTAGGCTCGCTATCAAGGTCGACGCTTTACGAGATTGTGATCCGCAAATAATTAATCTCCTGGCGGCGTTAGAAGACCATTCTAGCGAGTTCATCGAAATCTACCTTTATACTCAATTGATGAAGAGCGGCGTCAAGATTTTCAGGCCGACAGCATTGCAATTGGCGATGCTCGAACAAATAACATTGAACATCACTTTTCCTGATTACGTGCAGCCGTTCGACACAATGGTAGTCGAATTGCCGAAAGACTACATTAAAACTAAGTCGGCTATTTTGCCGCAAGCTGGACAGGTAATGTATAACGCTGTTCTCCCGCAAGAACATTGCCCGGTCTATCTGATTATTAATCATACACCTGAAATGCACACAATATTCTGCGCTGTCGTCTATTCGAGCGGCTTGTCTACCAAGATGTGCCTGACGACGAATACTAGTCGCATCGAAACTGACATGATGGAATCTCGTGTTGAGCTTCTCGGCAACAGGAATTTCTATGTAAATAGCTTGGCGATGTCCGATCAGGAATTGGATGTGCAAGTTAGTTGTTTCCGGTCGATATTAAACTACTGTTTGCTACTTGACGAGGTCGGTATCAAGAAGATTGGGCGTCACAATCCAAAGCATTTCGAGAAGCTGGTCAGTCGATTTGAGAAAGGGCCAAATAATGATAAAGGACAATTGCGATTGGAGATGAAAACGCATCCGACGATCTACACGATTATTAATCAAAATGTACAATTGTACAGTACCGTCGATGATTTAAGTAGTCCTGATAATGAGAACAAGCACGGAATACTTGCTCCGCATCACCGGCGCGGGCATTATAAAATGCAACGCTTTGGTGTAGGAAATATGGAGAAGAAGCGAATCCGAATTAAGGCAGTCTTCGTGAACAGTTATTTGTTCCGAGGCAAAGGTATTGACATGAAAGCAATATACCATTAATCAAAAGGGATATAAATATGATCATCGAAAAGATAATGCACATTACAGACAACTTAACTGATTCTCAGAAGGCGATACTCGCCGCTGAGTTGATGAACGACTTGGCATCGCCAAGCAAAGAGCATCTCGAAACATTCTTCGACACACTGGACGACGCCGTGCACAATGAAGTCATCAGTCGTGCGGCGGAGCGAGAGGAAAGATGAATCAACATGACGTAAGTGCATTGTTCTGCACGGCGAGTACCATAACATTGATCTTGGCGTTTACAGCGTATCACATCTTTTGCCGATGGTGTGAATACAAAGAACGGATTAATAATCAAAATAATAATCAAAATAATCAAGAAGAAGAATAATGGGCGTTTTTGCTAGTGTCATGGTCCCTTGCCCTTTTTGTGGAACGCGCGTTGAATTTCAAAGCAAGGGTGCTAATGGCAGGCGTAATGAATGCTGGATGGGTAATTTAGAAGATTGCCCTGCCGATGTTCTATCTGATATTAATCGTCATGCACCGTACACCTGTACGAACAGCGAGTGCAATGGAAGTTTCAGTGTGCGTATTTTCGCCTATGGCATTCCTGTGATTAATAATCCTATCCTAATGGAAAAAGACAATGAAGATTCCGATACTTGACCACGGTTACTTGATGTTCGTCGATGCTTGGGGCACTGGCATCGACGGCCAGATGGCCAAAGATTTCGAAGTCGGTATTATCGAAGCGGCTCGCATGTCGACCGCTAAGGGCTTCCGGCAGTGGGCAGCGTACCACGAATGTACGCAATGCCTCGATAGTTGGCTCCCTATGAATATCGATGATCCATTAGACCGTCGCACTTGTCCTGTATGCGGACTGGCGATGATATGCAAATTGCGTGGCGACGGGGGCTTGTTGGCGTACCTTAGCGACAACAAGCATTCGACGCCGTTCGAGATGGCTGGCATGGTGATCGAAGTGCAAGCGCCGATCATGGTGTTCCGCGAGTGGCATCGGCATCGGACGCAGAGCTACAACGAAATGTCGGGGCGGTATATTCCGTTACCTGACGTGAATTATGTTCCAACCGTCGAACGATTATTAATCAACAGTAAAACGAACAAGCAGGCGGGGACGGTGAAGGGTGCAGCGGAATTGACTGAAGAAGATTCTGCCGAGTATCAGCGAGAACTTGACTGGGTATGGAAAGCACAAGAAGCTTTCTACCAGAGATGGCTCAAGCGCGGAGTTCCTAAAGAACTCGCTCGTGTCCACATTGGCGTCGGTAGGTATTCAAGGATGAGAGCATGCGCTAATCTTCGTAACTGGCTCGCATTTCTTACGTTGCGTATGGACGAGAAGGCCCAATGGGAAATCCGGCAATACGCAAACGCCGTCGGCGGGATTATTGCCGAGAAATTCCCGAAGACGTGGGGATTGTTCATGAACAGTAGAACAAAGAAGGAGAATTAATATTTTCATCCAAGCCGTTGACAATCGTCTCTATGAAAGTCCATTGATTGAGGGTGCGGATTTCTATATCAAAGCGGAGGATATGGAAATCCCTGAAATCGTTGTTAAGTACCGAAGTGTTAAGTCAACACCCGAATCATGCCGCCGTTACGCCTTGAAAAAACTGAAAGAGTTGAATATCAAGGCGTGGATTTGGAAAGAAGGATTGAACGGCCATGGTCTTTATGTCTTCAATTGCGGGCCGGTTTTGACAAAGGGCCACTCCTGGAATATTGATCTTCGATGGAAGATTCCTATTCCACACAGTTTCAATAGTGTCGTTGACTACCCGCGTCCGGATTACTGGTTCATGGCTTGGGAACTCGATTTCCCCGTTAAGGTCGTGCATGATTATCTCGACATAGGTCGTTTCGATTCGATATTAACTTCGTTCTTGCTTGGCAGAGAGATTATTAATCAAGACTACATGCGGAAGGCCGAAAAGAAGAAGGTCTATGACTATCTCTTCAATACCGTCATACCGCTCGATGATAAGGCTACTGTCCGCTTGGAGAAGCTCAAATGACTGACGACGAAATGCTGCGGGAAGTTGAAATGAAAATAACGCGATCATTAACAACGGTCCCGTCTAAACCAGAATTGTATCGGATGGTATTACGACGTGTAGCTGTCAAGAACGGCTTGGAGCGCACAGCAAAAATGCTAAGTAAAACCGTCGATGAACTTCTCGAAGAGCTTGGTCCAGACACGACTGAGAGGATCGAGAAGGATCGTATTCGCTATCGCAATGGTTTGCGGAAATGTGTCCAAGACAATTTGGAATGGTGGACTATCGAAGAGATAGCTCGAACGCTTCGTATTGATGTGAAGGAATTAATAATCATCGCCCAAGAAAGACCGGAGTGATGTCAAAAAAGAAGAAATCGAAACGTGAACTGAAAAGAGGACTTGCCACGATCCTTGAACTCGCTAAAGTGTATCGCGATTTATCCAACAGTGAGAGAGAACAAAAGGCATGGGAGAAAGTCGTGTTGGTCGCTTACACTGCTTTGGACGCGCCAAATATGGAGATTATTGATCAGCTAATAAAGGGGAAGTAAGTGAACGCTCTTGATAAAGCTAGGAAGTTGAAGAAAGCTGAAGCTGACAAGAAAGCACAGGAAGCGAAAGACGCTGAGGAATCTTCAAGAAATCGCGACATCGCAAAGGATCGAATGGTCCACGCTATCCTTATCGCCTTGAATCCATTCAGGAAACTCGGATTCAAAATCAAAAAGGGATGGTTTGCTGGTAGCGATTATTGGTCATTAATCAAAAGAGAGAAAACCTACGTCACTTGCGTTCTGGAATTCAAAACTGGTACTTGGGATGCCTCCGACGACTGTCGTGGTATTCCATATTCTGGCTGGGAGATTTGGGTGCTTCCTGGATCGTGGTCCGGCCCAACAGAACGTAAAGGAATGGCAGGATTATCGATTGACACTTTCGAAGAATATGTCGCTCAATACATGAAAGATCATGTTTGGATTAATAATCAAAAGGAAATAGAGAAATGAATATCATTTTCATGCCGATGTCGGATCAAACAGTATTGCCGACAAGGGAGAAAGGCAGCGTCGGCTATGACGTGTACGCCTATGGGGACCACAACATCTCACCAGGGGAAACGAAGATTATTCCTCTAGGGTTTAGAATGGCTCTGCCATGCGACTACGCCGCGTTCGTGTGGGATCGATCAAGCTACGGAGCCAAAGGGATACACATTTTCAAGGATTTGATCGAGGATTTCAGTTTGGTTCCATTCGGTGGCGTTTTAGATTACGCCTATCGCGGGCAGTGCGGAGTAATTCTGCACTCGTTTTGTAGTAATATTCATAGTATGCCTCACGGTACGAAGGTTGCTCAATTCATTGTGCAGAAATGCGAAGACTTCAAGATCGAAATCATGACGCCCGAACAATGGGAAGCATCCGACATCGCTAAGACTGACCGCGGTGAAAAGGGTCTCGGTTGTTCCGATGGCCAGAATACGTCCGCGACGGCACAGAAGTTGATTAGCGACGGCGGAAAGAAGCAGTGTTAGCGTTATTAACCTTTTCTCTTTTATGAAAGGAGCCTTAGGATTTACGGGGCGGCTATTGCTGGTCCGGAGACCGTTAAGGCAATAGCCGCTTTTTATCTCAAGGGGTTCAAATGAATGACGACGCATTGAAAGCATTGCAGGCGTGGGCTGAAGTACACGCGCCCAAAGGTATGGTACAGGCCCGCTTAGTGTTGGAGTTGCTGGCAGCATATAACGCATTGCTGATTAATAATCAAGAGAAAATGGATGACAAGATCGCAATGATTGCAAATGTAGACGAGTTAAAAGTCTTCATTGAGAAGCTCCACGGCACATTGCCAATTCTATGCAGCGATGGT
>Ga0137435_1000140_pt1 | contig 26997 bp, 21 predicted proteins | sample EasRivERMGT100_2_FD_104904 | JGI IMG/M metagenome (GOLD analysis project Ga0137435, IMG submission 104904) | Soil microbial communities from meander-bound floodplain in the East River, Colorado, USA - East River MetaG ERMGT100_2 | ecosystem: Environmental > Terrestrial > Soil > Floodplain ... | reverse complement strand
GGCCCCGACGAGGGGCACGCGGTCGTCCCGATCACAACCTTCCGGGCGCAGTTCGGGGACTGGCCCCTGGCGAACCTCGTCATCCGTCCGAAGGACACGAACCAGATGAAGCTCGCGCTCGCGGAGGTCCGCAAGGTCTTCGCCGGGAAATACAAGTTCGATCCCGACGACACGCGCGTGATCCAGGACTGGGACACGGTCGCGGGCGCCAAGGTCATGACGAACATCCTCCTCGGCATTCAGATGTTCCTCGGGATCATCGGCGGGCTCACGCTGATGATCGGGGGCGTCGGGGTGGCGAACATCATGTACGCGACGGTCAAGGAGAGGACGCGCGAGATCGGCGTGAAAATGGCGCTCGGCGCGCGGCCCTCGTGGATCACGGGCCCCCTGATCCTCGAGGGTCTCGCGTACACGGTCGTCGGCGGGCTCTTCGGCCTCGTGATCGCGACCAGCCTCATCATCGCGATGGGGTTCATCCCCACCGACGGGAACCAGGCGCTCCAGTTCCTCGGCAAGCCGACGCTCTCCCCCGCCGTGGGGCTGGCCTCCGCCGGCGTGCTCGGCGTCATCGGCCTGCTCTCCGCGTATTTTCCCGCACGGCGCGCCGCCGCCGTCGATCCCGCGCAGACGCTGCGCTACGAATGAGGCGACGATGAACCTCACGCTCGCGCGAAACGAAGCGACGGCCCAGCAGGCCGGCACGAACGGCACGGTCATCGGCATGACCGGGATCACGAAGATCTACGACACGGGGAAAGTGCGGGTCGAGGCCCTGAAGGGGCTGGACCTCAAGGTCGGTGTCGGCGAGTTCGTGGCGATCGTCGGGCCGTCGGGCTCCGGGAAGTCGACGCTCATGAACCTGATCGGCTGCCTCGACACGCCGACCGGAGGGACCTACCTCCTGCGCGGCAAGGAGGTCGCCGGGCTCGACAAGAACGCGCTCGCCAAGATCCGGAACGAGCGCGTCGGCTTCGTCTTCCAGAACTTCAACCTGCTGCCGCAAATCACCGCCTTCGAGAACGTCGAGATGCCTCTGATGTTCGGCGGGGTGGGCCGGAAGGAGCGGAAGGAGCGGGTGCGCGATCTCCTCGACAAGGTCGGCCTGGGCGACCGGATGGAGCACCGGCCGACCGAGCTCTCCGGCGGACAGATGCAGCGGGTCGCGGTGGCGCGGGCGCTCGCGATGAATCCCGACATCCTCCTCGCCGACGAGCCGACCGGGAACCTCGACACCACTTCCGGGGGCGACGTCATGTCGCTGATGGAGCAGCTCTGGAAGCAGGGCCGCACCCTCATCGTCATCACGCACGACGCCGCTCTCGCGCGACGCGCCGGGCGCGTCGTCGAGATCCGCGACGGCGTCATCGTGAGGGACGAGTAGGGGTCAGACCTCCCATTGCTTCATGCATCCAGAAAACGCATAGGGCCTTTGTCTTGCACGGCTCCCCGGATACCGCCGTGCTGCGACAAAGGCCCTATGCGTTTTCTGGATGCATGAAGCAATGGGAGGTCTGACCCCGTATCATGCCGGCCGGAGGGACCGGCATGATCTTCACGAAGACGCCGCTCGCGCAGGCGTACATCATCGATCTCGAGCGCCGCGAGGACTCGCGCGGATACTTCGCCCGCGCGTTCTGCCAGAAGGAGTTCGCCGAGCACGGCCTGAAGCCGGTCATCGCCCAGGCCAACGTCGCGTTCAACAAGACGAAGGGCACCCTGCGGGGGATGCACTTCCAGTTCCCCCCCGCCGCCGAGACGAAGCTCGTGAGGTGCACCCGCGGCGCGATCCTCGACATCATCGTCGACCTGAGGCCGGAGAGCCCCACGTACATGCAGCACGTCGAGGTCGAGCTCTCCGAGGACAACGGTCGCGCGCTTTACGTTCCCGAGCGCTTCGCCCACGGCTACCAGGTGCTCCGGGACGCGACCGAGACCAGCTACCAGGTCGGCGAGTTCTACACCCCCGGCTCCGAGGGGGGGTTGCGCTACGACGATCCGCGCCTCAACCTGAAGTGGCCGCTCCCGGTCGCCGTGATCTCGGAGAAAGACGAGGCTTGGGATCCCCTCGCCACCGTCGAGCCCGAGCTCAAGCGCCGCATGGCGGTCTGAGGGCACGAGATGATCATCGTCGACACCGAGCTCCGAAAACGGGCGGATCAAGGCCGGCCGGTCCGGGTCGCGATCCTGGGCGCCGGCTTCATGTGCCAGGGCCTCGCCAACCAGATCGTGAACAGCGTCCCCGGCATGCGTCTCGTGGCGATCTACAACCGCCGCGGCGCCCGGGCGAAGGACGTCTGGACGTACACGGGCCGGACCGACGCGGTCGAGGTGTCCCGCCAGGACGCCTTCGAGGACGCGGCGCGCACGGGGCGTCCGATCGTCACCGAGGACGCGTTCCTGATCGCGCGCTCCGAGCACGTCGACGTTCTCGTGGACACGACGGGGTCGGTCGAGTTCGGCGCCCATGTCGTGCTCGAGGCGTTCGCGCACCGCAAGGACGTCGTGCTCATGAACGCCGAGATCGACGCGACCATCGGCCCCATCCTCCAGACCTACGCCGCGAAGCACGGAGCGATCCTCTCCGCGTGCGACGGCGACGAGCCGGGCGTGCAGATGAACCTCGTGCGATGGGTGGCCGGGCTCGGGCTCACCCCCCGCGTCGTCGGCAACATCAAGGGGCTGCAGGACCCCTACCGGAACCCGACGACCCAGAAGGGGTTCGCGGAGAAGTGGGGGCAGAACCCCGCGATGGTCACGAGCTTCGCCGACGGATCGAAGATCAGCTTCGAGCAGGCCATCGTCGCGAACGCGACCGGCTTCGTCGTCCGCTCCCGCGGCATGTCCCGCGGGCTCGACTACAAGGACGACGTCATGAAGATCGGCTCGCTCTACGATATCGACGAGCTCCGCCGCCTCGGGGGGATCATCGACTACGTCGTGGGCACGCCGCTGACGAAGGTCTACGTGCTCGCCGAGCACCCCGACCCGAAGCAGCAGCATTACCTGAGCCTCTACAAGATGGGCGACGGCCCGCTCTACTCGTTCTTCACGCCGTATCACCTCGTCCACTTCGAGGTCCCGTTCGCCATCGCCCGCGTCGCGCTCTTGCGCGATCCCGTCGCGCCGCCGCTCGGCGGTCCCGTCGTCGAGGTCTGCGCGGTCGCCAAGCGCGATCTGGCCGCCGGGGAGATCCTGGACGACTACGGCATGTACATGACCTACGGCGAGGCGGTGAACGCCGACGAGATGTGCGCGAAACGCTACTTCCCCGAAGGGCTGGTCGAAGGGTGCACGCTCGTCCGCCCGGTGAAGAAGGACGCGGTTATCACCTACGACGAAGTCAAGCTCCCCAAGGGACGCCTCGCCGACCGTCTGCGCGCCGAGCAGTACCGGCACTTCCGGGGCGAGACCTGGCTCGAGGAGCTCCTCACCGCCGCCGCCTGATGCGCCGCCCCGCCGCCCTCTTTTTCGCCCTGGCGCTCCCGGCCGCCGCGACGGCGTGGGCAGGGACCGCGACCGACGTCCGCAAGGAGGCGTTCAACCTGCTCAACCAGGGGGTCGCCGCTTACAACCGCGGCGACTTCAAGGCCGCGATCGACGCCTTGACCAAGGCGTCGAACATGAGCCTGAACTCGTTCCGCACGAATTACTTCCTCGGCCTGGCCTTGACCGGCGACCGTCGCTACGGGGACGCGGTCCAGGCGCTGTCGGTCGCCCTCGATCTTGATCCGAGCCACCTCCAGGCGAACGTCGCCTCCGGCGACGCGCTGCTCGCGCAGGGGATCGTCGACGAGGCGTCGCCGTTCTACTACCGCGCGCTCAAGCTCCGGGCCGAGTACCCCCCAGCCCTCGACGGGCTCGCGCGCGTCCAGGAAGCGCAGGCCGACGACGACAAGGCGATCGCGCTCTACGAGCGCGCGATCGCCAGCGACAAGGGGTACGCCGCCGCCTACATGCACCTCGGCGACCTGTACCTGCGGCGCGGGCGGCTCGACGATGCGGTGAAGCTCCTCGTCGAGGCGGTGAAGATCCGCCCCGACTTCGGCCCGGGGCTCAATCGCCTGGCGGCCGCCTACGGACGGCTCGGATTCTCCAACGAGGCCGTGGCGACGATCCGGAAGGCGATCGAGCTCGAGCCGAAGAACGCGGAGCACCACGCGGTCCTCGGACACGTGCTGCTCGGGATGGGGGTGGACGGCGGGGCCGCCGCGGCCTTCCGCGAGGCGGTGGCGCTCGACCCGGGCGAGCCGCGGGCGCACGCGGGGCTCGCGGAGCTGGCGCGCCGCGGCGGGCGCTACGACGAGGCGATCGCCGAGATCGACCTCGCCCTGGCCGACCCCCGGCTCGACCGCCGGCTGAAGGAGATCATCCAGGCCACGCGGGTGAAGCTCCTCGGCGAGAAGACCGAGGTGGCGGCCCTCGAGGCGCGCGCCGCGGCGGGAACGGCGAGTGGATCCGACATGGCGACCCTCGCGTCCCTGCTCGCGTCGCGCGGCGAGTGGCCGCGGGCGGCGCTGCTCTTGGAGTCGACTTCGCCCGCGGGGCCCGAGCGCGAGCGACTGGCGTTCTATCTCTTCCGCGCGGGACGGTTCCGCGACGCCCACGAGGCCTACGCCTCGCTCGCCCGCGAGACCCCCCGCGGCGACCTCGAGATCAACGACGGCGCCGCGCTCGCGCGCCTCGGGAGCGATCCCCAGGCGATCGAGGCCTACGACCGGGCGCTCGCCAAGGACGCCGCGGCGGACCGAGCCCTGCTCTTCCGCGCGAACGCACTGCTCCGCCTCGGCCGCTCCGAGGACGCGGTCGGCGCGTACAAGCAGTTCCTCCAGGTGAAGCCCGAGGGCGAGTCCGCCGAGCAGGTCCGCCGGATCCTCGCTCTCCTCGCCCCTCCCCAGGCCGCCCGGCCGTGAGACGCGCCGCGCTCGTCGTCGCGCTCGTGCTGGGCACCCTCCCGGCGGCGGCGCAGGACGCCGCCCAGCGGCGGGGGTTCTCCATCCGCATCACGGCCCCGGCCGCCGACGAGTTCGTCGCCGGGCGCACGACGATCAGCGCGGAGGTCAAGGCCGAGCGCCCCGCGGACGTCGAGCGCGTGGAGTTCCTGGTCAGCGACAAGATCGTCTTCGTCGACCGCGAGGCGCCCTACGCGTGCGTCTTCGACTTCGGCGAGGAGAGCCGCGCGTGGGTGATCCGCGCGGTCGCGTACCACGCGGAAGGGTTTTCGGTCTCGAGCGTCGTCGTCACGCGCAAGATCACGATCTCCGCGTTCGAGGAGGTCAATCGCGTCCTCCTGTGGGTCACGGTGACCGACAAGTCGGACCGGCTCGTCAGCGATTTGCGCCAGGAGGACTTCCAGGTCTTCGAGGATGGCACGCCGCAGTCGATCCGCGAGTTCACGCTCGAGGAGCGGCCGATCACGATGGCGATCGTGCTCGACAGCTCGGGCTCGATGCGCGACCAGCTCGGCGAGGTGCACGAGGCGGCCGCTTCGTTCGTCGAGACCCTGCGCCCCGTCGACCGCGCGATGGTGATCGACTTCGACGACAAGGTGTTCCTCCTCCAGGAGCTCACCTCGGACCAGACCGAGCTCAAGGGCGCCGTCACGAGCACCGAGGCGCTCGGCTCGACCGCGCTGTACGACGCGCTCCACGCCGCGTTCCGCAGGTTCCGCGGCATCGAGGGGCGCAAGGCGATCGTGCTCCTGTCCGACGGGGACGACTCCTCGAGCCAATTCAGCTACGAGCGCGTGCTCGAGGAGGCCAAGGCGGGAAACGTCCTCATCTACGCGATCGGGCTGGGGGACGTGAGGCGCTCGGTGCTCAAGGAGTTCGCGGAGACCACCGGCGGCCGCGCGTACTTCGTGTCGAAGGCGACCGAGCTCAAGGAGACGTATCAGCGCATCGCCGAGGAGCTGCGCCTCCAGTACTACATCGCGTACGCGACGAGCAACAAGGCCTGGAACGGCCGGTTCGTCAAGCTGGAGGTCAAGGGGCGCAACTCCGACTGGACGGTCAGGGCCCGGAAGGGCTACTTCGCGGTCCGCGGAGGCCCACCGGCGGCCGCGGCCCCGTCCAAGTGATCCGCCGGCGGGGTGACATCCTCGGGGACGATCAGGTCCTGGGGCGCCGGCTGATAGTCGGCCGGCTGCGCGGCCATCGTCGCCTCGACCGACACCTCCCCCGAGACGTCCAGCGAGGCGCGCAGCGGCAGGAGACCCGCGCCCAAGATCTCGAGGCGCCACGTCCCGGCCGGCAACCCGTCGAACGCAGCGCGCCCCTCCGCGTCGGTGAGCGAGGCGCGTGGGTCCTCGCGGCCGTCCGCCTGGACGAGACGGACGCGCGCCTCCGCCAGGGGCGCGGCGCTTCCCGTGCGCACCGCCAGTCGGACGGACCCCGTCTCCCCCGCGGGGGTTGACGCCGGCGACGGCACGTCCTTCCCACGGGCCAGCGTGACCTCGACGACCGCCCGGAAGTGAGCCTTGATCGCGATGCCCGACTTCACGACCGGAGCGAACCCCTCGCGCCGCACCTCGGCCCGGTACGTGCCGTCGGCCAGCCCGTCGAACGCGAAGCGTCCCGAGGCCCCCGTCGTGCCGAGCCGCACCGGCGTCGGCGCGTCCTCGGGCCGGACGAGAACCACCGCTCCGACCGCCGGGGTGCGCCGCGCGGTCGTCACCGTCCCGCGCATCTGCCCCGAGGGCGCCGGGACCTGAGCGGGCGCCAGACTTGCCGTCAGCGCCATCGCGACCGATATCCCCGTGCGTCGTGTCATGACCCGTCGATTATAGGATTCGCCCCGCGTGGCTATCATGCCCGCTCGCAGGGGAGAGCTTGGCCGAGGAAAACCCGCAGCCGGCAGCAACGGCGGACATCGAGCATCTGGACCGCTCCTTGCTGCGCGGCGTCGCGTGGACGGGAGCGGCGCGCTGGTCGACCCAGATCGTCTCGTGGACCGCGACGTACATCCTTGCCCGGCTCCTCACCCCCGACGACTTCGGGCTCGTGGCGCTCGGCGCCGTCTACGTCGGGTTCGTGGCCCTCGTCACCGAGATGGGTCTCGGCACCGCGATCGTCGCCTTCCGCGACCTCACGGAACGCGAGGTCGCGCAGATCAACGGCCTGGCGCTCCTCGTCGGCCTGTCGGGCTTCGCGGTGACCGCCGCGATGGCGGTGCCCGTCGGCCGGTTCTTCCAGTCCGAGGCGCTCCCTCCGGTCGTGGCGCTCATGGGGCTGACGTTCGTCGTGTCCTCGCTGCGGACGATCCCCTTGGGCATCCTCCAACGGGAGTTCCGCTTCAAGCTCATCGCGGGGATGGAGGCGAGCCAGGCGGTGCTGCTCGCGGCCGCTCAGACCGCCTTCGCCCTCATGGGGTTCCGCTACTGGAGCCTCGTCCTCGGCGAGCTGACCGCGCTGTCGGTGTCGACCGCGGTGCTCGTCGGGTTCCGCCACCGCGGCTTCGCGATCCCCCGCCGCGCCGCGCTGCGGCGCGTCACCAACTTCACGACGAACGTCCTCGTCACGCGCATCTCCTGGTACACCTATTCGAATGCCGACTTCGTGATCGTGGGGCGCGTGCTCGGCGTGACCGCGCTCGGCGCCTACAGGATGGCCTGGGGATTCTCCACGGCGCCGATGCAGAAGATCGTCGAGATCGTGACCCGGGTCACGCCCGCCGTCTTCTCCGCCGTGCAATCCGACCACGCGGCTCTGCGGCGCTACGTGCTGATCATCACCGAGGCCCTCGCGACCGTCACGTTCCCCGCGAGCGTCGGGCTGGCCCTCGTCGCCGACGACTTCGTGCGCGTCGTGCTCGGGCCAGCGTGGATCGCCGTCATCCTGCCGCTGCGGCTGCTCGCCGGCTACATCGCGCTCCGCACGATCAGCACGATCCCCTCGCAGGTCCTCACCGTCATCGGCGACACGCGATTCACGATGAAGAACGGGGTCCTCGCCGTCCTGGTCATGCCGCTGTCGTTCCTCATCGGAAGCCGCTGGGGGGCCGCCGGCGTCGCGACGGCGTGGATCATCGCTTACCCCGCGATCGTCGCCCCGGTGTACGTCCGGCTCTTCCGCCGCATCGGCATGACGGTCCCCTCCTACCTCACGGCGATCGGCGCCGCGGCTTCGGGGACGGCCGCGATGGCGGCTGCGGTCCTGCTGGCGCGCTGGATCCTCCCCGCCGAAGCTTCCCCGGTCGCCCGCCTCGCCGCCCAAGTGGGCCTGGGAGCCGCCGCCTACGGCGCGTGGGGGCTGGCCTTCCACCGGAACCGCCTGGGACGCCTCCTCGATGGCGTGCGGCGCATTCGCGGATGAGCGCCATATTGGAGTCCGAATGAGCGCCCCCTCCACCGGCCTGCGTATGGGAGAGTGGGTCGAAGTGCGTCCGCTGGAGGCGATCCTCGCGACGCTCGACGAGCGAGGCGGCCTCGGCGGCCTGCCGTTCATGCCCGAGATGGTTCCGCTGTGCGGCCGCCGCTTCCGCGTGCGGGCCCGGGCGGACAAGACCTGCGACCGCGTCCACAAGAGCGGGAACCGGCGGATGCGCGACACGGTCCACCTCGGCGACCTGAGATGCGGCGGCGAGGCTCACGACGGGTGCCAGGCGGCCTGCCTCCTCTACTTCAAGGAAGCGTGGCTGCGGCGCGTGGATGGCCCGGGACCGGAGAGCGCGCCCCACGCTCCGGCACCGACCCCCGAGCGGCTGAAGGTGCTGACCCGCGACGGGGAGCGGTACTTCTGCCAGGCGACCGAGGCGTTCCGAGCGTCGGAGGAGATTCCCTCCGCCGACCTCTCCCACTACGTGCGCGACGTCCGGAACGGCAACGCGACGGTCGGCAAGATCGTCCGCTGGGAGATCACGCGCGCGCTCAACCGCCTGCAAGACCTCCCGGTCCGCGGTGTCTTCCGCCTGGTCGAAATGGTGCGCGGGCCCTTCCGGGTGCCGCGCGTCAAGGGGAGCCTCGCGAAGACCCCGGTGGGGCGGCTCGACCTCCGTCCGGCGGAGCTCGTGCGGGTTAAGTCTCTGGAGGAAATCCGGGCGACTCTGGATGCCCAGTCCCGGAACCGAGGGCTCTCGTTCGATATCGAAATGGCAAAGTATTGCGGAGGCAAGTATCGAGTTCTGGACCGGGTCGAGCGCATCATTGACGAGCCGACGGGGCGGATGTTGAGGTTCTCCAACGACTGCATCATCTTGGACCAGGTCGTCTGCGCTGCGGACTACCACGGCTTCTGCCCGCGGGCCATCTACCCGTTCTGGCGCGAGATCTGGTTGGAGCGTGTCGAGCGTCATGGCGAGTAGCGCGCGGCTGGCGATCGGGCTCCCCGTCTACAACGGCGAGAGGTTCCTCGAGGAAGCGCTGCGCTCGATCCTCGACCAGTCCTTCGGCGACTTCGAGCTCGTCGTCTCGGACAACGCCTCCACCGACCGGACCGAGGCGATCGTGCGCGAGGTCGCCTCACGCGATCCGCGCGTGCGCTATCACCGCAACGCCGAGAACATCGGCCTCACGAGGAACTTCAACCAAGTCTTCTCGATGGCGCGCGGCGAGCTGTTCAAGTGGGCCGCGGGGGACGACGCGCTCCTGCCGGGGTTCCTCGAGCGCTGCGTCCGGCAGCTCGACGCGCGGCCCGACGTCGTCCTCGCCTGCACGCGCGCCCGGTTCATCGACGACGAGGGAACCGCGCAGCAGATCGCCGATCGCGGCTGGAGCCTCATGTCCCCCGACCCTCGCGAGCGGCTGCGCTACGTCATCGACGCGAACCACTGGGTGAACTCGATCCTCGGTGTGATCCGCACGTCGGCCCTCGCGCAGACCGGGCTGCTCCCCGAGTACCCCGGCGGGGACTACCGCCTGCTCGCCGAGCTGAGCCTCCAGGGGAAGTTCTACGAGGATCCGGAGCCGCTGTACCTGCGACGCATCCATCCCCGCTCCTCGAGCCAGCTCGCCAAGGACGAGCGGCAGCTGGCGGAGTACATCTCGGGACAGAACGGGAGCGTGAAGCTTCCGACCTGGAGCCGGACGCTGGACAATTTCCGCGTCGTCTGGCGCTCTGGGCTGGCCCCGGGCGAGAAGATCGCGCTGTGCGGGTCGATCGCGGGCACGATGCGCGCGCAGCGGTCCCGGCTCTGGCGCGAGATGATTCAAGGCGTGACCGCTTTTCCACGGAGGACTGCATGAAGGTCTTGGTGACGGGCCACAACGGCTACATCGGATCGGTGATGATGCCGTTCCTTCGCGCCGCGGGGCACGAGGTCGTCGGGCTGGACACGTTCCTGTACGAGTCGTGCACGATCGGCCCGGAGCCCGGGATCTTCCCGGCGCTGCGGATGGACCTCCGCGACGTCACGCCCGACGACGTCCGCGGCTTCGACGCCGTCATCCACCTCGCGGCGCTGTCGAACGACCCGCTGGGGAACCTCGACTCGGAGAACACGTACGACATCAACCACCGCGCCGCCGTCCGCCTGGCGGAGGCCGCGAAGGCCGCCGGCGTCCCGCGGTACCTGTTCGCCTCATCGTGCAGCCTTTACGGCGTCGCGGGCGACCGGATGCTCCGCGAGGACGCGGCGTTCAACCCGATCACCGCCTACGGCGAGTCGAAGGTGCTCGTCGAGCGCGACGTGGCGCCGCTCGCCGGGGACGGCTTCACGCCGACCTACCTGCGCAACGCCACCGCCTACGGGTTCTCGCCGCGCCTGCGCGGGGACGTGGTCGTCAACAACCTCGTCGGCGTCGCGGTCGCGACCGGAGAGGTCCTCATCCAGAGCGACGGCACGCCCTGGCGCCCGCTCGTCCACATCGAGGACATCTCACGCGCCTTCCTGGCGGTGCTCGAGGCCCCCGCCGAGATCGTCCACAACCAGGCGTTCAACGTCGGGCGCTCCGAGGAGAACTACCAGATCAAGGACCTCGCGGATCTCGTCCAGGAGGTCGTGCCGGGGTGCACCGTGCGCTACGCCGAAGGTGGCGGCCCCGACCCGCGCTGCTACCGGGTGGACTGCTCCAAGATCGCAGCCGCCCTCCCCTCGTTCCAGCCGCAGTGGACCGTGAGGCGCGGCATGCAAGAGCTCTACGACGCGTTCAAGACGCACGGCCTGTCGGCGGCCGACTGGCAGGGTCCGCGGTTCGCGCGCATCCGGCAGATCCAGAAGCTGCGGGGCGAAGGCCGCCTCGACGGCTCCCTGCGCTGGACGGCCCAGGCGGTTCCGGGGGCCCGGCCGTGAAAGTCGTCCTGTTCTGCGGCGGTCTCGGGATGCGCATGCGGGACTACTCGGAGAGCATCCCGAAGCCGATGGTCCCGATCGGGAACCGTCCGATCCTGTGGCACGTCATGCGCTATTACGCGCACTTCGGGCACAAGGATTTCATCCTCTGTCTCGGGCACCGCGGCGAGACGATCAAGAACTTCTTCCTCACCTACAACGAGGCGCTCTCGAACGACTTCGTCCTGAGCGAAGGAGGCAAGCGCGTCGACCTGCTCGCCTCGGACATCTCGGACTGGAAGATCACGTTCGTGGACACGGGGCTCGACGCCAACATCGGGCAACGGCTCAAGGCGGTCGAGCGGTACGTCAAGGACGAGCCGATGTTCCTCGCCAACTACAGCGACGGGCTCTCCGACGTGAGCCTCCCTGAGCAGCTCGCGCACTTTCAGGCCGAGGACAAGGTCGCCAGCTTCCTGTGCGTCCGGCCGAACCTGACCCTGCACTTCGTCAGCCTCGAGCCGACCGGGCGAGTCACCGCGATCCGAAGCGCGTCCCAGGAGGACCTCCGCATCAACGGCGGCTTCTTCATCTTCCGCTCGGAGATCTTCCGCTACATGAAGGACGGCGAGGAGCTGCTGCTCGAGCCGTTCCACCGCCTCCTCGAGGAAGGGAAGCTCGCCGCGTTCCGCTACGACGGCTTCTGGATGCCGATGGACACCTTCAAGGACCGCGAGCATCTCGACGACATGACCCGCCGCGGCCGGGCACCCTGGACGGTCTGGCGATGATGCCGTTCTGGCCGCAGCGCGGAACCGGCGAGCCCCTGCGCGTGCTGTGCCTGGGCGCCCACTCGGATGACATCGAGATCGGCTGCGGCGGGACGATCCTCACGTGGGCGCGTGCGACGCCCCTCGACGTCCGATGGATCGTCCTCTCCGCCGACGACGAGAGGGAGCGCGAGGCCCGCTCGGCCGCCGCCTCGTTCCTCTCGGGGGCGAAGGGGCGCACGGTCGAGGTCAAGCGCTTCCGCAACGGCTACTTCCCGACCGAAGGTGCTGCGATCAAGGACTACGTCGAGTCGCTCAAGGCGGGGCCCGCGCCCGACGTGATCTTCACGCACACCGGGGACGACCGGCACCAGGACCACCGCGTCGTCCACGAGCTGACGTGGAACACGTTCCGCAACCACACGATCCTCGAGTACGAGATCCCGAAATTCGACGGCGATCTGGGCCGCCCCAACGTCTACGTGCCACTCGCGGAGGCGACGCTTCAAGAGAAGATCCGCATCGCGATGACGGCCTTCGCAAGCCAGCGCGACAAGCACTGGTTCACCGAGGACCTCTTCCGGGCGCTGGCGCGGCTGCGCGGGATGGAGTGCTGCGCGCCGCATGCCGAGGCCTTCCACGGCCGGAAGGTCGTCCTCAGCGCAGGATGAACGGCCCGCCGCCGGCGTAGACGTCACCGGCGTGCGGAGCGACGACGAGAACCGGCGCCAGGAACGCGCCGCTGCTGAGCCCCTCTCCGAGTCCCGACCACCCTCCGCCGCCCCGCCGCGCCACACCCGTCGCTCTTCCCCCGCCGGGCCATGAGAACGTGCCGCCGGCGACGTACAGGTCCGGCCCCGAGGCGAGCGCGCGGACGGTCTCGCTCGTGTCGACGCCGACGGCCCGCCACGCGGCGCCGTTCCACGCCGCCAGGCGCAGCACCGCGACGTCGCCGGCCCGGGTGAACTCACCGCCTGCTACGAGATCTCCCTCGAGGAACCCGAGGGCGCACACGCGCTCGACCCCGCCGCGCAGCCCCCCGCCGAGCGCGCTCCATGCGCGGCCGTCCCAGCGCGCGACGTTGTAGGCCTCCGTCTTCCCGGCCGTGACGAACTCCCCGCCCGCGAACAGCTCGCCTCCTCGCGACGCGAGCGCCCAGACGAAGCCGTCGAAATCGCCGAGGCCCACCCCGCCTCCGAGAGGTATCCATCGCGATCCGGTCCACGCCGCGATCGATCGCGCCGGGGCGCCGCCCGCCTGATGGAAACGGCCGCCGACGACGAGCCGGCCTCCGAGAAACGTCATCGCGTGCACGCTTCCGTCCACGCCCGCGCCCAAGGGCCGCCACGCCTTCCCGTCCCAGCGCGCGACGCCTTGCGGGAACTCGCCCCCCGCGTACAGCTCGTTGCCGCGGCTCGCCAGCGCCCAGACGGTCCCGGAGAGCCCCTCCCCGAGCGCGCTCCAACGCGCGCCGTCCCATCGCGCCACCGACGCCGCGGGTGCGCCCCCGGCCGTCTTGAACTCGCCGCCCGCGTACAGCGCGCCTCCGGCGAAGGTGAGGGCGTGCACGGGACCGTCGAGTGCTGCCCCCAGCCCTCCATCTCCCAGCCCGCGCCAGCGCGCCCCGTCCCAGCGGGCGAGGTGCTGCGGGACGGCCACGTCGAACGTGAACGTCACGGTCGTCACCTTCCCGCCCCGCCGGAACTGGGACCAGGCGCGGTGCTTCCCGGGAGTCAGGATCGTCGCGCTGAAGGCGACGTCGGGGCCTCCTCGGGCGGTGGCGGCCTCCTCCCCCGGGGGGAGCCCCTTCACGGGGTGCGAGTGCACGTACTCGGAGGCGTCGTCGTTCAGGACGAGCGTGTGCCCCCACGCCGCGAGGTACGGTTCCAGGTCGCGGATGGGTTGCCCGGTCGCCTCGTCGGTCAGGTGGTACCGGAGCATCGCGATGCTTCCCGCGGCCGGGGGGCTGGGCACGAGCTCGAGATCGATGCGCATGCCGTCGGCGGTCTTCGACCAGGAGCGGTCCGCCGTCAGGGGCGCGGGCGGCGGCTGCGCCGGCACCGACACCCCTTCCGTCCCGAGGCGCAGGCGCGCGACCTGCGGCGTGCCTCCCTCCGGGAGGAAGTCGCAGAAGAGCGAGTACGCGCCCGGCGCCGGAAGGCGCGTCTCGAGCTCGAGGCTCCCGTCGGCGCCGAGCGTGGGATGGACGTGGTCGTAGTGCTCGAGGTCGTCGCTGACGACGAAGAGGTGGAACGGCATGTCGTGCACGATCTGGAAACGGCGCACGGGCTCGTTCGTCGCGGGATCGACGACCGTAAAGCGGAGCCTCACCGTCTCTCCGGGGCGCGGGGCGGAGGGGACCGCCTCGAGGCGAACCGGGTAGGCGGGCCCCCCCGCGGGGCCCATCGGCGTCATCGCCATGCCGCAGCGCGGGCAGCTCGCGGGGGCGTCGGCGCGCACCTCGGGGTGCATCGGACATCCGTAGGCGCCTTGCGAGAAGCGGACGGTCCCCGGGCCCGGGGCGGCGGCCGGTCCGCCCGCGAGGACGAAAGCGAGGATCAGGACGAGGGGCGGGAAGACCATCGGGAGGCGGAGTCTACAATCCGCCCATGACCGGTGCGAGGACCGACGCCGTCCTCCTCGTCGCGCTGACGATCTTCGAGGCCGGGAGCCTGGGGGCGCTCGCGACCGCGGCGGGGCACGGGCGGATCTTCACCGCCTCGCTCGCGGTGGCGGCGATCGCGGCGGCGGTCGCGGCGTGGCGCGTCGGGCGCGGGCTCTCCTCGGACCGGCGCTCCCTCGGGATGACGGTCGCGATGAACGTGCTCACCGCGGGGCTCGCGTTCGGCGCGGCCGAGGTCGGCCTGCGCGTGTCGGCTACGCGCCTGCCTCACGGGATCTTCGTCGGCAACCGGCTGCTCCTGCCGCGGAGCTGGGAGCGCGTGGCGTCGTACAACCGCTCGCTGCTCAGGAACGCGCCCTCGAACATCTCCTACTTCGTCGCCGACGAGAGGCTCGGCTGGACGATCGGGCCTTCCCGCGTCAGCCGCGACGGCCTCTACGCGAGCAGTGCCGAAGGGATCCGAAGTGACCGCGCGGGAGTCGCCTACGCGTCCTCCGCCCCGCCCCACCGGATCGCGATCGTCGGGGACTCGTACACCTTCGGCCTCGAGGTGCCGTTCGCTCAGTCGTGGGGCCGCCTCCTCGAGGAGCGCCTCGGGGACGGATTCCAGGTCCTCAATTTCGGCGTGGACGGCTACGGCGTGGATCAGGCCTACCTGCGCTACGACCGGGACGCGCGGCCGCTCGCCCCGCGCGTCGTCGTGTGCGGGTTCATCCGTCACGACCTCCAGCGCACGATGGCGGTGTACCCGTTCATCGACTTCCCGACGTGGGGGTTCCCCTACGCGAAGCCGCGCCTGACGCGCACCGCAGCGGGGGCGCTCGAAGCGCGCAACGTGCCGCTGACGCGCCCCGAGGCGATCTTCGGCGCGCGCTCGATCGAGGCCCTGCCGTTCCTCGATCTCGACGCCGGCTATCGCGCGAGCCAGTGGCGCGCGCGCCCCTACGCCGCGTCGTTCGTGCTCCGGTTCCTCCTCTCGGGGCTCGAGACGCAGGGCCCCGCGGCGGGACCGGTCTCGGAGAGCGAGATGATCGCCTTGAACGCGGAGATCCTCGCGACGCTCGCGCGAAACGCGCGGGACGACGGTGCGATCCCGATCGTCGTGTTCTTCCCGAGCCGGTTCGACTTCCGTCCGGGAGGAGGCGACGGCGGACGGCTTCTGACGCCGCTGTTCGAGGCGCTGCGCGCACGCGACGTCGAAGCGCTCGACATGACCTCGTGCCTGTCCCCGCTCGGCGAGGACGCACTGTTCCTCCCGGGACGCCCGCACTACTCCCCGCGCGGGAACGCGGCGCTCGCCGAATGCCTGCTTCCGTCGGTCCGTTCGGCTTCCGTTCGTTGACAGCCCCCGGGACGCACCGTACGCTCCTGGGGTTACGGACGGGAGCGAGCGTGGTCGCGATCTTCCTCGGCTTGAGGCTGGCCGCCGTGACCCCGCGGCTCAATCACGATTTCGAAATCCGTCCGGACCTCGAGCCTCCGACCGTGTCGATCGTCTCTCCCGCCCCGGGACGCACCGTGTGGGGCATCGCGACGGTCGTCGCGAACGCCCACGACGACGTCGCACTCCGCGGTGTCCGCTTCCAGGTGGACGGCGTGGAACTCGGCGACGTCGACGTCGAGCCCCCCTACGAGGCGCCCTGGGACACGACCGCCGCCGGCGACGGGACCCACGTCGTCACCGCGACCGCGATCGATCTCGCGGGCAACGAGTCGGTCGTGGGGATCTCGGAGGTCGACGTCGCCCAGGAGGCCCTGGCCGACCCCGCGGCGGTCGGGCAGTGGGCCGGGCCGTTCGCCTGGCCGCTCGTCTCGGTCCACTCGACGCTGCTGCCGACCGGCAAGGTCCTCCTCTACGACGACCACACGACGAGCGCCGGGGTGCAGATCTGGGATCCCGCGTCGGGGACGTTGACAAGCCGGCCCTACAACGCGAGCAACCTCTTCTGCTCGGCACACATCGTCCTGGCGAACGGGAAGGTGCTCGTGGCCGGCGGGCACCTCAACGCCTATCTCGGGATCGCGGACTCCACGATCTTTGATCCCGTTGCCCTGGCGTGGTCCGCCGGCGACACGATGACCTACGCCCGGTGGTACCCGAGCCTCACGATCCTCCCCGACGGCAAGGCGCTCGTCGTCTCCGGCGCCATCAACTGCCCGACCTGCAACGGCCCCAACGGCTCCCATGCGGGGATCGCGCTGGTCCCCGAGGTCTACGACACGCCGAACGACTCCTGGTCGCCGCTTCCCGGGGCGTCGCTGAGCCTTCCGCTCTACCCGCACCTCTTCGTGATTCCCGACGGACGCGTGGTCGCGGCCTCGACCCAGGAGGATCCGATCGCCACGCGCGTCCTGGACGTCGCGGCGCAGACGTGGACGGTCGTCGATCCCGTCGTACGCCAGGGCGGCAGCTCGGTCATGTACCGCCCCGGGAAGATCCTCAAGACCGGCAGCGCGCGCAATCCGGACTACAACGCGGCGAATGCGGCCGCGACGGCCTACGTCCTCGACATGAGCTCCCCCAGCCCGTCGTGGCGCTCGGTGCCCTCGATGGCGTTCGCGAGGACGCAGCACAACCTCACGCTGCTCCCGGACGGGAACGTGCTCGTCGTGGGGGGAGCCACGAACTCGGACGTCTTCAATACCGCGGTCGCCGTGAAGACCGCCGAGATGTGGTCCCCCGACGCCGAGACGTTCACCTCGCTCGCGACGATGTCGGAGCCGCGGCAGTACCACTCGACCTCGCTGCTCCTTCCGGACGGCCGGGTGCTCGTGGCGGGGGGCGGGCGGTTCGGCCCCGACTTCCCCAGCGCGGAGATCTACTCGCCGCCCTACCTGTTCAAGGGCCCGCGTCCCACCATCACGTCCGTCTCGCCGGTCCTCCAGTACGGGAACGCGTTCCCCGTCAGCTCGCCGAGCGCGGCCACCGTGTCGCGGGTCGCCTTGCTGGGGACCGGAGCCGTCACGCACGCCTTCGACGCGCATCAGCGCTACCTGGAGCTGCCCTTCACGCAGATAGCGGGCGGGCTGTCGGTCACCGCCCCCGCGAGCGGCAACGACGCGCCCCCCGGGTACTACATGCTGTTCCTCGTCGACGCGATCGGCGTCCCGTCGGTCGGCTCGATCGTGAAGCTCCCCGGCCCGTGGGAGGACGCGATCCCTCCGACCGCGCCGTCGGGCCTCGCGGCCAGCCCCCTCCCGGGGCGTGTGACCCTCACCTGGGCTGCGGCGACCGACAACATCGCGGTGACCCAGTACAACGTGCACCGCTCCCCGGCGGCGGGCTTCGTCCCCTCGCCCGCGAATCGCGTGGGACAGACGGCCTCCACGACCTTCGACGACACCGGGTTCGCCTCGGGGACGTATTGGTACCTGGTGACCGCCCAGGACGGCAACGGCAACGTCGGACCCCCGTCGAACGAAGCCACGACGAGCGCCACGGAAGACACGACACCTCCTGCGGTCACCCTCACGGCGCCCGCCCCCGGCACGATCGTCGTCGGCGTGGCTGCGATCACGGCCTCCGCGAGCGACGACATCGGCGTCGCGGGTGTCCAGTTCCTCCTCGACGGCCAGACGTTCGGCGCGGAGGACACGTCGTTCCCCTGGTCGGTCGCCTGGAATTCCGGCCTGTCCTCGAACGGGCCGCACACGCTCGCCGCGCGCGCCCGCGACGCCCGGGGCAACCTGACCACGTCGGCCCCGGTCGACGTGACCGCGTCCAACAGCCAGCTCCAGGGGCTGGTGCTGTCCTACGCGCTCGACGAGGCGTCGGGGGCGACCGCGCACGACTCGTCAGGGAACCAGAACCGCGGCACGGTCACGAACGCGCTGTGGTCCGGCTCGGGGCACACGGCCGGAGCGCTGCTGTTCGACGGTTCGGGAGATTACGTCTCCACGCCGAGCTCGCCGAGCCTAAACGTCTCGGGTCAGGGCCTCACGATCGAGACGTGGGCGAACATCACCTCGTCGTCCTCCACCGACTACGTGCTGATCGGAAAGCCCTGGACGGCGGGGACGCAGGGCACGCCGCCGTACCAGTTCGGGATCGAGTTCGACGCGAACGGCGCCAAGACGCTCGACTTCTACTTCGGCGATACCAACGGCGCGACCCGCGGACCGTTCTCGATGTCGCCGCCGCTCGGCACGTGGACCCACATCGCCTACACCTTCGACGGCGCGATGGTACGCGGCTACGTCGACGGCGCGCTCAAGGTGTCCACGGCCGCCGCCGGCAGCATCCAGGCGCGGCCGACACCGCTCCAGCTCGGCGTCGACGGGGGCCTGAACCAGGGGTACAAGGGCCGGCTGGACGACGTCCGCATCTACAACCGCGCCCTGTCACCTTCCGAGCTCGACCAGGACCGGGCGACCCCGGTGCTCGCCGCGATCCCGCCCGTGCCCGACGGCTCGCCCGGTGCCCCGATGCGCGCGTCGCGGGGGGCGGTTGCGACCGCGATCGACCTGACCTGGGACGTCTCCGGGTGCGCCCCCGCCGGGCATCACGTCGTCTACGGCGCGCTCTCCGGCCTGCCGTCGTATCAGGTCGCGGGCGGGGTGTGCGGGATCGGATCGACCGGGAGCTTCAGCTGGGCGGGCGTGCCGGCGGGAGACCTGTGGTTCGTCGTCGTGGGCGACAACGGCCTGACGACCGAGGGGCTGTGGGCCACCACCAGCAGCGGCGGGCCGATGAACGCGACGACGCCTTCCCTGACGTGCGGGATGACCAACCGGATCAACCTGACGGCGTGCCCGTAGGGCCGTCGTAGAGGACGATCGTCACTTCCCGCGGGCCGTGGACGCCGACGACGAGCGTCTTCTCGATGTCGGCGGTGCGGGATGGGCCGCAGATGCTGATCATCCGCCCGGCACCCGAAAAGCGCGCCAGCGCATCGCCGTAGGAGGCGACGAGCGCCCCGGGCACCGCGTGGGCGACGAGAGAGCGCGCCCCGAGGATCGGCCGGAGCCGGCGGTCGCTCCCGAACAGGACGACCGCCGCGGAGTCCGCCACGACGGCATCGGCGACGACGTGCGCGACGCCGTCCTCGACCCGGTCCTCCCCCGCGCTCTCACCGTCCGCCGCGCGGCGGAGGGCGACCTTGCTCTCGCGGGCCGCCTCGGCCAGACGCGCGGCGAGATCGTGCGCCGTCACCGGCGCCCCCGCGGGCGGGTGAGCTGCACGAGGCGCCGGAGCGAGGGGAACCGCAGGATCGCAAGGAGCAGCGGCCGGAGCGCCCGGCCGAACGCCGTGTCCCGCTGCGCGCGCTTCCACAGGCCGACGGCGCCCCGGACCCCGGCGGGTGTGTTCCCCTCACGCCAGAGCCGCTCCCGCCGGCGTGCGATCAGGTCGCTGATCGGGATGCGAACCGGGCAGATATCGGTGCAGGCGCCGCACAGTGTCGAGTAGAACGGCGCGTCCTCCGGGACGCGCCCCGGCTCGAGGTACGGGGCGACGAGAATCCCGATCGGTCCCGGGTAGATCGTCTTGTAGCCGTGCCCCGACGCCTGCCGGAAGACGGGGCACGCGACCATGCACGCGCCGCAGCGGATGCAGCGCGCCGCCTCCGCGTCCTCGCCTGCCGCCAGCGCCCTCCGCCCGTTGTCCACGAGGACGATCGTGCGCTCGGCATCCCCGTCGCCCCGGCGGCCGAGGACGTGCGTGTAGACGGTCTGCGGCTGGCCGGTCGCGCTGATCGTCAGCATCCGGAGCAGGGCCGGAAGCGCAGCACGGGAGCGAATGACCTTGTCGATGCCGGTGACCACGACGTGCTTGCCGGCCGACGTGCAGAAGAACGCGTTCCCCTCGTTCTCGATGACGACGACCTCGCCGGTGTCCGCGATGAGGAAATTGGCGCCGCTGATGCCGACCGACGCGGAACGCAAGGGCTCGCCGAGGAACTCGGTGGCGGCGCGTGCCAGCGCGTCCGGATCGGCCGGGAGCGACCGGCCGAGCACCCGGCTCAGCGTCGCCGCGATCTCGGCGGCCGACAGGTGCATCGCGGGGCCGGTGATGTGCGCGGGGAGCTCGTTGCGCTCCTGGACGATCCACTCCCCGAGGTCGGTCTCGAAGACCCGCCACGCCAGCCGCTCGAGGTGGTGGCGCAGGCCGATCTCCTCGGTGACCATCGACTTCGCCTTGATGACGACTCCCGGCGTCCCGCCGATCTCCGCAACGACCGCGGCGCAAGCACCGGCGGCATCAGCCGCGTGCACGATGCGATAGCCTCCCGCTTCCGCGTTCCGGACGAAGATCGCGAGGAGCTCTTCCATGTGCTCGACCGAATCGCGGCGCGACGCCGTCGCCTCGTCGCGCAGCCGCTCCCACGGGAGCTTCGCGGCCTGCTCCTGACGCTTGGCGAGCGTCACGTCCGAGGCCTTGCGCGTCGGCGTGTTCGTGAGGACGGGAAGGCTCATCCGATGTCGCGCCGGACGAGGTAGGAGGCGAGCGGCACGACGGGGATCCCGGCCGCGTGCGCCGCGAAGTGGCTCAGGCACCCCGGCTCGGCGCTGACGATCGCCGCGGCTCCCGCCCCCGAAATCGCCGCAAGGCGGTGTGCCATCATCGACCCCGCAGTCCGATCGAACAGGGTCGAGAAGACCCCGCCGAAGCCGCAGCACGTATCGCGGAACGGACGCTCGAGAACGTCCACGTTGGCGGTATCCGCCAGCCAGCGCTCGAACTCCCTCCACCGCGCGTCGCCCCACACGTCGTGGCAGGGCCGGTGGAGGTAGATCGCCTCGCGCGGCCGCGAGGAGCGCTCGCGCAGAGAGGCGACGAAGGTATCCGGGGCGTAGCGAAGCTTCGACCCTTCCACGCCGTACGCGGCCAGATGCCCGGCGCAGGTCGCGCTGGCGACGAAGACTTCGTCGAAGCGCGCCGCGGCCTCCCGCCAGCCACGGACCATCTCCTCCGCCCCGTCGCGGTCCCCTGCGGTCGCCGCCGGCTGCCCGCAGCAGAAGGCGGACAGCGGCACCAGCCCGTCGAACCCGCAGCGGGCCAGCAACCGTCGCTGCGCCGAGGCGTCGTCGGGGAAGGCGGCACGATGGCTGCAAGGCAGGAACAGCGCGCGGAGCACGCGCGCATATTAGTCAACTTGACGGCGGAACGGGTCCGCCGTAGAACGCACTCCCATGGCCGAGCTCACCCTCCCCCGGAACCGCTTCATCGTCGGCCCCACGGCGTGACCCCGTGCGGTAATGTACTTCTGGGCGATTAGCTCAGTTGGTAGAGCGCCTGCCTTACACGCAGGACGTCGTCGGTTCGAGTCCGGCATCGCCCACCAAGACCGGAGTCCTCAGAGATCTGCCTCGCCACCGAGCTTCATCTTCTCGGGCGAGAAGCGGACCCGGATCTTCGTCTTCTCGAAGTCGTACGTGAGCGTGAGCTCGGTCTCTCCGGCGGCCACGACAGGCTGCCCTTCGCCCGTAGTCTTGGGGAAGCGGAAGTAGACGGCGAAGACGCGGCTGGTGCCTATCTGACGCACGACGACGCTGCTAGGCTCGATCGTCGCCCCCGACTTTTTCCCGGCGAGCTTCGCGTTCTTCCGGATCGTGTCCTCGTCCAAGCCTTCGAACGGGGTCATGTCCGGCGATTCGACGTTGATCACGTAGTCGTCCGAGGCCCCCTGCTCGACGAGCGACTCGACGTCGTCCTGCGTCGCCTCCTCGCAGAGCACGCTGCGCCTCGCTTTTGCCTCGCGGTACGCCCGGCTCGACACCCAGCTCACCCGGTAAACCACGATCGATTGAAAGGTCTCTCCTCCGCCCCCGGTCGCCGGCATCTCGTTCCGGTCCATCTTTCCACCACAGCCGCCGAGCATCGGGAAGAGCATGGTGGGCTGCCCCTTGATCCACGGGGCCGGCACGCGCGCGTCTTTCACCCAGGGTGAGTTGGTGAGGATCCGCGTCGTGTCCGCGAGCGTCCAGTCGCCGCCCGCACTCGCCGCCCAGGGATCCGCGGCCCATACCGGCAGCGACACCGCGCCCGCGAGCAGCACGACCGCTATCCCTCTCGTCTTCATGGTGATGGTCCCCCTGCCGGACGGTACCACGGCGAGGGGCCCGGACGTCTTGAAAGGCGCTCGCCCGGTGCTATGATCCTCGGGTTTCGCAGGGCGCGGAGCCGTAGTGCAGTTGGTTAGCACACCGGACTGTCACTCCGGAGGTCGCGGGTTCGAGCCCCGTCGGCTCCGCCAACAATCCCCTAGACTGACGCCGCTTCCTTCGAATCGAGGGAGGCGTGCGTCCCGGCTCCACGAGCGCGGCGGAACCTTTCGCCCGCCCGCTTGATCGCTGCCTCCACGAGCGCGAGCATCGCCCCTTCCATGGCCTTGACTGCGAGTTCGCTGGAGGCGACGTTTTGCGAGGCCAGGCTGTGCTTGCCGGAGGAGATTTCGTGTCTCGCACTGCGACTGCAATTCGGTGCTCCCTACTCACGGTGTTCGTTATGCTCGTGGTGCGCCACACGTCGGCAGGGACGCACCCGCCCACGCCGACAATCATTCGCCCCCCCGACCGCTTCTTCCAAGGGAGCAGCGCACTCGACGTGGTCGTGAGCTATGGAAGCTCGACAGCGCCCTCGGACCCCCGGCACGCAAAGCTGTCGATCCAGCTGGTTGTGGATGGGGCGGTAATCGAAGAGCGGGCGCTGGCATCGGACGTGGGCGTCAGCTCGTTCGTGGTTCCCGTCAACCCAACAGATCCGGTCGCCCTGATCCAGGTCTGCATCCGTCAGGGCAGCCCTGGGTCTACAGATCGTGCATGCGCGCAAGTTCGCGCGGCGGGAGTGCGGGAGTTCGACCTCATGCGCCGTTCGCTGGAGGAGATGAGCGAGCTCTCCGACGCGGTGGTGCGCTACTCCATGATGAGACTCGGATACCGGGGCGTGCCGCAAACGCTCGACGACCTCGTTCCGGGTTTTCTCGAGCAGGTTCCATCGGCCAGCCCCTTTTCATCACCCTACGAGTACACGCCGACAGGCGAGCACTTCGCGTTGCGCTTAGCGCTTCCCGGCGTGGGCGAGATTGTGAATGTAGACGGCTCGTTCACCAGGCTTCCGCGCGGAGCGATCACGGATCGTGAAGCCGCGCGCCTCACACGCCAACAGCTCACGGAGCTGGCCCAGTCCGTCGAGTCCTATCGCGTGGATAACAATTACTTCCCCGCGCGGATCGAGGAGGTCTCGCCTATCTACCGGCGCTTCCTACCCCTGGTGGATCCCTACGGACATCCCTACGTGTTCTCACTTGCGCCCGATGCCTACGTGCTCTCAAGCCTTGGACGCGATGGAGCGTCGGGGGGCGAAGGCTTCGACGCGGACTCGAAAGTGACGAAGGGCATGCGGCTTGTCGCGACGACGCCGTATCGCGGACGGCACGAGTACCTCCGGCGCACGATCAACGACATGTCTCAGATCGCAGGCGCGCTGAACTATTTCCAGGAGGAGACCGGCCGGTGGCCTGACACGCTCTCCGAGCTGATTGGAGGCCCGTGGTTTACATGGCCGCGCGCGTTCACAGACGACTGCGGCAACCCGTACGAATACCACGTGTACGACCTTGGATTTGGCCGGAACATGTATCAGCTTCGGGCGCACGCCTGTAACGGCGTGACCTACACAGATCCATGGGAAGACTTGTTGTACTTCTGGGCGGACAACGAGGGGTACGTCTCGAATTCGGGGTGGAGGTTCACGTTTCGCTGGCCCGGGTTGTTCGACTGAACTAGTGACACAGCGGTCCGATTCGGGGACACGTCCGTCGAGTTGCGTGCAAGTGATCCTGCCCGCGTTACACGGGCGGGACGCCGCCCTCTAGCTGGCCGAGTACGCCCGGCGCGCGAATGCGGCGCGCCGTCAAAGTCGCGCCCAACTCCTCTCCAAAACGACTCGCGACGACCTCCCTCTGCCGATGATAATCGCGCATTCATTCCGAGGTCGGAGTTGTCCGCCTCACAACACATCTGGAGGAGATCATGGTGAGACTCGCCCGAGGACTCGGCCGCCTTCTTGCGCTCGCGCTGCCGCTCATCACTCCGCACATCGCATCGGCGGAGACGGTCTTCACGGCAAGCGCCGTCAACGACGTCGTCTACGCACAGGACTACTGCACGGGCGGATCGGGGACGTTTACTTCACCCTGGACGAGCGGCTCGGGGACCGGTTGCATGCAGGAGGCTCTCCAAGCTTGCTTCCTGAGGACGTCCCCCAATCCCAATCCGCCACCCACCGATCCGACAGCCGGCTGCAAGATCGTCATGCCGAAAGGCTACGTCAAGGTCACACAGACCATCGACACCTCGTACACAATCGATGCGGGTAACGTCCACCACTTTCCCAAGTACGGACTCGTCGTCGAAGGGCATGGACCGGCGATCATGTATGCGGACGGCTCGGGTGCGTTCGCCGGAACGACGCTGATTTGGAACGGCTCCGCGGGTGGGACCGTCCTCAAGATCTACAGGAACTCGTTCTCCGTTTTCGAGAACTTCTCGATCATCGGCGGCGTCTGCGGAAGTGCGTTTGAATCCTGCACGACCTCGCCGAGCACGAAGGCGGGAATCGGCATCGACCTGACGACCGACTCGGAGTCCGCGATCGAGAAGGACATCGTTCGCAACGTGCACATCGAGAACATCGCCGGCATCGGGATCCGGGTTGGGGTCGACGACGCCAATCGCTCCACCTCCCCGGAAGTCGACTCGATGACGCTGGACGCGATCACCGTGCGACGCGCCACCGTCGGGGCAGAGCAGAACGGCGGCCAGACGACCAACGTCCACTGGAAGAACTGCGCCTTCGAGGAATTCACGGACGCCGGAATGGATTTCCTGGGAGCCGACGCCCACGTTCAGGGCTGCTCGTTCATCAGCACGAAGTCTCCCGTGGACTCGACCAAGCGGGCCGACGTCCGGGTCCACTCGACGGACTCGTCGGGAACGAAATGGAAGACGCTTTGGGCGATGTTCCAGGACAACGTGCATGAGACCTACTACGGCTCCGCGTACCTGTTCTGTGACGACACGTTGTGCGGCAGCGCCATCCCGGAGGTGGGCGCCTCCCGCTTCGAGCCGACGACGCTTCTGAATTCACGGGTCTACTGGTGGGGAGCGAGCACCGGGAAGGTCGTCGATTACCGGCACGGCGGGGCGCTGAACCTGATCGGCTGCACGTTCGATCTGGCGGGATCGCATGCTACCGACACCCCGACGGTCGCCGTGGATGTTCCGAACGTCACCTATCCCGTCGACCGGTCGACGACGGTGACGAGCCTGGGGAACTACTGGGTGCAGCGCTCCGAAGGCGGGTCGATCAAGCTGGCGCTCACCGGTGATGCGACGCTCCTGTCGAACGACAACGCCCTTCAGGTGGCGACGGCCCTGAACTCCAAGGTCACCTCGATCTACCGCGACAACGGAATGCTCTTCGACGAAGGGTCGTTCAACTGGAAGAAGACGGGCGCGTCCTCGCCGATCGTCTTCAAGCAGTACCTCGACGCCTCCTCCAAGCTGACCTTGACGGACGGATCTGGCAACGCCGTCGCTTCTTGGTCGGACACGTCCGAGCTGAAGTTCCAGAAATCCACCGGGAAGCTCTCCTTCCAGAGCACGTCGATCGTCGCGGCGAGCCCGGGGACCTCCGCGACCGTGAGCGTTCCGGCCATCACGGGAACAGCGGTCGTCAGCAACAGTTCCGCGGCGCAGATGATTTGCTCCAACGCCACGGTCGATCCCGGATCCATCACGAACGCATCGACGGGGACCACGACGTTCACCGCGACCGGCGTCGCGACGGGAGATTCGTGTACGTGCACCCCCCGGTCGGACTGGGGCAACCAGGTCGTTCAGAAATACTGCATCGCCGGGTCTGGGAACCTGACCCTCCATCTCTACAGCGCGAAGACGAGTGGTCAGGCTCTCGATCCGGGGAGCACGACCGTCGATTACTGCTGCGTCAGGAAGTAGTCAACGAACGGGCTCCCCGCGTCGCCACGGCGCGGGGAGCCCGGGGGGACGGTCCCCACGGGATCGTTCGACCCGGCCCAGGCGTCCGTTGCGGGGGCCCAGTTCGACGTAGACTCGATGCTGCCATAGCACACGAAAGGGGGCAGTGAATGAAGTCCTCGAGGAAAGGTGTCGTTGCCTTCGCCGCACTCGCGGTCTCTGCGGGATCCGCGGCATTCGCAGGCGAGCACACGTGGGACGTCTGGGAAGTCTTCTCGAACGCGGACGGCTCGATCCAGTTCATCGAGCTGCACGAGGCGAACGGAGGCAACTCCGAGAACGGCATCAACGGAAACACCGTCACCGTTCACCCCTCCAACAACACGTACTTGATCCCGACGGGCGTCGTCGGCGGGACCGCGCTGAAGTACTACCTGCTCGCGACCGCGGGCTTCGCCG
>Ga0137435_1000138_pt1 | contig 27169 bp, 26 predicted proteins | sample EasRivERMGT100_2_FD_104904 | JGI IMG/M metagenome (GOLD analysis project Ga0137435, IMG submission 104904) | Soil microbial communities from meander-bound floodplain in the East River, Colorado, USA - East River MetaG ERMGT100_2 | ecosystem: Environmental > Terrestrial > Soil > Floodplain ... | reverse complement strand
CTGCACGACGCACCGCTCGCGGGCACTGCGACGCCCGTGTCGCGAGCGTCGCTCTCCTGGTGGTCGCTTCTGGAAATGGCGCCCCCCCCCGTGCTGGAGACGCCCGCGGAGGACCAACAGTGGCGGCCCGGTAGTGTCCTGCTGGAGAGCCAGGGTCTCGCGGTGCTTCGCCATGACGGGTGCTACGTCAGCCTGGACGCCGGGCCGACCGGCGGAGGTCATGGCCATCCGGATCACTTGCACCTGACGGTGCATGCGGGCGGTGTGCACTGGCTGCCCGACGCCGGCACGGGTCGCTACGTCACGCGCGACCTCTTCTGGTATCGCTCGACCCTGGCGCACAATGCACCGCGCGTGGATGGTGAGTCGCAGCCACCGGGCCATGCGAGCTGCGAGTGCTTCGATGTGCAAGAGCATTGGGCCTGGGTGCGCGGCCGCTTCGACACCATGAATCGAATGGTGGCGGCAGGTCCGGCCTACATCGTGGATGTCATGGACCTGACGGCGCGCGAGGACCATCTGCTGGAGCTTCCGTGGCACATCGCCGGGCGGGGGTCGGTGGAGACGCCGGGGCGTTGGGTGAGCGACGAGCTCGCCGAAGAATTCGTGACGCGCGTCCAACGGTTCGTCCCGGACGCGCCCGGACCCATCGTGCTGACGCACATTCAGGATCGCGCGCGGCTCACGGTGCACCTCGTGTGCGAGGGCGCGCTGTTGGAGATGGAAGGCCCCGGACTCCCCGGACACCACGACCGTCTGCCGTTCTACGTCGTGCGCGCGCGCGGGCGCAACGTCCGCATCGTGACCGTGCTGGAGCCGCACACTGGCGACCCCGTCGTTCGGGGCGTGCAGACGCGCGGCGATACGGTCGAGGTGACGACGTCTTCTGGGGTGGAACGCCACCGGTTCAGCGGCAGCGACTGGACGATCGAGCAAGAGGGGCAGCCCCCCCCCCCGCTCGTGTTGCGAGGCGCGCGCGAACCGCGGCCGCCATTCGTGCCGCTGCTGCAAATCGATCCGCCGACACCCGTTGCGGCGCCGGCGTTTCGGGTCGGCGGCGCACCAGCGCTCGACGGCTCGCTGGAGGGATTCGAGTTGTCCGAGCCGCTGCTGCTCGGGCTCGAGGACCAGTACCGGCGCAGCGAGGATGCCTATCCCGGCCCCGACGATCTCTCGGCGACAGGTTACGCCGCCTGGGACGAACGCGCGCTCTATCTCGCGGTCGCGATCACCAAGCCGGACGTGTGCCTGCGCCCGGGCGGCGCGCCAGCGCTCAAGCTCGATAACGATCCTGACGACATTCACTCCGACGGGCTGCAGGTCTACGTCGCGCCGCTCGCGAATCCCTCGACCCAAAACGGTGGCGGAGTGGCGGCCAGCGGCTACTTGATCGTGCCGGACCAGGCGGGCCACGGCGTGCGGGTGCAAGCGACGAGCGATACGCGCAGCCATGCCAACCAGGCCGTCACCGGCGGATGGCGGCGCACGCCGACGGGGTATTGCGTGACCGTGGCGATCCCGTGGCCCGAGGGCGTCTATCCGCACGCCGGCGCGCGCGTGTCGTTCGATCTCATCGTCAACGAGTTGTTGCCCGGACGGCTGCGCCGCGTCGGGCAGCTCGTGTGGAGTGGCGGCGGCGGCTGGGTGTGGCTGCGGGGTGATCGACACGACCCGTCGCGCTTCGGGGTTCTGGAGCTGGTCGGATGATCGTCGTCGTGTTACACGAGCCGCAGGATCTCGTCAACATCGCGCACGTGGTGCGCGGCATGAAGAACTTCGGGCTGCGCGATCTCCGGCTCGTGAATCCACGCGAGTACGAAGCCTATCGCGTCGAGGGGATCGCGCACCAGACGCAGGATGTCCTGGCCCGCGTGCGGACGTGTGCGACGCTCGAGGAGGCGCTCGCCGACTGCATCCATGTCGTGGGACTGACGGCCCGGGGACGCACGGCCAAGCGCAATCTCCAGCGTCCGCGCGAGGCCGCCGCCGAGATTCTCGCGCTCGATGCCGGTGGCTCACGGCCGGTGGCGTTGCTGTTCGGCCGTGAGGACAAAGGGTTGCCCAACGAGGCGCTCGACCGCTGCCACCGCGTCGTGACGATCCCCAGCGATCCGTCCTATCCCTCGCTGAATCTGGCGCACGCCGTGATCATCATGCTGTACGAGCTGGCACTCGCACGCGGCGCGGAAGAGCGCGCGTTCAAGGCGCCCCGGCGGGCGTCGGAGCCGGTGACCGTCGAAGAGCTCGAGCGGCTGTTCGTGGACGTCGCGCGCGCGCTCCAGGCGATCGATTTCTTCAAAACCCGCAATGCGGATGGCGTGATGCGCTCGATGCGCGAGATCGCGCATCGAGCTCCGCTGGACGCCCGCGAGGCGAAGCTGCTTCGCGCAATGGCGATCGAGGTGACGAAATACGGTGAGCGACTGGCGCGTTCCGGGCTTCACGTCAACCGGTAGCAAGCGGCCGGAGGCCCTCTTCGGCCCCGGGGGGGAGGGGGAGGGGGGGGGGCCTACGCGCATGACGCGGGCCTCAGGCTGCCGCGTGTGGGACGACGGCGGCCGCGAGTACGTCGACTACATCATGGCGCTGGGTGCCGTGGCGCTCGGCTACGGCCATCCCGCCGTGAATCGCGCCGCCGAAGCGGCGATTGCCGCCGGCGTGGTCGGGCCGCTGCCGCCCGTCGCCGAAGAGGAGCTCGCCGAAGCGCTGGCCGAGCGCATCCCGTGGCTCGAGCGCATCCGCTTCCTCAAGACCGGGGCGGAAGCGGTGGCGGCGGCGGTGCGCCTGGCGCGCGTCGCCACCGGCCGTGACGCCGTGCTCGGCTGCGGCTACCACGGCTGGCTCGACTGGTGTCAGGGGGCCACGGAAGGGGTCCCGGCCGCCACGCGCGGGCTGTTTGCCGAGCTGCCGTTCAACGACGTCGCAGGCGGGCGGGAGCTGATTCGCCAGCGCGGGACCACGCTCGCCGCGGTTGTGGTCGAACCGGTCATCGTGAACGAGCCCACCCGGGAATGGCTGCAGATGCTCCGGGTCGAGACGCAGCGCGTCGGCGCCGTCCTGATTTTCGATGAGATCAAAACTGCATTTCGACTGGCGATCGGCGGCGCGGTCGAGCGCTACGCGGTGGATCCCGCCCCGGACCTTGTCGTGATTGGGAAGGCGCTCGCGAATGGGTTCCCGCTCGCGGCGGTGGGCGGGCGCGCCGACCTGATGTCGGGCACGAGCCGGACCTGGATTTCGTCGACGCTCGCCACGGAGGGTGTCGCGCTCGCGGCGGCGCGCGCGACCCTGGAGGTGTTCACGCGCGAGGACGTGTGCGGGCATCTGCATCGCGTGGGAACCAGGCTGCTGCACGGCCTGCACGAGTTGCAGCGCCGTCACGGCGCCGCGATCGCGGGCGTCGCCGGCATCGCGGAGATGTGCTTTCTCCATTGGGCCACCGACGATCTGGCGCATCGCCTGGTGCTGGCAGCCGCAGAGCGCGGGCTGCTGTTCAAACGCACCGCATACAACTTCGTGTCCCTGGCGCACGACGAGGGTACGGTTGACCGTACCCTCGAGACCCTCGATGCCGTGCTGCAGCAGGTCTAGAACGCCGTGACGATCGCTCCCGCGATCAGGAAGACGACGATCCACGCGATGATCACGACGGCGGTGTAGCCCATCGCGCGGTCTTTCGGCACCTTCATCATGATCGGCAGCCCGATGTACAGCAGCACCAGGCTGTAGACCGAGAACAGCAGGCTCACCAGGCCGAGCGCGGGCAGGATCTGGAACACGCCGCCCACCCAGGCGGCCGTGCTGGCGTAGGCGGCGGCCTTGAGTGCCTGGACATCGTTGCGCTGGCCGCCGAAGCCCGGGGCCAGCAGGCTGATGATGCGAGACAGCACGAACACGCTGAGCAGAGCCAGCACGTACGCGGCCACACCGCTCGTCACCGCGGTCACAATCGACACCTTGTTCGTGAGCGACGTGAACGCCACGCGCCGGCCGAAGAGGATCATCCCGACCGTGGTCGCGATTGGGCCGATCGCAGCGAGCGGGATGATGTATTTCCCCCAGGTCTCGCCGGGCTTGGTGAACTCGGTGTCGATCTCTTTCCACGTCACGCGCGGTTCGAGCAGGATGCCCTTCGCGCGATCGATCATCGTCTCCATGAGATCCGTACCCCCCCTCAGGACGCCCCCAAGATAGGGGTGGGGCGGCGTCGCGCCAGCGTACCTGTAGATTGTTGATATGCTTGTCGATGTGCACGCGCACTTTCTGCATGCGCGCACCCCGCGCGCCGACTGGCGTGAGCGCAACGTGAGCCGTCTCACGGCGGGCGCGAAGATCGGCATCTCGGTGCACGTCGCGTCGATCCTCGGCAGCTGGGGACTGACCTCACCGATCTATTTCCCGTCTCCCCGCGACGTCAGCGCCGGCAACGACGCCCTGCTCGCGTTGCAGCGCGAACAGCCTGATGCGATTCGCGGATACGCGTGCGTCAATCCCAACTACACGGCGCACGCGCGCGCGGAGATTCTGCGCTGCCTCGATGCGGGCATGATCGGCATCAAGCTGGCCGCGAGCCGCCGGGCCGATGATCCCCTCCTCGATCCCATTGCCGAGCTCGCGCGGGAACGGCGTGTGCCCATTTTGCAGCACATCTGGCAGCACCGGCGCCGGGACTGGCCGGGCCAGGAGGCGTCGGATGCGCTCGAGCTGTGCGCGCTGGCGTGCCGCCACCCCGACGTGGCGTTCATCCTCGCGCACATCGGCGGGGGCGGCGACTGGCTCCATTCGCTGCACGCCGTCACCCTAGTCCCCAACGTCTACGTCGATCTCTCGGGGAGCGGCGTGGACGGCGGTATGCTGGAAGCGTGCATCGAAAGCGTGGGCGTCGGACGGCTGCTCTGGGGAACGGATTTGACCATGGACACCGGCTGGGCCAAGCTGCGCTATCTCGAGACGCTGCTGTCCAAGGACGAGCTCGCGCTGGTCCGCTGGAAGAACGCCGCGCGCATCTTCCCGCCCGGCGCATTCCCCGCCGACTGATGCGCGTCGACTGCAACGCCTTCATCGGCGCGTATCCCTGGCGGAAAGTCCCCTACACCTCGCCCGGCGAGGTCCTCAAGGCGCTCGACCGCACCGAGATCGACGTCGCGTGGATCACTCATCTCCCGAGTCTCTTCTGGCGCGATCCGACCGAGGGGAACGGCTGGCTGTACAAGACCGCGCGTAACGAAAAGCGCTTCAAACCTGTGCCGAGCGTGCACCCGGGCTTGGCGAATTGGGAGGACGTCCTTTCTGATGCGGCCAATTCGGGCGCGCCGGCGGTACGCTGCGATCCGATGTATCTCGGGCTCGATCCCGCCGGCGGAGAGATGCGCGTGCTCGCCGCGGCGTGTGGTGCCTCCCGACTCCCGTTGATCCTGGCCGTGCGGCTGGAGGACAGCCGCCAGCGCCATCCCAACGACCGTGCGGGCGACCTCCCGGCGGCTGCGGTGCGCGCGTTGATCCGCAGCGATGCGGACGTGCGGCTGCTGGTGACGCACGCCGACCGCGGATTCATCGAGGAAGTGCATTTCGGCTCCACCCCGGACGAGGCGCGCCGCCTCTGGTGGGACATCTGCTGGATCTGGGGTCCGCCCGAGGACCACTTCGCCACGTTGCTCGACACCGTCGGGCACGAGCGCTTCGTGTTCGGCACCGGGCAGCCGCTGCGGTTGCCGGAAAACAGCATCGCCAAGCTCGATCTGCTCGACCTCGCGCGCGAGCAACGCGATGCGATCGAGTCCAAGAACATCCAAGGATTGATGGCCTGACGACTCCATACGGTTCGGGTCTTTATCCCGCGGTGCCCGTCCCGTTCCGTGGATCGACCATCGACGCGGCGGCGCAACGCGCCTATGCCGCGTGGATGGCGCGTCAGGCGATCGCGGGCGTGGCCGTGTGGGCGCACACGGGTCGCGGACCGCATCTCACGACGGATCAACGCGCCGTGGTGTTGGAGGCATGGCGCGCGGCATTGCCGGACAAGCGGATCATCGCGGGCGCAAACAGTCAGGAGATGGCGCGCGCGGCGCGGCAGGGCGGGGCGAACATGCTGCTCGCGTTCCCGGCGCGGAAAGACCCCGTGGCGTATCACGCGGCGCTCGCCGAGCATCTGCCCGTCATCGCGTTCTATCTCTACGAAGCGGCCGGCGGCGTCGACTATGACGACGACACGCTCCGCGCCATTCTCGCGCTGCCGCGCGTCATCGGAATCAAAGTCGCCACGCTCGACTCCGTGATGACGTTCCAGCGCATCGCCGCGGTGATGCGCGAGTTCCCGGACAAGCTGCTCATCACCGGCGAGGACCGGTTCCTCGGCTACTCGATCATGATGGGAGCGACCGCGGCGCTGATCGGCATGGGTGCTGCGCTGACGGACATTCAAGCGGCGTTGCTGCGCGCGTGGGCAAATGGGGACACCCACGCCTTTCTACGTCTCTCCACGCAGCTCGACGCATTTGGCGCCGTGACCTTCACCGGTCCGATGGAAGGCTACATTCGACGCATGCTGTGGGCCCTCGCGGCCGATGGTGTCATTCCCGACGAAGCCTGTGACGATCCGTGGGGCCCCCCGCTTCCCGCGGCGGAGCGGGACGCGGTGCGGCGGTTTGTGCGTGCGGTGCGCGTACGGTAACGCGCCGCTCGTTCCTCAAGACCAGTGCGGCAGTCGCGATCGGAGGAGGGGGGGGGCTGGTGTCGAGAGCAACGCAACCGCACATCGTCGTCGTGGGCGCCGGCGCATTTGGCGGCTGGACCGCGTTGTACCTGCGGCGCCAGGGCGCGCGCGTCACCCTGCTCGACGCGTGGGGGCCAGGCAACAGCCGCGCCAGCTCCGGCGGTGAGACGCGCGTCATTCGCGCGACCTATGGCGACCGGCAGGTCTACACGCGCATGGCGGCGCGCGCTCTCACGCTCTGGAAGGAACACGAAACACGCTGGCACCGGTCGCTGTACCATGGCATCGGCGTGCTCTGGCTCGTCGAGAGCGACGAGCAGTACGAGAAAGCGGCGCTGCCCATTCTGCGGAGCGAGAACGTTCGCGTGGAAGAGCTGTCCGGCCCCGAGGTGTCACGTCGCTACCCCCAGATCAACTGCGATCGCGTGCGTTGGGCCATTTTCGAGCCGGACGGCGGCTATCTGACCGCGCGCCGTGCGTGCGCCGCGGTGCTCGAAGGCTTCCTCGCCGAGGGGGGCGAGTACCGGCAGTTGGCGGTCCAGCCGCCCGCTCCCACGCGTGGGGAGCTCGCGAGCGTGACGTTATCCGACGGCAGTCGGCTGACGGCAGACGGCTTTGTGTTCGCGTGTGGTCCCTGGCTCGGATCGCTGTTCCCGGACGTGATCGGAGCGCGAGTCCGCGCGACCCGCCAGGAAGTGTTCTTCTTCGGCGCACCACCAGGTGATCAGCGCTTCTCCGAAACCGCGCTTCCGGTGTGGGCCGATCACGGGACGACGTTCATGTACGGCATTCCAGGCAACGAATGGCGCGGCTTCAAAGTCGCCGACGATACGCGCGGAGCCGTCGTCGATCCCACGACGATGGAACGGGCGCCGACGCCGGCCGCGCTCCAGACCGCCCGCGAGTACATCGCCTACCGCTTTCCGGGCTTGAAGGACGCGCCCCTCCTCGAGGCGCGCGTGTGCCAATACGAGCAGTCGCCGGACGAGCACTTCATCATCGACCGTCATCCGGCAGCGGAGAATGCCTGGATCGTGGGGGGCGGATCGGGACACGGGTACAAGCACGGCCCCGCGGTCGGGGAGCTGGTGGCGCGGTTGATTCTCACCGGCGCGGCGGCGGATGCGCAATTCAGACTTTCGCGCTTCGCTCGCTGAGGACTTCGAACGCTTCAAGCGGGAGCTGCCGCGCGACTTCCCGGCGCACGTGCGCGACACCTATCGGATCAATCTCGCGGCGCGCTACCTCGGCGAGCCGCTCCCGCACCCGATCGGCAAGGGATCGGGCCAGTTGTCGCTCAACGTGGGCCAGCTCGAGACCGACGCCGAGGCCGGTCTCGCGTTCGCCGTGCTGAAAACGGTGATCGCGCAGGACCGGGCCGGAACGCAGTCGATGGCCGCGTGGGCGATTCACGAGACGAAAATGAAAGTCGAGAGGCGCGGGGACGGGTGGACGGTGACGTGGAAGGGCAGGGGCTGGGATCGCTCGTTCGAGGACTATCTCGCGCTGGTGCGCGCAGGTCGGGACCTCACGGCGAGTGGCGCGCTGCTCGCCGTGCCGTCGGTGAAATATCACCTCCCACGCCTGGAGGAGCCCTTTCGCGACCAGGAATACGGGTTCACGACGCGGGCCCTCGCGCAAGCCTGGGGGCGGTCGCCGCTACTGCTCGAGAAGGATTTCTCGCCCACCCTCGCCGGCGACGCGCTGGCCGATGAGAGGGAGCAGATCCTCCGCTGGCTGCGCGAGGTGCCGCAACGCATCCGCGCTCACGCGAACGTGCGTCTCGCGATGAAATTGATGAATGCGCGCTTCGATGATGACTTTCAGCGCGAGATGATGGAGGCGGCGAGCGGCGCGGACGCGCTCGTGGTGTTCAATAGGCTCTTCGATGGGAAGGCCGGCGTCGCGTATGGAGGCCCTGAGCTGAGCGATCGCAACTTGCGGGTTTTAGACCGGCCGTCCGGCCGTCCGGCCGCGCGACCGTCCCTCAGCGGCACCGGCAACATCCATTCCGGCCGCCTGATCGTGGAGTACGCGCTGCGCGGCTGTTCATCGATCCAGCTCCACACTTTCTTCCAGCTTCCGCTCGAAGAGTATCCGGCGACACACGGCTCACGTACCCAGCGCGCGCTCCACGCCCTGATGTTTGATCCGCGCGATGGACTGATCGCGGTCATGCTCGAGCGCGAGGCGAACGGCGCTCTCGAGCGCCGGAACCGCGAGCTCCATTTTCTCGATCTATGCGCCGCCAACTGAGTGGGGTGCTGTTCCTGGCGCTCGCCGCGGTGTTGGCGTGGGGTGGGACGGTCGGCCCGGGGAAGACGACCGTGCGCTGGTTCGTGGCCCTGGCGCTGGCGGGCTGGGGCGTGTGGACGCTGCGCCAGGAGCGGACCCGGATCGAGCAGGTGTACACGCAGATCCTCGCGCTGGGACTCGCGATCGTCGCGGTCGGCTGGCTGATTCCCGCGAGCGGCAGCCGCGGGCTGATGGTCATCGGTGGAATCATGGTGCTCGTGTCGGCCGGGCTGTTGCTGTGGTCCTGGATCCAACGTCGCAACGCATCGGACCATGACACGGATCGCGCGGGCTGAGCTCTACGAACTGACGCTGCCGCTCGTCGAGCCGTTCGTCATCTCGGGCGGTGCGGTGACGGAGCGTCGCTCGCTCATCGTGGTGTTGCACGACGACGCGGGGCACGTGGGCTACGGCGAGTGCCCCCCGTTTCACCTTCCTTTCTACTCAGAGGAAACGCTCGCGGGCGCGCGCGACCTGATCGAACGCGTGTTGTTGCCGCGCGTCAGCGCGCGGGAATTCGACGACCCCGTTCCCGAGGCGATCGCAGCGGCGCTGTGCGAGGGCGTGCGCGGCAACTGGTTTGCGCGCGCCGGTGTCGAGACCGCCGCGTGGGACCTCGAAGCCCACGCGCGCGGCACCGGCCTCGCCGCCCTGCTGAGCGAGCGACTCGGCGCGACGCCGGCGGCTGCGGTGGACTGTGGCGTGGCGCTCGGGATTCCTCCGGATCGAAACGCCGACGTCCTGACGCGGTGGGTCGCGGACGCGGTCGAGCGCGGCTATCGGCGCGTGAAGATCAAGGTGACACCTGGCTGGGACAGCTCCCCGGTCCGGGCGGCGCGGGCAGGGATGGCGGGGACGGAGCTGCCGCTCACCGTGGACGCGAACGGCGCCTACGAATGGCCGCATGACGAACGGGCGCTGCGCGCGCTCGACGACGCCGGGCTGCTGTACATCGAGCAGCCGCTCCATCCCGACGAGCTGGTCGGGCACGCGCGGCTGGCCGAAGCGTTGCGCACGCCGGTGTGTCTCGATGAGACGTTGCGCGATGCCCGCGCCGCCCGGCAGGTCATCGCGCTGAACGGCCCCACCGTCTGGAATATCAAGGTTCACCGCGTGGGTGGTCTCACGGAGGTGTGTGCGATCTACCGGCTGGCCGCCGACTACGGGGCGAAGCTGTGGGCGGGAACGATGCCAGAATCGGGGATCGGCTCGCAGGCGGCACTCGCCGCGGCTGCCCTGCCGCTCTTCGTCTATCCGTCCGACCTGGAGCCGTCGAGCCGCTGGTTCGGGCGCAACGGCGACGTGATCAAGCTCGCGATGAGCAAGGACGGCCGCATGGCAGTGCCGCAACAGTCCTGCGGCCGCCTGCTCGACCCCGGCCGGTTTCGGCTCTTGACCACGCCTGTACTTTAGGGGCGCGATGAACAAGCCGAACATTGATTACTGGGCCGGCCATCTCTACCTGAGTCCGCGCCAGCGCCCGAAACCCGACCAGCCCGTTCGTGATTTGCCCCCGCGCGCGGCCCAGCGATTCAAGAAGGCGCGCGAACAGCTGCGCAGTCTGCGCCACGTGACCGAGCAGGTGGTCTACCTGGGCACCACCTGGAAATGGGTATGGATGTACGAAGTCGGGGGCCGGAAGCTCGGGTACCTGCATCCGATGCAGTCAGGCGTCAGCGGGACGTTCGTGTTGTCGGGAGTCGAGGAGCAGGAGATCGGCGCGACCAACGGGTTGCCGCGCGTGATCAAGCAGGCCGTGCGCGATGGAGCGTTGTTCGACGGCGTGCGCCATTGCTGGATGGAATTCGAGGATCTGGACGCGGTGCAGGCGTTTGTCGACGTCGTCCGATTGAAATACCAACTACTGGCGCGTCCAGAGTAGCCGTTGTTACATTCGTCAGCCTTCGGGAAGCAGCCGCTGGCCACACCGAAACCGAACCACCTGATTCGCCATTAGAGGCCATCTGCGTTCAGCTGCGGTCGTGGTGTTGATGCTCGCCCTCCCGCCTGTGAGCCTTCGCGGCCAGCAGGCCCAACCCGCTTCCTCTGCAGTATCGCGATACCAAGCTCCCGTCGTCAGCGACACCGGCGACCTGAAAGGTCCGCGCCAGCCGATTTTCTTCCGGCATGACATTCACGCGGGACAGGATCAGATCCCGTGCATGTACTGCCACTACTCGGCATCGATTGCGAGCGAGCCCGGGATCCCGTCGCTGCAGACGTGCATCGGGTGCCACCAGCTGGTCGGGGGCTCGACGCCGTCGCACCAGGCCGAGATCAGGAAGGTCCGCGATGCGTGGCGCGAGCGAAAGCCGCCGGAGTGGATCCGCATTCACGCGCTGCCCGGCTTCGTGCGCTTCCCGCACATGCGCCACATCAAGGGCCTTGGCACCAGCCTGGGCGTCGAGGCGAACGCCACCTGTGCGACGTGCCACGGCGACGTGAAAACCATGCCGCAGGTATCCCTGGTCGCGACGCTGAAGATGGGGTGGTGCGTGCGCTGCCACGTCCAGAACAAGGTGAGCCGCGACTGCAGCGTGTGCCACTACTGATATGACCGAACCGATCAATCGCCGCCGCTTTCTGAAGGTCCTGGGCGTCTCCGGCGCCGGCGCGGCGGCCGTATCGGCCTGCGGCATCGGCCCCGAGCCCACCGAGCGCCTCATCCCGTATCTGATCCAGCCTGAGGATCAGATTCCCGGCCTGGCCACCTACTATGCGACGACCTGTCGCGAGTGCGCGGCGGGCTGCGGCCTGCATGTTCGAGTGCGGGAAGGGCGCGCGGTCAAGCTCGAAGGGAATCCCGATTCGCCGATCAACCGCGGCCGGCTGTGCGCGCGCGGGCAGGCGGGGATCCAGGGTCTCTACAATCCCGATCGCGTCGCGCGTCCGATGGTGCGCAACGCCGGCGGCGCGTTCGAAGCGATCGATTGGGACGGCGCGCTGCAGCGCCTGAGCGCCAAAGTCGCCGAAGCCCGCGGCAAAGGCATCGTGTTCCTGACCGGCGCCGAAGTCTCCACCTTCGGCGATCTGGTGGACGAGTGGATGCGGCAGGTGGGCGGCCGGCGCCTGAGCTATGAGGCGTTCGGCTTCGACGCGCTCCGCGCCGGCAACCGGCTGGCGTTCGGCACCTCGTCGCTGCCGACCTACGACTTCGCCAACGCCAAGTACGTCCTCTCCTTCGGAGCTGACTTCCTCGACACCTGGCTGTCGCCGGTCGAGTTCCAGAACGGATTCTCGCGCGCGCACGCGTTCGACGGCGGACGTCCCGCCTCGATGGCGAAGTTCGTCTACGTTGGGCCGCGCATGTCGTTGACCGGCATGAATGCCGACGAGTGGGTCGGCGTGCGCCCCGGGACCGAAGGCGCGCTCGCGCTCGCGATGGCGCAGGTGATCGTCAGCCGGCGGCTCGCCGCGGTTCCCGCGGACGCCGGCCGGCTCTCGGCCCTGCTCTCGGCGCACACGCCGCGCACGGTTGCCGAGGCGATCGGCATCGAGCAAAACGTGATCGTGCGCCTTGCGACCGAGTTCGCCAATGCGCGCGGCGGTCTGGCCGTCGCGGGCGGCATGGCCGCGCAGTACGCGAACGGCGCGGAAATCGCGGCCGCCGTGAACATCTTGAATTACGTGGCGGGCTCGGTGGGCTCGCTCGTCAAATTCGGCGCCGATCTCGCGGTGGGCTCGGCCGGCACATTCGCGGACGTCGCGGCGCTCACGGCCGACATGGAAGCGGGCAAAGTCGGATTGCTCTTCGTCCACGGCGCCAATCCCGCCTATTCGCTCCCCGGCAAGTTCCAGCAGGCGCTCAGCAAGGTCGCATACAAGGTCAGCTTCTCGTCCTACATGGACGAGACGGCGGCTGGGTGTGACATGATCCTGCCCGACCATCACCCGCTCGAGCAGTGGGCCGACAGCCGGCCACGCGCGGGCGTCACGGCGTTCCAGCAACCGGTGGTGCAGCCGGTATTCGACACCAGGCAAACCGGCGACGTCGTGCTGCGGCTCGCCGGGCGCACCGGCACGTTCCAGGACTATCTCCAGGCGAAATACCGCACCGGTCGCGGCACGGGATTCGATCAGTTCTGGCTGGATACGTTGGCCACGGGCGGCGTCTACGGCGACGCGCCGACGCGCGCGGTGCGCCTCGGAGACGTCTCGAATCTCGCCGTTGCCGCGCCGGCTGCCGCGAACAGCGAGCAACAAGACGTCGTCGTCTTCCCGCATCCCGTGCTGCACGATGGGCGCGGGGCCAACAAACCGTGGCTCCAGGAGCTGCCCGATCCGGTTTCGAAGATCGCCTGGCACAGCTGGGTGGAGGTGCACCCCGACACCGCCAAGGCCTGGGGCCTCGCCACCGGCGACTTCCTGCTTCTCAAATCCGACTTTGGCGGTCAGAAATTCCCCGTCTGGATCACCGCGTCGGTGCGGCCGGATGTACTCGCGGTGCCCACCGGACAAGGCCACACCGCGTATGGTCGCTACGCGCAGGATCGCTCCGCCAACGCGTTCGAGTTGCTCGGCGTCCAGCCGAACAGCTACGGCGGCCGCAACTTCCTGGTGAGCGCCTCGGCGACGAAAACCGGCGAGCACCGCAAGATCGTCACGACCGAAGGCAGCCCGCGCGAGCGCGGCCGCGGCACCGTCGAGGTGCTTGGCGTTGCGCGCGCCAAGGCGCTGCACGCGGGCGATCATCCGTTCCATCACGAAGAGACGCCCGAGTACGCCGCGGAAGCCGTCGCATGGTGGGCGGAGCAGCAGCACGAGAAAGCCGAGCTCGGCGACTATCGCGGCGAGCAGCCCCGCTGGGGGCTCGCGATCGACCTCTCGAAGTGTACCGGCTGCTCCGCGTGTGTGACGGCCTGTTACGCCGAGAACAACATCGCGACGGTCGGCGAGGATCTCATGCAGCGGGGCCGCGAGATGTCCTGGCTGCGGCTCGAACGCTACTGGCTCACCGACGAGCACGGCGCGCCGCAGGGCGCCGTGAACTCGCCGATGTTGTGCCAGCAGTGCGGGAACGCCCCGTGCGAGCCGGTGTGCCCCGTGTACGCCGCCTACCACACGCCCGACGGCCTCAACGGGCAGGTCTACAACCGCTGCGTAGGCACGCGCTACTGCTCCAACAACTGCCCGTACAAGGTCCGCTACTTCAACTGGTACAACTACGCGGAGCGCGAGGGCGCGTATGAAGCGTGGCCCGAGCCGCTGTCGATGCTGCTCAATCCCGACGTCACGGTGCGCGAGAAGGGCGTCATGGAAAAGTGCACGTTCTGCGTGCAGCGCATTCGGGGCGCGCAGAATCAGGCGCGGCTCGAGGATCGCAACGTGCGCGACGGTGACATCGTCACCGCCTGCCAGCAGAGCTGCCCGTCGGACGCGATCGTGTTCGGCGATCTCAACGACCGCCGGTCCCGCGTCTATCAGCTCGCCGGCAATCCGCGCGGCTATCACGTGCTCGCCGGGTTGAACACGAAGCCCGCGATCACGTATCTCGCGCGCGTCGTCGCGCAGGACACGCCGAGTCATGGCTGAGCACGCGCCGCCGTCGCGCGTGACGTACGACTACGTCACGCGGACCATCGCGCGAACGCTGGGCTCGCCCACGCGCGGCTATTTCCTGCTGTTGGGCGCCGCGGTGGCCCTGCTGCTGGTCGGCATCGTCACGCTGCTGTACCTGCTGCGCTACGGTCTGGGGCTCGCGGGCTACTCGCACCCCGTGTACTGGGCGGTATTCATCACCTGCTTCGTGTTCTGGGTGGGTATCGCGCACTCGGGGACGCTGATTTCCGCCATTCTGTTCCTGTTCCGGTCCGGATGGCGGACGGCGGTCTACCGCACCGCCGAGGCGATGACGGTGTTTGCCGTGATGACGGCGGGGTTGTTCCCGCTCATTCACATCGGCCGGCAGTGGTACTTCTACTGGCTGATCCCGTATCCCAACGAGCGGGGCCTCTGGCCCAACTTCAAATCCCCGCTGATCTGGGACGAGTTCGCCATCGGGACGTACTTCACCGTCTCGACCGTCTTCCTCATCATGGGTCTGATCCCCGACATCGCGGCCGTCCGCGATCTCGCGACGGGTTGGCGCAAGAAGCTGTACGCCCTGACGTCGCTGGGCTGGACGGGCGCCAACGAGCAGTGGCGGCACTACACGCGCGGATACCTGTATCTCGCGGCCCTCGCCACGCCGCTGGTGCTCTCGGTGCACAGCGTCGTGTCGTGGGACTTCGCGATGTCGATCGTGCCCGGCTGGCACGCCACGCTGTTCGCGCCGTACTTCGTCGCCGGCGCGATCTATTCCGGCGTCGCCATGGTGATCACGCTGCTGGTGCCGATCCGGAAGCTGTTCCACCTCGAAGAGATCATCACGCTGCATCATTTCGAGAACCTCGCCAAGCTCTGCCTCCTCACCGGGTCGATCGTGAGTTTCTCGTACATGACCGAGAACTTCGTCGCCTGGTTCAGCGGCAATCCGCACGAGCGCGCGGCGTTCTGGTATCGGGCGTTCGGCGAGTACTGGTGGGCGAGCTGGACGATGAACATCTGTAACGGGCTGCTGCCGTGGCTGCTGTGGTCCAAGACGGTACGCACCAACATCACGGCGCTGTTTGTGATCTCGATCTTCGTGAACATCGGGATGTGGTTCGAGCGCTACGTCATCATCGTCGTCTCACTGGCGGGCGAGCCGTACCAGCCGTGGGCGAACGCGGTCTACAATCCCACCTGGGCCGACTGGGGCATCATGGCCGGCAGCTTCGGGTGGTTCTTCATGTGGTTCCTCCTGTTCGTGAAGAACTTCCCCGCGGTGTCGATCAGCGAAGTGAAGGAAGTCCTGCCGCCGCCTAAACGGCAGGCGACGCGAGCGGGAGCGCACTGAGCATGACCACTCATCTGCGCCTGCCGCTTCCCAAGCCGCTCCAGGACATCATTCATCCGCCGCCGACGCCGGGCGTGCTCGGGGTCTTTGCGTATCTGGACTCGACGCTCGACGCGATCAAGAAGCTGCGCGCGGCCGGGCACACCGACTTCACCGTCTATTCCCCGATCCCACGTCACGAGATCGAGGAGGCGCTGGGGCAGTCCGTGAGTCCGGTCCGCGCGTTCACGCTGATCGGTGGCATCGCGGGCTGCGCCGTGGGCGCCTGGCTCACGCTGTGGATGTCCTACGACTGGCCGGTGGTGGTCGGCGGCAAGCCGGTCGGTTCGATTCCGCCGTACGTCATCATCATGTTCGAGATGACGATTCTGTTCGGCGCGCTGTCCACCATTCTCGGCATCGTGTTCAACGCCGCGTTCGCGGCCCGGCGCTCGGGCACGATCCAATACGACGAGCGCTTCACGAACGACCGCTTCGGCATCTTCGTCCCCGCCGATTCGGGCCACGCCGCGGCGATCGAATCGCTTCTCAAGCAGAGCGGGGCGGAGGAAGTGCGCCGTGGCTAACGCGCGTGCCGCCCTTGCCGCCCTTGCCGTCCTCGTTGTGCTGGCCTGCAATCCCGACGATGTCGTGCACAAAGTCGGCTGGTTTGCGACGATGCGGCATCAGCGCAACATCAAGCCGTACGCGCGGCCGATCCCCCCCGTCGCCGGCACCGTGCCCGTGGGAGCCACCGAGCCGCCGGTGACGCGCGAGAACGCCGATCGGCTCGCGAATCCTCGCACGCGCACGGCCGAGTCGTTGAATCGCGGCCAATGGGTCTACCAGACCTATTGCCTGGTGTGTCATGGCGAGCGTGGTCATGGCGACGGCCCCGTGTCCATCGCCGGTGGCGGGCCGTTCCCCGGCGTCCTGTCGCTCGTCGATCCGGCGCGCCCGCGCATCACCGACGGCGTGCTGTATGGCATGATCGTCGACGCGCAACGCATGGGGCGCGGGCTCATGCCGCGCTATGGCGACAGGATTCACGGCAACGATCGCTGGGATGTCGTGAACTATGTCCGCAGCCTCCAGGTGCTCGAGCGAGGCAACCGGTGACCGTGGCGAACGTCAGCCGGGCGGATCTCTCACAGAAGGCGCGCCAGGCCCCCGTCGCGCGCGTCATGCTGGTGGGCGCGATCGCGGCGATCCTCGGCGGCATCGTGCTCGCGCTGGGTCTGAGGGGCGGTCATCCCGAGCGCACATGGTGGGCCTACCACGCGAACTTCATGTTCTGGGTCGGGCTGGCGCAGGGCATGGTCGTGTTTGCCGCGACCCAGAAACTCGCCAAGGGGCACTGGTCCGGCGTCATCATTCGCTTTGCGGAAGCCGGCGTTGCGTTCACCACGGTTGCCGTCGTGCTGTTCATCGGCCTCTTCATCGGCCGCCAATACATCTTCACGTGGATCCACCAGCCACGACCGGACGTCGGTTGGTGGCTCACGACTAACTGGTTCTTCCTCCGCAACGGGGCGATCCTCGCCGTCCTGTCGTGGCTATCGTGGCGCTTCGTGCGGCGCGACACCGCGCCCGACGTACGTGAGCTCGCCGCGGGCGCAGCCGTCGATCGCAAGGAAGACTCGGGCCCGATCTCCCGCGACGCGGCGATCCTCGTGCTTGCGTTCGCAGCCGGCTACAGCCTCCTGGCGTTCGACTTGATGATGTCGCTGGCACACAAGTGGGTGAGCAATCTGTTCGGCTTCTTCTATGTCATGGGGAGTTTTCTATCGGCACTCATGCTGCTCGCGATCCTCGGCATCACGTTGCGCCGCACCATGGGTCTGGACGGGATCTACAGCAAGCGCCAGCAACACGACCTCGGCAAGCTGTGCTTCGGCTTCAGCGTGTTCTGGGCGTACCTGATGTTTTCGCAGTACCTCGTCATCTGGTACGGGAATCTCCCCGAGGAGACGTACTTCATCTTCTATCGACTCGCGGGTGCGTGGCGGCCGGTCGGCATCGCCGTGTTCTTGCTCGTCTTCCTGATACCGTTCATCGGCTTGCTGGGCGAGAAGCCGAAGAAGTTCGCTCCCACGATGCTGGCGTTCGCGATCGTCAGCCTCACCGGCATCTGGTTGGAGCGCTACCTCGAAATCGTACCCTCCATCAACCACGGCGCCGGTCCCGCTCTCGGCATTCCGGAAGTGGGGATGGCGCTGTTCTTTGGCGGGCTGTTCCTCCTCTCCTGGGGCTGGTTCGCCGCTCGCTATCCCATCATCTCACCGCGGCTCGCGGCCGACGCGTTGGAGCGCGAGCATCACTGACGCCGTCGCAGTCTAAGACACGAGATCCCGAACTGTCGCAGGAACCCGGTGTAGGAGTAGCGGGTTTGTCATCTACCCACACCGGAGGTAGCAATGCGATTCGCGCACTTGGCCGTCGCCGTCGCGCTTGGGCTGGCAGTCGTTTCAGCGTGCAGCGATTCCACGAGTGGTAGCACCGGCGGGCACAGCACGACGATCACCGTCAGCAACAACTCGTTCAATCCCACACCCGATACGGTTCCCCCAGGGCAGGTCACATTCAACTGGGTCAACGCCTCGAACTCGCACAACGTGACGTGGGTCACAGGGCCGGGGACGTTGCCGGCAAACTCGAGCACGATGACGACGGGAACGTTTCAGCCGACGCTCGTCGCGGGCACCTACACCTATCACTGCACGATCCACTCGAGCATGCAAGGCACCATCGTCGTTCAGTAATCGGAGCGAACACCCAGGCGGCCTCGCATCCCGCGCGGTAGCTTCTCAGCGAGATCCTTCCCGATCCCTGGAGGCAGTATGCCCATCTTTCGTTGCGTAGCGATTGCGGCGATCGCGATCAGTGCGGCGTGCAGCAACAGCACCGGGTACGGTAGCAGTCCCCCGCCGGCGCCTCCGCCGCCGCCTCCCCCACCGGGCGGTCACTTGACCACGATTACGGTTTCAAATAATCAGTTCTCGCCGACTCCCGACACCCTGGCGGCCGGCAACATTACGTTCCACTGGGCCGCCGGCGCCGTGACGCACAACGTGACTTGGCAGACGGGACCCCTTCCGCTTCCAACGGCGTCCCCCAATCGCGCCGGTGGCGACCCCGACTATGTCGCAGCGTTGGTCGCCGGCGACTATACGTATCACTGCACGATTCACGCGCCTATGACCGGGGCAATCCACGTGACGCCCTAGCGGGGCACGCCGCCGCTTGCATTAGGCTCCCGGGGCAAATCGTGCTCCGGGAGCTTAGTTTTTCGGTAATGAACGTCTGGCGTGCTGCGGCTGATCTGATCCGTGGGGGTGCCTCTGGCGCTCTCGCGACGGTCGCGCGCGTGCGCGGGTCCACGCCCGTGCCGGCGGGCACGAAGATGCTCGTCGGTGCCGAAGGCCGGCTGATCGGGTCTGTGGGCGGCGGCTGTGTCGAAGCCGAGGTCATCGGCGCGGCGCTCGAGGCGCAGCGTCGCCGCGCACCCACGTTGCTCACGCATCATCTCAACGCCGACCTGGCCGGCGACCTCGGCCTGTCCTGTGGCGGCACCGTCGACATCTTCGTCGAACCGCTCCTCGCCGAGCCGAGCTACCTGCGCGTGCTCGAATCCGCGGCGACGGCCGAGTCCGGGCTGGTGCGCACGGCGACCGAGTGGGGCAGTGGGGGGGGCGGACCCATCAAGACATTCGAGCGGCTCGACGCGAGCGCCCCTGGAGCCGCCGCGACGCTGACCCGGGATGGGCGATTCGTCGAGGAGCGGCTGCTGCTTGCGCCGCGCGTGTTCGTGTTTGGCGCCGGGCACGTGGGCGCAGCCATCGCGCGCGCCGCGGCCGCGGCAGGGTTCCGGGTCATCGTGATCGACGACCGGGCCGAGTACGCTGATCCGAGGCGCTTTCCGGAGGGAGTCAATGTGCTTGCTGCGGACGTCGAGGACGCTCTGACCCGCTACCCGCTCACGGCTGCCGATGCCGTTGTGATCGCGACGCGCGGGCATCGCAATGACGCGTTGATTCTCGAGCGCATCGCCACGTCGTCTGCGGGGTACGTCGGCCTGCTTGGCAGCCGCCGCAAGAAAGTCGTCGTGACCAAGGGACTCAAGGCCGCCGGTGTGCCCGCGAAGAGCCTGCAGCGGGTGCGGGTCCCGGTGGGCCTCGCGATCGGGGCAATCACGCCGGAAGAAATCGCGGTCAGCGTCGTGGCGGAGCTGATCGCGTGGCGGCGCGGTTAGGGAAGCGGCTCCACCTGCTCCAGTAACCGGTTCAAGGAGTCCGCGGAAACCGGTCCCGAGATTTCCACTCGGAGTTTTCCCACAAATCGCGCCAAGCGTTCGGTCGGAGCCGGCGCCGCGGCTGGTGCCGCCTCGCGCGCCACTCGATTACCGTCGACCGAGAACCCGGCCGAGTCGGCTGAGCGCGCGGTTGCCGGTCGTTGGAAGATCTGAATCACGGTTGCTGAATCGAGCGCCTGCTCGACCACGACGGTGCTGTCTGGCCCGGGACTGCGGCGGATTGTCCGTGTGGCGAGCCCCGGCACGCCAACGGGCTTGTCACCGAGCAGCGATGCCGCCTTTCCCCGACTGATGATCGGCCACGTCGTGGCGACGAGGTTGCGGACCGAGCGGCTCTCGTCTCGGCGCGCGCCCGCGGCCTCCAGACGGGCCCGATCGCGCTCCGCCGGCGCTGGTGCTCCGTCAATAACCACCTCACTGAGGCGAAGGGCCGAGTCCCTCAGCCGAATCGAGTCGGCCAAGGGCGGCGCGGGTGCCGCACCCCGCAGGTATACCCGCGGCTGCGACGCGACCACGCCAGAGGTTGCTTCGCCGCGACGCAGAGAGTCGACACTCGCGTTTTCGACTCCCGCGGCGACTTCATTAGCGCGTGTGTCGAGCGCGCGCGACTTCTGCGTCTGGCGGACAGGCGATGTCAACTTGTCGGCGTTTGCGGGTTCCTGTGCCTGGGTCTTCGCCTCCTCTGCAGCCGGCGCCGCATGCTGACTGACCAGACCCGAGACCGCTTGGTCCGTGACAGGCTCCCGGAGGTAGTAGCCGAGCCCGAGCGCGAGCATGATCGACGCCGCCCACGCGACGGGAGTGCGGATGTGCCACGGGGAGCGCTTGGGAGTGGGCCGCAGCCGCTCGAAAGGAGGAGCCGGCCGCTCGACCGGTCGCGCCGAGCCAAGCAACGCGCTGGCGCGCTCGAACAGGGCGCGCTCCTCGGCAAGCCGCTCCTTGCAGGCCGCGCATTGGGTGAGGTGTGCTTCGAGGTCCCTCCGCTCGCTGGAAGGCAGCTCGCCGTCGAGATACGCGTGCAGCGTTCCCTCATCCACGTGCGACATGCTGTCCTCCTTCCTGTCCCGCGTCATAGGCTTCAACCAGTCTCCGGCGCGCACGCGCCAACGTGGTTCCGATCGCGCCGCGCAGACGGGATTAGCGCGCGGCGATTTCATCGTACGACAGCCCCGAGTCCCAGAGCAGCAGCGCTTCACGGTCCCGCGGGGTCAGCTGATCGAGCGCGGCGCGCACTCGCTGCGCTTGCGACTGGGCATCGATCTCGTCCTCGGGCGCGGTGTGCGTCGCGTCCGGCTCGCTTTTCAGCAGCGTGAGATGTCGTTTTTCCCTTGCTGCTTTCCGTGCCTCATCGCGCGCCATGTTCGCGGCCACCACGAACAACCAGCCCCGTGTGTTGTCCGGCCGATGGACGAGCGCTCGCGCAAATGCTTCCTGCGCGAGATCCTCCGCGCGCTCGGCGTCCCATACCTTGCGGTACAGGAAGCGCACGAGCGCGGGGTAGGTGTTGCGGTACACCTCGGCGATGTCGTCTGGCACGAACCTATCCGCGAAACTCTCTCACCAGGCGCTCCAGTTCACCAGGATTCCATCGAGCCTTGCCACCCTCTCCAATCTTGATGCTGGCACGCTTGCCTGCCACCAGCACCGCCGGTTCGAGCGCCGCCGCCTCCCGCAAATCCGGGAGAGCTTTGAGCAGCGCGAAGTAGGCCTCGCTGTAAGGAGCGATGCTCACCACCCGCAGCGAGTCGCCATGCCCCAGATCGGTCCACGTGCTGTCGCGCATGATGAAGAGGCGGCCGCCGACCCGTTGCGTCGGGTTGATGCCCGAGTGCGCGCGCGCGCCGTCGAAACCGGTGATCACCCCGGCGCTGGCGTCGGATTGTACGATGATCGCGTCGAGTCGGGCCGCGTCGCGCATGTACCGGTCCTGCTCGGCGCGCCCCACGGCCTTCGACCCAGCCTGATCGGCGGGCGCTGCGGCCGGGGCCTGCATGACTCGATTCTCCGCGGCGCCGCGCAGCGCGACCGTCGGCTCCTGTACAAGGTACGACGTGTACTCGGTCAGAATACCGTAGCGCAACGCGAGCTGCTTCAGGGCGTCCATCGTCTCGCGCGTCTGACCGCGCAAGCGGATCTCGCGCGACAGCGCGCCGGCTTTGCGCGCGGCCCACAACTGCTCGATGTAGCGCGCCCCGTCGTTGTCACGATCCGCGAAGCTCGTCGTGAACTCCTCCTGACGCCCATTGCGTCGACCGCGCACGGTCACCGACTGCTCCCTGCTCCCGGCTCCGCGATAGCGTCCAAAGACGACCATCTCGTCGCCCGCGAACAGATCGGGGAGGTTGCCGGGCTGCAGGTCGTACAACTCCACGCCCGCGCCCGCGATCGTGACATCGGTGAGGACCGGACTCGCCACCTTCGCGGCGAGCGCCGACACGGCGCGCTCGATGTTCTCACCCGGGCGCACGTACTCGGTGGTGCCGCGCGCGCGCTCGGTGAGGCGATCGAGCAGATGGGTGTTCACGTCGTCACCAATGCCGAACGAAAAGACGCGGAACCGGCCACGACCCTGCTCGGCGCGTTCCGCGATGCGCTCCGGGTCCGTTTCCCCGGTGCTCGGCTGGCCGTCGGTCAGGAACACGACGACGCCGAGGGCCTCCTCCGCCGGTGCAACGGCGAAGGCTTCCGTGAGTGCCCCGGCGATGTTGGTGCCGCCTTCGGCCTCGAGGCTGCGGATCCACGCGGTCGCGTCATTGCGTCCGTCGGTCGACACGCGCGTCCATCCCTCGGCGTAGCGCCGCACGCCGCCGGAGAACGCCACCAGCCGGAATCGGTCGCCCTCGCGCAGGGTGCCGAGCAGCTGAATGAGTGCGTTGCGAGCCTGCTGGATTTTTTCACCCGACATCGAGCCGGAGACGTCGATCACGGCGACGAGGTCGCGACGGAGCGCGGCCGCGTCCGCGGCGGCGCCGGGAGCGAGCAGCATCATGAAGTAACCGTCCTCGCCGGCCGGATGGTGCGGCACCAGCGAGAGCCCGATCAGCCCGCGCGAGAGCGGCAGCAGCAGCTCGAAGTCACCGCCGGCGGAGTTGTCCCCCAGCGTGATCTCGAAGCGGTTGTCGCGCCGGGAGACCTGCACCTGATGCGTCGGTGAATACGGATCGCCGAACCGACCGGCGCTGTCGACGTCCATGCGGAAGCTGCGTGGCGCGCTCTGACGGTTGCGGTCGCCGAGATAGCGGAAGCGCCACGCGTCGCCGGCGCGGTCGAGCAGCTGCGTGTACTTGAGTGTGATCTTGCGCGTCTCGCCCGGACCGATCGGGAACACCCGCGCGCGGATCAATCCATGACCGGCGAGCTCGATCAGCGCGGGATCGCGCTTCTGGCGAACGATCGCTTCATAGATCGAGCGCGCCTGCGTCGCGTCCATCGCTTCGCCGCGCAGCTCCTGATCGCCCTGCCAGAGCGAATAGCTCGAGAACACCGCCTCGCCCGGCAGCGGGAAGTGGTACATCCCTTCGTCCATGACGGGTCCGTTGTTGCGGAACCATTCCTCCACCGTGACGCGGGCGACGCGTCCGCTCACACTGACTTGCACGGTGCTGCGAAGACGCTCGATACGCCCCGTGATATTCGTGGGAGGCACCGGCCGAACGGGATCGACCCATCCCTGGGCGCTGAGGGTCGTGGACAATGTGCTGAAGAGGGCGGCGGCTCCCAGCACGCGCAGCATGGACATGCGAGACTCCGGTTTGGGGACGCTTGAGAGACGCGGCCCTCCGCCGGAGTTGCACAGTGTGGCCTACATCACGCTACGGCGCACTGATTTGGCCCGGACTCCAGCACCTCGGCATCAGCGTCCGAGAGCGCGGCCAGGCCGAGATTTGCTTCCTTAATAGTGCGGTAGGCATCGGGAAAGCTCGCTTGATGATCGGCAATCGACTTGAGGAATTGGTGCTCGTCCTGAATCGACGCGACCGGATTGGTAGCGGCGATCACATCGAACCGCGCTGCCACGGCGCGGTCGGCGCGACGTTCGGACTCGCTCGCGTAGTGCGCGGGCAGGATCAGCAGCTCACCAGGCCAGGATTGCCGAACCCGTTCCAGGCTCTGCCAGAGCAGCTTGGCCCAGGCTTCGGACTTGCCGCCAAGGTCGGGCCGCCCGATCGATTGCACGAATAGGAAGTCTCCCGTAAGCGCGAGACCTTCGTCAGCCACCAGCGCGATGCTGCCCAGCGTGTGACCAGGGACATGCACCGCGCGCAAGGTGGCGTGTCCGAACGCGATCGCGTCGCCGTCGCGCAGCGGTTGATAGGCGAGCTTGCCGGGCCTGTTGTCGTATGGAGAAACGGCATCGTCGGAATGCAGGAAATAGGGGATTTTCCAGCGATCGGCGGCGGCGCGCGCGCCGCTCACGTAGTCGGCGTGCACATGCGTGTCCACGACCGCGGCCAGCGTCGCCCGCAGCTCGGTGAGCACGGCGTCGTACCGTTCCAGGTGCCGGCCGGGGTCCACGATGACGGCGTCGCCGTCGCTCACGAGCACGTAACTCAGGGCGCCCTTGCCGACGCGGTCGAGCTGAACGACGTGTGACAGCGATGGGGTAGGGGAGAGGCGCCGCGCCACGTAGACCGTCTCCCACGCCGCCATCCCGCCGATCACCGAATACGCGTCGTAGCCACGCTCGCGCAAGAATGCCGTTGCCTTCTTGCTGGAGTTGCCATGCGCGCAGACGACAGCAATCGGACGGCCTGCATCGAGCCGCAGATCTTTCACGTCCGGCATCGCGAAGAGCCTGGAATTCGGCTGGGCGTGGAAGTCGAGCTCGGGCCCAAGCGCGATGTGGCCGCGTTCGACTTTCTCCGGCGCGCGCACGTCGAGCACCTGGAGCGCTTCCCCGCGATCCAGGCGCTCGGCGAGCTCCTGCGGAGGGATCTGCGGCAGCGTGCTGTCGGACATAGGCAGTTAGTGTCGTCGCGACCCGGCCAAAACGCAACGGCCCCCGTTGCCGGGGGCCGCGCGCAATCAACCAGGATGGTGCTACTTCAGCGCCATCGTCACGCCGAACATCAGACCAAACGTGTTTGTCGGAGCGAGGCCGAGGTCGGTGTTCTCGCCGAACATGGTGTAGTTCGCCTCGACCCGGCCGCCCAATGCCGCGACCAGCGGGAAGCGATACCCCCAGCCCAGGTTGACACCTGTGCGTGTCGCGGCATCGGCGCCCGTCCCCTTGATGTAATGCAGATTGCCGCCGAGCGCGCCATACCAGCCACCATGCACTGCGTAGTCGAGACGGACCGACAGGTTGCCGCTGAAATCGGTCTGGCCGCTCTCTTGGAAGCGATGAATATCGAGCGCCGGCTCGACCGCGATCTTCTTGCCGATCGGCAGGATCGCGAAGATGGTGGGCGGCAGCGTCACTGCGGTGTTTACCACGGGACCGAGGGCACTTCCGTACCCTGGAACCGCCAGCGCCGTGAGCGAGCCGACGCCGATGACGTTCACGCTGGCATAACCACCCGCAATGCCCAGTCTCGGAGTCCATGCCCGTCGTGCCGCATTCGCGGAGGTGCTGCGTGCTGCCGGGCGCCCGCGGCTCGTCACGGTCGACACACCGACCAGGAAGGAGTACGCATCCACCGCGCCGGCATTCTCCGCCGCCCCGTAGAACGTGGTGCGCGCCTCGAACCGGCCGTTGAGTGTGCGCGACAGGCGATACCGGTATCCGAGCGCGGCCTGAACGCCGAGCTGAGTCTCGTTGGCGATGCCGTTGTTGTAGGCTAGAGTGCCACCGGCGGCACCATAGAGATTCTTCGTCAACGCGTAATCGGCGCGGACGCCGACCGTGACGAACGTTGCGGTCAGGCCGGACGAGAATTGCGAAGCCGCGAAGTCGGTTTCGACGGCCAGCTTCTGCGTCCACGGAATCGTCACATAGAGACCGGCTGCCGCGGGAACCAGGCTCCCCAGATTGAAACCCGGGATACTGATCGCGTCAGTCGGATCAGCGCCGGCGCCGGCCTGCACGAGACGGGTAAAGCCGCCCTGGATTCCGAACTCTGTTTGCCAGGCTTTCTGCGCTTGCGCGCTGGTCGCACAGCATGCCAGCAATGCGATCACACCAAGACTGCGTCGCACGGGATCCTCCAGAGAGTGAGAGGCCTGAAAAAAGGCGCCCCAATATTGGCGAAAGGCCTCAGAATGCAATGCCTTTGGAGGCCTCCCGTTTTGCGGACCCCAGTCTATATTGCCCCCTGTTGTGAAACAGTTCACAAGCACACCCCTCCGGAGGACTCCAGCAATGCGCTTCGCTTTGCTCACGACCGTCGTCGCCATTGGTGCGCTCGCCTGTGGCAAGGGCGACCAGAATCAGACCCAACAGACCGCGCCCCCGGCGGCGCCTGCGGCGAGCGATGCAGCGTCCGGTCCCGTCGTCGAAGTGAAGATGACCGGCAACGGCAGCACGCGCGCGGCCTTCGAGCCAAGCTCGCTCAAGATCGCGCCGGGCACCACGGTCCGGTTCATCAACGTGTCGGGCGGCCCGCACAACATCGCGTTCTGGCAGGATTCGGTTCCGTCCGGCGCCGCTGCGGTGCTCAATGCCAATATGCAGAACACCGTGGACAATCTCTCCGGGCCCTTCCTGACCAACGCCAACGAGACCTATGACGTGTCGTTTGCCAACGCGCCGAAAGGCACGTACAAGGGCTTCTGCACGCCGCATCTGACGCTGGGCATGAAGATCGCCATCACCGTCGAGTAACGGTGCGCGAGCGTGGAGACGCGAGCGGCCCCGGTCGACCCCGGGGCCGCTGTTCCTTTGTGAGATTCAGCAGCAGATTGGGCAGCGTATGACCACTTCGCGGGAAACGCTCGCGCAAGCGGTGGTCGTGCTGATCGACGGCGCACGGGCGGATGTGCTCCGCCATCTGCTCGAGCGCGGCATGTTGCCGAACCTCGCGCGGTGGGTGGTCGAACCGGGCGGCCTGACGGT
>Ga0137435_1000137_pt1 | contig 27472 bp, 24 predicted proteins | sample EasRivERMGT100_2_FD_104904 | JGI IMG/M metagenome (GOLD analysis project Ga0137435, IMG submission 104904) | Soil microbial communities from meander-bound floodplain in the East River, Colorado, USA - East River MetaG ERMGT100_2 | ecosystem: Environmental > Terrestrial > Soil > Floodplain ... | reverse complement strand
GCCGCTGGTCATCCGCTCCGACGAGCATCCGGCCTATCCACGGGCCTTGCGTCGGCTCCAGGGCTGGACGATCCGCCACGAATGCACCCCATCGGTGGCGGCGCGTACCCCGGGCAATCCGCTGTTCCCGGTCAACCTCATGGACCTGTTGCTCCGGCATAACAGCGCCAATCACAAGCGGGAGACCATCGCGTTCTCCAAGCGCCATCAGAGTGTGGTCGAGCGCGCGGCGCTGCTGCTCTTATGGCGGAACTTCACCAAGCGGTTCTCGGAGAACCATGACGGCGGGACGCCCGCGATGCGGCTCCGGATCTCGAAGACTCCGCTCTCAGTCGAAAGGCTGCTCAAGAAGCGGCTGTTCACCGAACACATCCAGTTGCCCGAACTCTACCGGAGCTACTACCAAAGGAAGGTGCCCACCGCGCGCATCGCCCGGCCGCGCCTGCATCAGCTCAAACTCGCGTTCTGATCCGCGATCCCACGGGCTCAGGGAGCGGCTGCGGTAATGCTCACCAACATTCTTCGCTCCACAACCAAGCTACTTCAGGATCTCGACCGAGAGAATCCGGTCCCCCTGGACGATCTTCCCCGCCACCTCCATGCCGCGGGTGACGCGCGCGAAGATCGTGTAGCGGCCGTCGAGATGGTGCTGCGGCGAGTGGTTGATGAACCACTGGCTGCCCCCGGTGTCCTTCCCGGAGAGCGCCATGCCGACCATTCCCGGGCTGTAGCGCAGGCGGTTGTACTCGCAGCGGATGGTGTAGCCGGGCCCGCCCGAGCCGGTTCCGGTGGGATCCCCGTCCTGGATCACGAAGTTCGGGACCACGCGGTGGAACACGGTGCCGCTGAAGTAGCCGCGCGCGGCGAGCGTCACGAAGTTCCGCACCGTCTGCGGCGCCTCGGCGGCCTGGAACACCCACTCGATGTCACCCCTGGACGTGTGCAGGATCACGCCGCGCTCGGCCGGCGGCTTCTCGAAGTCGATCGGGTAGTCGGTCGCGGCCGGCGTCGGCACCGGATTCGCGCGCTCGACGCTGTCCGCGTAGGCGCGGCCCGCCAGCGCGCGCAGCGCGTCGCGAATCGCGATCCGGGCGTCGGCATCGGCATCGCGCACGTGCGCGGCGTAGGACCGTGCGAGCTCGCGCACGCTCGCCGAATCGCCGGCCTCGGCGAGCCCGGAGGCCGCGGAGGCGGCGTAGAGCGCCGAGGTATCCGCGAGCGCGGCGCGGAGCGCGGGAAGGTCCGCCTTCGAGTGCAGCGTGCCGAGCCCTTCGATGGCGGTCATGCGCTCGAAGAGGTGGGCCGGCGGCGCCAGGCGCTCACGCAGGAGCGGCGCCGCCTCGGCGGCCGGCAGGCGTGGCAGCGTCTGCAGCACGGCGATGCGGGCGTAGAGCGAGGAATCGGCGAGCATGGGACGCACGTCGCCGAGCGCCGCGACCCCTTCGGTGATCAGCAGCGCGCGCGCGCACGCGCCGCGCGTCGCCGCATCGCGGTCGAGCAGCCCGGTGCGGAGCGCCGTGCGGGCGCGGACTTTCGTGGCCGAGTCCGCCTTCACCCATGCGAAGCGGTCGCCGAGCGCGGTGGCGGCGGTCACCCGCACGTAGGCATCGTGGTGGGTCATCGTGCGGAGCAGGGCGCTCATCACCGCCGAGCTCGACGAATCTCCGCTGAACTGGATCGCGCGGATGGCGTTGACCACCACGGCGGGCTCCGCGTCGGCAAAGACCTGCAGGATGTAGGCGGTCGCGCGCGGCGACTTCTGCCGGCCCAGCGTGCGGACTCCGTAGGCGCGCACCAGCCATGCCCGGTCATCCATGGAGAGCGCCACCGGCAGCACGACCTGGTCGGGGGCGACGATCTTCTCGAGCGCGTAGAGCACCCGCCACCGCACCGAGGAATCGGCATCGGAGCGCCGTGCGAGCAGCGGGCCGAGCGCCGTCGAGTCCGCGAGGCGCCAGAGCGCGATCGCCGCCTCGCCGCGGAGCGCCGGCGTGGGGGCCGAGAGCTGGGCCGCGATCTTCGGCGTCGACGCGCGGTCACCGATCTTTCCGAGCGCTTCGATGGCGAGCTGGCGCTCGTTGTGGTCCTTCGCCGCGAGCCGCACTTCGAGCGATTCACGGGCCGAGCGGTGGCCGACCTGGCCGAGCGCGAAGATCGCCTCCTCGCGCACGGTGCCGACCGGATCCGAGAGCAGCGGCAGCAGGAGCGCCACGCGGGTCGTGTCCTGAATCCGCCCGACCGCGAGGGTCGCGCGCTGCCGGATCGCGGGGTCCGCGTTCTTCAGGAACGGCTCGAGGTCGGCGATCGCGCGCCGGTCCTCGGCAATCGCGATGTCCCGGAGCGGAGACGAAGCGGCGCTCGCGAAAGTGGGGATCGCGAGCGCCAACAGGAGAGCCAGGCAGCGGCGGCCGGAGCGGATCACTGGGTTTCCTCCTCGATGGACGTGTGGTGCGGGCGTCGCAGCTTCACGAGCCGTCCGTCCTTCGTGACCGAGCCGGCGTCGCTGCGCGCCACCAATTTGAAGAAATAAACGCCGTTCGCCAAGTGGGTGCCCTCGGCGTCGCGGCCGTCCCACGGGATGTCCTGCGGTCCGGGCGGAAGCCCGCGCTCGGTGCGCGTGTAAACCAGCTTGCCTCCCACCGTGTAGACGCGGATCAGCACGTCGAACGGCGAGGGCCCGGCGAGCGTGAACACGAAGCGCGTGCCGTTCTCCTCCTGGAAGGGGTTCGGGAACGGCATCAGGTTGTGGATCGCCACCGCGCCCGACACGGTGAAGCCCAGCGTCGAAACCGGGGCGCCGAGCAGCTCGACGACGATCGTGTGCGGGCCGTTTCCGTAGGTCGTTGCCGCCAGTGTCAGCTCCCAGTCGCGGCCCGCGGCCCCGCCCGCGACCGGCGCCTCGGAGAACACCACCGGGTTGCCGTCCACGATCAGCCGGATGTCGCTCGAAGGGGTGATCGGCGCCGGCGAAAAGACGTACACCTTGAGATCGGCGGCCGCCGCCACGATGTCGCCCGGCAGGTTGACCGGCACGCCGTCCGCGCGCAGCAGGGTCTGGAACTGGAACACGGCATCGAACTGGCTCGTGATGCCGTTACGGTCGGTGGTGCGGATCACGTAGCGATAGGACCCGATCGACAGCGACGTGCGGTACACCAGGTGGAAGCGCCGCCCGCCGCCCCCGCCGATGCCGGTATCCGGGAAGGCCGGGGTGAGCGTGTAGTCGGCCGTCGGGATCACGGTCGTATTCGGCCCCTCGACCCGCTCGAGCGAAATCGCCGTGAGCTGGACGTTCGATCCGAGGTCGGCGTCGAGCCGCAGCGTGTCGCCGATCGTGAAGAGCCGCACCGGTTCGCCGGAGACGACCGGGATGCCGTTGGCCGTGACCGCGATCTGGGTCTCGCCGAGCGAGAAGCGCACCGCCGGATCGCCGAGCAGGTTGTACGAGAGCCCGACCGCGTCCTCGCGGGTGTCGCCCTGGACGTCGGCGAAGTTCTCGACCAGCGCGAGCAGGATCATCTCACCCAGGAGCGCACGTGCGCCGCCGCGCTCGAGCGACCCGCGGGGTCTGGCAGGGTAGAGATCGGTTATGTCGCGGGGTGGATCGGTGAACAGCGCCCGCGCGAGGCGGGTGTTGAAGTGCTCGGGGCGCAGCTCCGGGGTGGGCAGGCTCTCGTAGCCGGCGGAGGCGTAGGAGCCAATCGCGCCGCCCAACGGCAGCATCACGATCTCCTCGCCGATGGCGGGCCCGCGATTGGAGTTGTTCTCGCGCTCCTGCCCGAAGTCGTTCGCGTGACACGAGAAGGCGCTGAAGAAGAACGGCTTCCCGTTGTTGCGGAAGAGTCCGAGATCGTCGCGGGGGCCCAGGCTGGTTCCCTCGTTGAGGTAGAGGCTCTCGTGCGCGAGCACGCTCGGGTTGGCGTGCCCCTGGTAGTTCCACCACATCACCCCAGCGTTGAGACGCTGGAACATCAGCGGGGTCACCGTTTCCTGGCAGTAGGCCGCCGCGATCTCGGTGGTGATGCCGCGGCAGGTGTCGCCGGTGATCGGATCGACGAAGGTGGCCACCGCGTGGAGGTTGTAGTTCATGTCGAACACCTCCGGCAGTGTGAGCGGCAGCCCGCCTTCGGTGGTGATGATGTCGCGCACCCGTTTCGAGAGGTTGAGGAACACCATCTCGTAGGGGCGCTCGCAGTAATCGGTGGTGGTGGAGCTGCCGCCGAACGTGGTCTGGGTCGAGTATTTGTCGTCCGCCGTGAGCAGCAGCCGGCGGCGCCAGGTCTGGTCGCCGGAGGTGTTCTCGTAGGCGATCGCCTTGGCGACGTAGGCGTCGAGCTCGGACGAGCTCCGCGCGGGGACCCGTCCGACATACATGCTGGGCAGGCGCACGTCCTCGAAGTTCACGTACCAGGTGTCGCTCACGATCGCCTCGTAGAACCCGTTGGCCGGCACCGGTCCCAGGATCTTCTGGGTGGGGACGAGATCGATCCCCGATTCCTGGAGCTGGTTCAGCGCATCCACGTTGCCGTCCCCGGCGAGCAGGACGAAGGAGGTCCCCCAGTCCTCGAAGGCGTGACGCAGGAGGCGCTGGATCGCGTAGGACGATTTCCGCCCGCCGTTGTACTCGTCGTTGATCGATTCCAGCGGCGCCACCAGCACCGAGAGTCCCTCCGCCTGCCGCAGGGCGACGAGCGGGGCCAGCGCGGCCTGCAGCTCCTCGGGCACGATCATCACGTAATCGACCGGCGTCGACGCGTACAGGTTGCGGCGCGGCGTCGGGACGGCGCCGAAGCGGTCGGCGGAAGGCACCTTGGGCGCGTCGAAGACGAGGTAGCGGCGGAGCTCGCTCCCGCTCGAATCCTGGAACGAGACGGTGTACTCGGCGCCGTCGAACGTGATGCGCGCAGGATCGACGGTCACCCGCTGGGGGCTCGTCGAGTCGGTGACGTCGTAGACGCGGATCTGGTCGCTCAGGAATCCGGCCGCATCCACCTGGAACACGCCGGCGGCACCCGCGCTGTTGCACGGCAGCCAGCCTTCGAGCGCGCGGAACCAGCGCCAGTAGCTGATGAGGAACCGGTTGACCGAGGTGTCGGCGGAGTTGTCGGGCGGGAAGCTGGTGGTCTTTCCCCAGGTCCGGAACACGTTGCTCTCGCCGTCGGTGAGCGCCGAGCCGTTGAGGTTCACCGTGAGCGACAGCAGGTTGAGGCCGAACCACGAAAGCGAGTCGGCGATGCTCGTGATCTGCCGGCGCGCGTTCCGGATGTGCGCCCAGGTCGCCCGGGTGTTGAAGGCGCGTCCCTGCCACTGGACGTTGAACGCGACCGGGCCGCTCGTGTCGATGTCGTTGACCTCGAACACGAACGAGTCGGGGGTCGCGAAGCGCGACGAGCGCGTCCACAGGAACTGGTCGGTGTTGGTGTCCGGCGGGGTCGGCAGGAACTCGCGGTTCTGCTCGAACACCCGCGTGAACGGATAGGAAGCGAGCGGCACCACCGCAGCGTCGCGCCAGCCTTCGCGCGGCAGCATGCGAAGCCCGTTCCGGCCGCGCACGCGGGTCGCGAAGATCGCCTCGCCAATCCCCCATTCACGCTGGGCCACCGAGGGGCGCGCGCGATCCGCCCAGCTCTGCACGAAAACCAGGATACGGTCGCCGGAATCGAACTGCTGGTTCGAGTTCGCGTCGTCCACTTCGATCGGCAGCTCGATCGTCCCATAGGGCGGGTCGGCGCCCTCGAGGAACTCGTGCCGGTGGATGCTCACCTCGTCGATCGGCACCCCCGACGGATAGCCGTGCACGGCCAGCGCGTCGAACAGGAGCGCGTACACGCCGGTGGTGTCGGTGAGCACCCGCACCTCGGGCTCGTCGTCCTCGAGCACTGCGGCCCGCTGCGCGGAAGGTCCGCGGCCGAACAGGCTGCTGCCGAAGCGGTCGATCGCGCGACGTGAGCGGCCCGCTCCCGGCCGCACCCGGAAGGCGCGGCCCTGCTCGTAGTTGAGGAGTGCGCGCTGAAGCACGGGTTCGAAGAAGCGGTCGCGCCCCGCGGACCCCGCGAGCCGGGGCGCGGCGGCGCCGAACTCGACGCGCACGGTGAGCTCCCTGGTGATCCACAGCCGGCGCGAGGCTTCGTCGTAGCGGAAGGGACGGATCCGCACCGCGACCATTCGCTGGCCGCGGAGCACGAACGGCTCGCCCAGCTCGACCGGGCTCGCGGGCCAGGGACCGTCCAGAATCGGTGCCGCCGGCTCGACCGACGGCACCGGCAAGAGCTCGCCCGGCTCGGTGCGCACCACCGGAGTGCCCGCGATCTCGAGGGCCACGCCGTCACGGACCTCGGACGGGGCGCTCCCGACCACCGACACCCGCGGTGTTCCTCCTGAGGGAATCGCGACCAGCCGGGAGACGTAGGGCAGGCTCGCCCGGCCCGGAACTCCGCGGACCGCGAAGCCCGCCGCCTCCACCCCTGACCGCCCGGAGGCGCCGGGAGGCGTCACACGGTAGTCTGCGACCCGAATCCTGAGGGTGATCCCGCGATCGTCCGTGGCGGCGACCTCGAGCGGCTGGGCCGGGGCCGGTGAGGCCCAGGCGCAGGCAAGGCTCAACGCCAGGCCGATCCAACCCGGAGCGTGTGCTCTGAAGATGGCGGATGGGGGCATGGAAGGGTGCGAGTCTATGGACCGATGAAGAAGACGGTCAAGCTCCTGCGGCATGGGTGGTTGGTGCCGGGGCTACTGCTGGTTCTGGCTTCGCAGCACCCGGCTGCGGTCGCGGCCGCTCCCGCCGGGTCGGCGACTCCCTCGCGGCCCGACACAATACTCGCGACAGTGGGTTCGAGGATCGTGGGCCGGGATCGGTTCCTTTCGAGCTGGGCGGCGGCCCGCCCTCCGGCCCGACCGGACTCTCTTACACCGGAGGCGGCCTTCCGGTTTCTCGACGCCATGATCGATCTCGAGCTGATGGCGTCCGCCGCGGCCCGGGAAACCTGGACCTGGACCGCCGCCGAGAGCGCCTCCTATGCGGGGGCGCAAGACCAGCTCGTGCTCCGGGCGGTGCTCGACTCGGTGCTGGCGCTGACCCGTGCCGCGCTTCCCGAGACGGCCGCCGCCGCGCGCGACCCCGGGGTCCTCGGAATGGCGGCGCGCGAGCAGATCACGGCGGGCCTCGGGATCCGCTTCGAAGAGCCGGCGGTCGAGCGGCTGGCGCGCGCCTTCCGCGCGCTGCCGGCGCCCTCGAGCGACTCGTCGCTCGCCGCCCAGGTGCGGATGCTGCAGGCGGTGCCGGCGCTGACGGAGCCGCAACGCGCGGAGGTCATCGCGAGCTTCACCCTCGGTTCCTGCGCCGCGGGCGAGCTCGTCGACGACTGGGGCCGCCTCAACCCCGCCTACCGCCCGCGCATCGACTCCGCGGACCAGGTGCGCGATCTGGTGCGGAATCGCGCGTTCCAGATGTGGCTCCGCGCCGAGGGCGCGCGGCGCCGGCTCGAGCAGCGTCCGGACATCGCCGGCAGGCTGGCGCAACAGCGCGAACGCATCGCGATCGCGCACTGGGTGGAGCGCGAGGTGGTGGACAAGGTTCCGATGGACTCGGTCGCCGCGCGGCGCCGCTTCGATCGCTCGCGCGACCGCTACCGGCTTCCGCTCCGCTTCGAGATCGTGCACCTCGTGCTCGCGAGCCGGAGCGACGCCGGGCAGATCGCGCTCGACTTCCGGGACGGCGCCCGCGCGGAGAGCCTGGCCGCGCGCGCCGAGCGGGGCGGAGTTCGATACCGCCGGCTGCTCGCCGCGACCCAGGACTCCGCGCTGTTTGCGCGCGTGAGCGCCGCGGGAACGGGGGCGGTGGTGGGCCCGGATTCGGTCGCCCAGGGGTGGGCGGTGACTCGCGTGCTGGCCGCCCACCCGGCGCGCCGGCTCGAGTTCGACGAGGTGCGCGACCGCGCGCTGGCCGACTGGCACCGCGAGGCCACGGAGCAGCGCCTGCGGGCCGCGCTGGATCAGGAGCGCCGGCGCACGCCGGTTCGAATCCGGAGCGAAACGGTGAGACGGATGGCCCGCGAGGCGACGTTGTGACGGAGCCCTGACACCGAGATAGACTGCCCGCCGCTATCGTCTTCCGACCCCATACACCCCCACGGCCGGCACGAGCAACCCCAAGACCGGCCTCCGACTCGAGGTTCCCTGCATGCTTCGCCGCGCCGCCGCGCTCCTGATCGTTGCGTTTCTCACGACGCTCGCCGCCCGGCCCGTTCTGCAGCGTGCGGACGCCGCGACCCCCGCGAAGTCCGCGACGACCCCGTCCAAGACCGGGTCCGCCGCATCCCCGGCGAAGCCGGGGACGAGCGCCGCGAAGCCGCTGCCGTCCTCCGCGATGCTCGGCTCGTGGGACGTGCTCGCCCGGGTGGGCCCCCGCAAGATCCGCGTCTTCGATTTCTGTGACGCCTACTTCTCCTCGGACCCCGAGGACCGGCCGCGGCCCGACAGCGCGGGGCGTGCCCAGTTCCTGGAATCGATGATCCGGAAGGACGTAATGGGGATGGTGGCGCTCCAGTCCGGGATCCCGCTCGATTTCACGGCGCGGACCGCGCTCCGCGAGCACTCGGAGAACGTGCTGCGGAACGTCCTCTACCAGCGCCTGGTGATCGACTCCATCCAGATCTCGGAGCAGGACGTGGTCGAGGTGTACGAGCAGTTCAAGTGGGAGTTCCATCTCCGGCACATCCAGTTCGACGACCGTCCGACCGCGGAGCACGTGCTGCGCGATCTGCGCTCGCGACGGCTCACCTGGCAGGTCGCCGTCCGGCGCTACTCCAAGGCCGAGGACGTGGACAAGGACGGCGACATGGGCTGGCGCGGACGGATGGGCGTCGATCCCTACATGGGCTTCATGGTGTTCTCGCTCAAGGATGGCGAGTTCTCCGACCTCGTCGCGGATCCGAACGGGCTCCACATCGTCCAGGTCCTCGAGCGGCGCCCGGTGAAACCCCCGGCCCTCGAGCCGATGCGCCGCATGATCCACGATCAGATCCAGGGCAGGCTTGCCGGCGAGCGGGCGCGCATGATCCAGCAGCAGCAGCTCAAGGCCTATGGCGTCACCTATGACGAGGCCAACATCGCGTGGGCAGCGGAACAGTTCCAGCGCCCGGTCTCCGTGACCCAGGATGCCGGCGGGCCGACTCTGAACATCGATCCCAACGTTCCGGAGTTCACACCCGAGGACCGGGGCCGCGTGCTCGCCCGCCACAAGGGCGGCACCACCACGATGGGCGAGCTTGTCGAAGGCTACTCGCGGCTCTCGCCCATCCTGCGACCCGCGCTCGACACTCCCGAAGCGATCCGGATCCAGATCGACGCGGTGATCCTCGAGCCGCGGATGGGAGAAATGGCGATCGAGCTCGGGCTCGACAAGGACTCGGTGGCGGTCCATCTGATCGAGAAGGAGCGCGAGCGCGTCCTGGTCGAGCGCATGTACCAGGACAGCATCCTGTCGAAGGTGCGCATCACCGAGCCCATGCGGAAGGAGTTCTACGAGAAGAACAAACCCGGGTTCTTCACCTACCCGACGATGCGCTTCGCCTCGATCCTCAGGCACTCGCGGGCGGGCGCGGATTCCCTCGCCGCCCGGCTGCGCGCCGGAACCCGGGCCGTCGACGTCCTCGCCGCGGATTCGCTGCGGGGAGAAAAGACCGGCACCATCCAGTCACGGGCCCAGAACGAGCACGGCCCCTATCAGAAGGTCCTGCTCGAGGAGATGAGGCCCGGGGACATCCGCGTCGAAGGTCCGGATCCCAAGGGCGACTACGTGGTGCTCCAGGCCCTGGCGTACGACCCCGGTCGCCAGCTCGGGTACGTCGAGGTCTTCCAGATCGTCGATGAATCGGTCCGCAACCTCGAGGCCGAGCGCCTGCTCGACCAATTCGTGAGACGGCACGCGAAGAAGTTCCCGATCGAATCGCACCCGGAGCGGGTCATGCGATTCGAGCTGCGTTCCGTCTGATCAGCGGTAGAGGCTCTTCACGCGGCCCCAGGTCGAGCTGCGGACGGGCGTGTTCTGCGGACAGTCGGTCACCGTCGGCGCCTGCCAGGTGATCCAGTTCCGGTCGAGCTGCTGGAACAGGCTGATCGTCGGCCCGTTGGACTGGAAGAGATCGATCGAGTTGAGCACGATGCACGCCGGCTCGAGGCAGCCATCACATGCGCCGGGGCCGGTCGTCTTCTCGCGCATGATCCGGATCTGGAAGGCGTAGTACTCGGTGCCGGTGGCCACCGGCCCGCGATCTTCGATCGCGAGCGCATGCTCGACCATGATGCGGGCCCGGGAAGGATTGCCGCCCGCCGCCACCGTGAAGTTGTACCCGCCGCCGGCCGGCTGGCCGTTGAAGGGGTCCGCGCAGTTGGAGAGCGCCCGGAAATCGGCGCTGACGGCGATCTGGTCCGTGCCCCGGCACATCGAAGCGCCGTGCTTCCACCAGTCAGGCAGCTTCGAGCCGACCACCAGGTCGATCTGGCCGGCCACGCTCGCGAGCGAGTCGACCCCGGCGGGCGGATCGAACGAGGCAAACATGACGTTCGCCCCGATCTCGGTGTCGCAATCGAAGAGCTTGGAGGCTCCGCCGTTGTTCCCGCACTCGTCCCACGAGAGGTTGATGCCGTCGGCGCCGGCGGGAACCCCGATGGGAAAGGAAAAGACGAGCAGACATACGGCCACGCGCGCGAAGGTATTCACGCTCCATCTCCGTTTCGGTAACTGGGGTCGGGGGGGGACGCGGAGAATAACCCAGGTGCGATTCCGACCGCCATGAATGCGGCCGGAATGGTTGACGCCCGTGGAAGACAGCCCTAAACTTTCGCACCGCCTCCCGGTACGACGCACACCGTCGCACCTCCCCCGAACCCGCCGATGAGGATCCCGATGAGTCCGTCCCGCGCCCTTTCATTCCTCGCGGTCGCCGCCCTTCTGCTCTCCCGCCCGACCCTCGCCGCACCTCCGGCGGGCGCGGCGGCCCCCGGGGCGGCGCTGCTGCCTCCGGACCATGTGCTGGCCCGGGTCGGACCGCGGTCGATTACCGCCGCGATCTTCTCCAAGTCGTTCTTCGATTCCGACCCGACCGGTCGTCCGAGGCCCGACAGCGCGGGACGCGTGACCTTCCTGAACACGCTCGTGAAGCGGGATGTCATGGCGCTCGTGGCCCGGGAGGTTTCGCCTCCCCTGGATTTCACGGCGCGTGCGGAGCTTCGCCAGTACACGAATTCGCTCATGCGCAACGTGCTCTATCAGCGGATGGTGTTCGACTCGGTCACGGTCACCGAGGAGGAAGTCCGGAAGACCTACGAGCAGTACAAGGAGGACGTGCGGCTCGAGCACCTCCAGGTGGAGCAGCGGCAGGCCGCCGAACGGATCCGTGCGGACCTGGTCGCGAAGCGGATCACCTGGAACGATGCGGTCCAGCGTTACTCGATGGCCGAGGACCGCGTGCGCAACGGCGACCTCGGGTGGCGCAGCCGGTTCGCCGTCGACCCCGACTTCGCCCAGGCCATCTTCACACTCGAGGTCGGGGAATTCTCGGCGGTGTTCGCGGATCCCAACGGCTATCACATCGCACGCCTCGCCGAGCGGAAACCGGGTTCGCCGCCGGCGTACGAGCCGATCCGCAAGACCATCGAGGCCCAGATCCGCGACCGCAAGGCCGGGATCCGCACCCGGATGATCCAGGAGCGCCTGCTAATCGACTACAAGGTTCAATACGACTCCGCGAACCTGAAATGGGCTTCGCAGCAGTTCGGTCGTCCGATGAAGGTCGAGAGCGTCAATGGCGCTCCGATGGTGAGCATCGACGAGACGGTTCCCGAGATGGCTCCCGGAGACACTGCCCGGGTTCTCGCCCGGTATGCCGGAGGTCAGATCTCCATGGGGCGCGTGCTCGAGGCGTATACCGCGCAGGCCCCCGTGCGGCGGCCCGCGCTCGACACGCCGGACCTCGTCCAGGGCTACGTGGACGTGCTCATCCTCGAGCCGCGCATGATGGAGATCGCGCGGGAACGGGGACTGGAGCGGGACAGCCTCGTGGTCCAGGCGGTGGAGTTCCGGCGTGAAGGCATGCTGATGGAGCGGCTCTACGCCGATTCGGTCGAGTCCCGGGTCCGGGTCGACGACGCGATGCGCCGCAAGTACTACAAGGCGCACCTCGCCGAGTTCATGACGTATCCGCGTGTGAGGTTCGCCGCGTTCACCCGGCCGTCGCGAGAGGCCGCGGACTCGCTGAAGAAACAACTGCTCGCGGGCCTCAAGGCGGAGGACCTGATCCGCCAGGATTCCCTCGCCGGGCTGCGCCGCGGGTCGATCCAGGAGCGCAGCGAAAAGGACCACGGTCATTACCACAAGATCCTGTTCGAGGAGCTGCGTCCGCTCCAGGTCTCCGTGGAGGGACCGGATCGGAAAGGGGACTACGCGATCCTCCAGCTGCTGTCCTACGACCCGGGTCGCCAGCTCTCGTACGAAGAGTCCGCCGCCCTGGTGGACGATCTCGTCCGGCACGAGGAGGAGGAGCGCATCTTCGAGACCTTCGTCGCGCGCCAGCGGACGCGCTACAAGATCGAGATGCACCCCGAGCTGGTCATGAGGATCGACCTTCAGGCGACGTGACGCGGTCCGTCCGAAACAAACGAAAGAGCGCCCGTCTCGCGACGGACGCTCTTTTCGTTTTCGGAGGAGCGACTACCGGTACAGGCTCTTGACCTGGCCCCAGCTCGAATTGCGGGTCGGGGTCGACAGGGGGCAGCCCGGAACGCTCGCGGTCTGCCAGGTCACGAAGTTGCGAGAAATCGCGGTCGAGATCCTGGGATTGAAATTGAAACTGTCCGGCTGGAACAGCTGGATCTCGTTGAGCACGATGCACACCGGCTCGGCGCAACCCGCGCACGACCCGGTGCCGGTGCTCTTCGTCCGGGTGACGTTCGCCCGGAACCCGTAGTACTCGGACACGTCGTCGATCGGACCCTGCGTTCCGAGCGGAATCGCGCACTGAACCAGCAGGCGCGCCCGGTTCGGAACCGAGAAGCCGCCTTCATACAGATAGCCGCCGACCGCCTGGCCGACAAACACGTCGGTGCAGTTCACATTCGCCGTGAAGTCGAAGTTGACCGACATGGCGGCGCTGCCACGGCACAATCCGGTTCCGTGCTTCCACCAATCCGGAAGCGCGGGCGTGTTCGTGGTGAGGTCGATCTGGGCCGACAGCCCCAGGAATTCAGGCATGGGCGCCGGTGACGTGAACGACGCCACCATGCTGAACGGCGTGCCCGAATTCGAATTGCACGTGAACGAATTCATCGCGGCGCCGAACGTGCCGCAATCGCTCCACGACAGGTTGATCCCGTCGGCCGCGGCCAGCGTGGCCGACAGCGCCAGGATCGCGCCTGCGATGGTGAGAGTCTTCTTCATGGGGAACCTCCGGCAGAAAGGCCTGGGAACAATGCAGGAATCGAGGTTGAAGCAAAGAGGACCCGTCAACACCGCCTTCCCGTTGCCGCGCAGATGAGTGTCGGTCGGGGGCCTGCGGCCGCGAGCGCGGCCACAGAAAAGCCGCGGGAGCAGGTCTTTTCCCGGGTGGAAGATCGGCAGGTTGGAGCCGCCGCTTGAGTGAGGTTTCAGACGGCGGAATGGACCCCGGGGAGGGGCCCGGGATCAGCGGTGGATGGTCTTCACCTGGCCCCAGGGCTTGCCGGCCACGGCCGGGGTGCCGGGACAGGCGGCGGGACCGCCCTGCCAGGTCACATGGGAGCGCGGCGAGGGTTTCGCGAGGATGGGATCGAAGTGGGCTTCCGGCGGCTGGAAGAGCTGGATCTGGTCGAGCGTGATGCAGGCGGGCACCTCGCAGCCCCGGCAGGTGTCCCCGGCGGCCGCTCGGGGCGCCGCGAACGAAAGCGCGAACGCGTAGTACTCACGCCCCTCCTTGAGCGGTCCCTTGCTGTCGAGGGGTACCGCGCACTGTAGGAGAATCGTGGCCCGGTTCGCTGCCTGGACACCGCCCACGATGACGGCATGTCCGCCGACCGCCCCTCCGTAGAAGAAGTCGGCGCAGGACGAGTCGCGCGTGAAGTCGAAGCTGCTGGCGAGTGCTGTCCCGCCACGGCAGAAGTCCGCTCCGTGCTTCCAGAAGTCGGGCAGCGCCGCGGACGTGGAGACGGTGAGCTGGGCCGACAGTCCGAGGAATCCGGCGACGCCCGCGGGTGCCACGTAGGAAGCCACCAGCCTCTGCATGGTCGTGTCCGTGCTGCAGGCGAACTCGAGGTTGCTCCTGCCCGCCGCGCCGCAATCGCCCCATGAGAGGTTCACCCCTCCCACCTTGCCGGGGGTGGTGACGGAGGTCGTGGGCTCGGCAAGAGCCGCCGACGCCAGGACTGCGTTCAGAAGGAATGCGCGGAGGCGCTCGAGGGCACGAACGGCAGGCATGACCACCGAGGATACGGGATGGCCGCCGAATATTCGCAATGGCGTCGTCAACGATAGAGCGTCCGGATGCGGCCCCAGGACGTGCGGCGCACCGGGACGAGTCCGCAGTTGGCTCCGGCTCCCCCCTTCCACGTCACCCAGTTGCCGTTTCCCGCACCCGGCGTGGTGAGGGTGACGTTTCCACCCGGCGCTCCCGGCGCGCGCAGCAGGGTGATGGAATTGAGCACGAGGCAGGCCGGAAATGTGCAGCCGGCGCAGCTCCCGAGCGAGACCGACTTGTCGTTCGAGATCAGGAGCTGAAGACCGTAATAGGCGACCCCCGGCTCGAGGCTGCGCGCCGAATCCGAGGGGACCACGGCGAAGGTGCCGAGCAGCCGGGCCTGGTTGGGCTGCTGCCGGGGCAGCCCGGGCTGATAGAAGGCGACCCCGCCGCCGAGTCCGCGCCACGGATCGGTGCACGCGCCAATGAGCGAGAAATCGCCGCTCACCCGCAGCGCCCCTTCGCGACAGGCTCCGGTTCCCGAGAGCTCCCACCAGTCCGGAAGCTCGCCACCGCTGTGCTGGAGATCCACAACAGCTTCGATTCCCAGGACCTGGTCGACTGCCGAGTCCAGCGTGAACGAGCAGAACAGGACCTGGTCGCCCTCGTTCACGAAACAGCCGATCGGGTTGTCGGAACCCCCGGCACCTTCCTCGGCGCAGTCATCCCAGGTCAGGAAGAGGGCTTCCGCGGCCGGTGCGGGGAGCGCGGCAGCCGCGAGGAGAAGGACGGCGAGAAAAGACGGGAGCGACCGTCTCACGACGGCCGCTCCCGGATACTGAACCGATGTTCCGATGATTACCGGTACAGGCTCTTGACCTGGCCCCAGCTCGACTTGTGGGTCGGCGTGGCCGCCGGGCAATCAACACCCGGGGAGGCCTGCCACGTGAGGAAGTTGCTCACGAGCGGAGTCGAGATCTTCGGATTGTTGTTGAGCGCGTCCGGCTGGAACAGCTGAATCTCGTTCAGCACGACGCAGACGGGAACGGTGCAGCCCGTGCAGTTGCCGGCGCCGGTGGTCTTGGCGCGGGTGATGTTGAAGCGCACCCCGTAGAACTCCACGTCGGCGTCGAGCGGCCCTTCGGTTCCGAGCGGAATGGCGCACTGGACCAGCAGGTTCGCGCGATCCGGACCCGCGAGACCGCCGGGGGACGGACTACCACCCACCTGGTACAGGTAACCACCCACCGCCTGACCCAACCACGGGTCGAGGCAATTCACGCCCGTCGAGAAGTCGAAGCTGGCCGACAGCGCGGTGGTGCCACGGCAGAAGCCCGTTCCATGCGACCACCAATCCGGAAGCTGGGTGGTCTGGGAGCGGAGGTCGAGCTGACCCGACATTCCCAGGAACGCGTCGAGAGGCCCCGGCGCCGCGAAAGAAGCGACCATGCCGAAGCCGGCGCCGGTGCTGGTGTTGCAGGCGAAGGTGACGTTGTGGGCGCCGAAACCGCCGCAATCGCTCCATGACAGGTTGACGCCGCTCTGGGCCAGCGCGGTCGAAGCCGAGACGGCCAGAAGAGCAGAGACGATCAGTAGCTTCTTCATGATGCCTCCAGATGTGGGCAAGGGGACCATTGAAACCATTGGTTAACGGTAAAGGCTCTTCACCTGGCCCCAGCTCGAATTGCGGGTCGGGGTCGACAGGGGGCAGCCCGGAACGGTCGCTGTCTGCCAGGTCACGAAGTTGCGAGAAATCGCGGTCGTCACCTTGGGATTGAAATTGAACTGGTCCGGCTGGAACAGCTGAATCTCGTTGAGAACGACACACACCGGATCGGGGCAACCCGGGCACGACCCGGTGCCGGTGCTCTTCGTCCGGGTGATGTTCGCCCGGAACCCGTAGTACTCGGACACGTCGTCGATCGGCCCCTGCGTTCCGAGCGGAATCGCGCACTGAACCAGCAGGCGCGCCCGGTTCGGAACCGAGAAACCGGCTTCGTACAGATAGCCACCGACCGCCTGACCGACGAACACGTCCACGCAGTTCACATTCGCCGTGAAGTCGAAGTTGACCGACATGGCGGCACTGCCACGGCACATCCCGGTTCCATGCTTCCACCACTCCGGAAGGGCGGGCGAGTTCGTGGAGAAGTCGATCTGCGCCGACAGTCCGAGGAACTCGGGCATCGGCGCCGGCGACGTGAACGACGCCACCATGCTGAACGGCACCCCAGAGTTCGAATTACACGTGAAGGAAGTGACTGATGCACCTGCCAGACCGCAGTCGGTCCAGGACAGGTTGATGCCCTCGGCCGCGGCCATCGAAGCCGCGAGCGCCAGAGCCGCACCAGCCATGATGAGAGTCTTCTTCATGGGCACCTCCAAAAGAACCAGCAAGTTGCAAGTCTTGAATGAGGCCTACAGAAGCATTTGGGGTCGGTCATCACCGCCTTTCATCAGGATTCGATCAGATGAGATCTCTCAGTGGCAGTAGATCGGCAAGGCGGCGCCGCAGCTGTGGCTCGAGGTGCCCGGCAGCGACACGGTCAGAAGGTTGGCCAGATCCGTCGGGGTGATGGTGTTGTTGCAGTTGAAGTCCGAGCGACCGACGTAGATCGCCAGGCTCTGGAAGCGGAACGAATCCGACAGGAACGAGCTGACGTCAGGAACGCCGACGCCACCACCGCCGGTCTCGTCGTACGCACCCACGTTGACCGTGCCGAGCGCGACACCGTCGGCGAAGACCACCGCGCACTTGAAGCCGGCGCCCGGGGTCCCGGCAGCAATGTTGTTCGAGCCGCCCGTCACGCGAAGGATCACTTCGCCGTTGCCATCCGTCACGGCGCTGACCGAACCCACCACACCGGAGCAGTCCGACACGATGCCGGAGACCGGATAGCTCTGAGTCGTGCACACACGAATGTCGGGCGTGCAGGTATTGAAGCTGATCACCACCGAGCTGCCGGCAATCGGGTTGAGCGCGAGGTCGTTCACCTGGATCGTGAACTGACCCTTCGCGTCAGCAGTGCCACCAAGACCCGTCGTTCCGACAAGGTTGATTCCGCACGGAAGAACCGAGTCGGGGGCCGGGCTCGGAACGGCAGCCATTGCGGCAGAGGCCACGAGAATTCCACCGCACGCGAGAAGCGTGGCCTTGCGAACCATACCAGTCATTCTTGCACCTCCATATAGCAGCGGTTCACACCTGTTGCAGACGTCGAAAAAAAGCAAAGAGGTTGCGAGCAATCAGGCAGGGCTTCGAAGCCACCTCCTTTCGTGCTCTTCGAGATTTCGAAGCTGTCGGCGCAACTGGTGTTAATTGTCGCGCTCACAAGACGTTCCAAGACAGGGAGAAGTCTACGGGCCACGTCCGAACCATGTCAAGACTTTTCCGGGTGATCCGGCCCTTCGACTTTTTCCCCGCCGGCCCCCTGCCGAGCCGGCTGTTGACCGGCCCCAACGGTGGTGGGCGAAACAGGGCTCGAACCTGTGACCCCTTGCTTGTAAGGCAAGTGCTCTACCAGCTGAGCTATTCGCCCGCTGCCGGTTTCCTGCGTCGTACCAGGAGAGAGGCGGGAATCAGGGCGCAGTAGCCGAGAACCAGAAGTACCGGAGCCAGGGTCACCGACCCCCTCGACAGGGCGAAGTAGCCAATTACGAGGACGGCCACTCCAGCCCCCAGAAGGGCGGTGTTGAGGGATCCCCACTCGAAGCCCAAATCGCTCTCGATTTGAGACTTGCGCTGCTGGGGACGCTGCCTGGTTACCGGTCTGCTGCCCATGTGTCTCCCTCCCCGCACGGAGCAGGAATGCAAAAAGGTCGCTGACCCGAGCCTGAACGGGCTCGCGAGGGTCAGCGACCTTGGGACCGAGGTCCGGGGCACCGACGATCTCAGCGAAGACCGTTCGATTTGTGCCGCCGCCTCCGTGGGGCGTGAGGCTAATTAACCCAGCGCAGGGGTCTAAGTTCCAGCGATCTTGGAATCAACGATACCGCGGTTGAGGCTGCCGGATCGGAAACCCTCGAGATCAAGGGCGATGAACCGGTATCCGAGCCCCCTCAGCTCTGCGATCAGGCGTTCCCGGACCGCCGGATCGAGGAGGATCGTGGCCTCGGAAATGGGTGCTTCGATCCGGGCCACGTCCCCGTGGTGGCGGAGCCGGACATCCGAGAGCCCGAGGCTCCGGAGGAAGCGCTCCCCGAGCTCGACCTGGCGGAGCGCCTCGCGGGTGATCTCCATGCCGTAAGGGATCCGCGAGGCAAGGCAGGGCGAGGCGGGCTTGGCCGCACTGCGGACCCCGAGATGGGCGGCGGCAGCGCGGACATCGGCCTTGGTGAACCCGCATTCGACGAGCGGCGAGCGCACCCCCGCCTCGGCGGCGGCGGTCCGGCCGGGTCGCCAGTCGGCCACGTCGTCGGCAATGGTGCCGTCCAGGATGACGGCGCCGCGGGCGGAGGCGACCACCGCCAGCTCCCGATAGAGCTCGGTCTTGCAGAAGTAGCACCGATTCACGGGGTTGGAGCGGAAGTTGGGATCGGCGAGCTCGCCGGTCGAGACAACTTCGACCCGGGTACCGAACTCGGCGGCCTGCGCGAGGGCCATCCGGAGCTCGTCCTCGGAGTAGGAGTCGCTCCGCCCGATCACCCCCAGGCACTTCTCCCCGAGCACGCCGGTCGCGACCTTGAGCAGCAGGCTCGAGTCGACCCCGCCTGAATAGGCCACGACCACGTTGCCGAGATCGCCGAGCAGCGCCTCGAGGCGGGCGAGCCGGACTTCCCAGGGAACGCCGGCCGAGCCGGTCGCGAACCCGATCTGAACCAGGGTGGTGTCACTCACGCGGCGACACTAACACGCGATTGAAGGCGCCCCGATCATCGCGAGGAGCCCGATGTCTTCTTCGTGGTGTCCCTCGTCGCCTTCGTCGTTGCCGTCGCGGGCTTGCTCGTGGGTTTGCTCGCCGGCTTGGTCGCCGACGCCGCAGGCTTGGCGGCCGTCGTCGTGGGCTTGGTGGTCGCGCTGGCGCCAGTCTTGGTCGCCGCTCCCGTTCCGGACTTGGTGGTTGCGGCCGTACCCGACTTGCTCGCCGTCCCCGTTGCCGGCTTGGTCGCAGTTCCCGTCGCTGGCTTGGTCGCAGTTCCCGTTGCCGGCTTGGTCGCGGCACCCGCCCCGGGCTTGTTCGCGGGTCCGATCGGCTCGCCGATCAGCATGGCTTCTGTGGTGAGGGTCTCGGGCGCCGCGGCGGCGGTCGTCGAGCGCACCTCGCGGATGTTGGTGAGATGCTCCTCGTAGGTGGCGGCGAAGCGATGGCGCCCTTCCCCCATCGCCACGAAGTACAGCTCGTTCCCCTCGGGGCCCGCGAGCAGGACGGCTTCGATGCTCTTCCGGCCGGGATTGCAGATCGGCCCCGCGGGAAGCCCGGCATGCAGGTAGGTGTTGTACGGCGAGTCGATCCTCAGGTGGCGGAGCAGCAGCTTCGAGCGCGGGCGCATGCCCACGCCGTAGGCGACGGTGGGATCGGCCTGGAGTCTCATCCCACGGGTCAGCCGGTTCAGGTAGACACGCGCGATGCGCGGCCGCTCGTCGTCGACCTGCGCCTCGCACTCGATGATCGAGGCCAGCGTGAGGATGCCGTGGAGCGACATTCCGAGCGGCAGCGAGTCGCGGCCGGCCGCGGCTTCGACCAGCACCTGCTGCGCGCGCTTGGCCATGGTGCGGAACGCGACCTCGGGCGCGGTGCCGGGCAGGAACTCGTAGGAATCGGGCGCGAGATACCCCTCGATGTCGGGCGCGGCGATCCCGAGCGAGTCGAGGAACGGGCGCGAGCGGGCGAGCGAATCGAAATCGGTTTCGGGCACCCCGAGGTGGCTCGAGAGGATGGGCAGCATCTCGCGCAGCGTGAGACCTTCGGGGATCGTGACGAGATTGAGCCCGCTCATGCCGCGCGTGAGCGCGCGCAGCAGCCCGGGCACGGTCGTGCCGAGCTGGAAGGAGTACTGGCCGGCCTTGATGTCCCGGTCGACGCGCGTGATCCGCGCGAGGAGCTGGAAGCCGAGCGTGCCGCGCACCAGGCCGACCCGCTCGAGCTCGGCAGCGATGTCGCGCACGGTCTCCCCGCGGCGGATCAGCAGCACGCGCCGCTCGTCCGCGGGGAAGAATCCGGCCGGCAGGAACAGGTGGTACGCGACCGCCGCGCCAACGCCGAGCAGCAGGAGCAGCGCCCAGCGTCGCGGTCGGAACAGGCGCCCTCGTGAGGCCTTCGCCGGCATCGCCGTCCTCAGCGCGCCCGGGAGCGGCGGTAGTGCAGGAACGACTCGAGCAGCGCCACGGCCGCGCCCTGGTCGACGCGCGCCCGCGCCTTCCCGGTGCGCACGCCGACTTCGCGCAGGCGCCGCTCGCTCAGCGCCGAGGTGAGCCGCTCGTCGTAGGTGTCGACCGGAATCGGGGTGACGGCGGAGAGATCGCGCGCGAACGATTCCGCGGCGTGCGCCGCTTCACCGCGCTCACCGGACATCAGGAGCGGGAGCCCGACCACGATCGATGCGGCGCCCTGGGCCGCGGCGGTGTCGGCCACCGCCTGGACCGCCAGAGCGATGGTCTTCACCTGCAGAGTTTCGAGGCCGGTCGCGATGATGCCGTCCGGATCGCTGATCGCCAGGCCGATCCGCCGCGCGCCCCAGTCCACCGCGAGGATCCGCGGCACGGCCCGATCAGGTGGAAGCGGCGACCGCCGGTCGCCGCTTCACGAGATGGCAGGCGGTGCCGCTTCCGGTGAACTGGAAATCCACCTCGTCCATGCAGACCCGCATGATGTAGATGCCGCGGCCGCGTGCATCCAGCAGGTGCTCCGGCGAGGTGATGTCGCCGTTGATGGCAGCGGGATCGAAGCCGGGACCGGTGTCCTGGACGTCGACTTCGATGCGGTCGTCGAAGAGCTGGAACTCGATGTCCACCCACTTCCGCGGATCGCGCTGGTGCCCGTGCTGGATGGCGTTGGTCCCGGCCTCGATCACCGACATCACCACCTGGGAGGTGGTGTCGGGATCGAACTCCATGCGCTGGCAGAGCGACGTGGTGAGCGCGTCGAGGACGGCGAGGAGGTCCAGCCGGCTCGGAATCCGGACGCTGATGATCTCGGGCTGAATCCGCGGATCGGGCATCGTGGTCGGTGATGTCACCCGGTGGGTGGAGACCGAAGCGCCTCCAGCGCCGCGGCCATGTCGTCGGGTAGCCGGCTCCTGAAGTGGAGGGTTTCGCCGGTCACGGGGTGAGCGAACTCGAGCTCGGAGGCGTGCAGCGCCTGCCGGTTGAGGCGATGGAGCAGCGCCGCGGCGAGGCTACGCTCCACGCCAGCCGCGCTCAACTGCTTTTTCGGGCGTCCGCCGTAGAGCGGATCGCCCACCACCGGATGCCCGAGGTGCGAAAGGTGGACCCGGATCTGATGAGTGCGGCCGGTTTCGAGCGTGACCTCGAGCGACGTCGCCACGCGCAAAGATTCGAGCACCCGGTAGCGGCTGCGCGCCGGGCGCCCCCCCGTCTTCACCACGCTCATCCGCTGGCGCCGTTTCGGGTCGCGTCCGATCGCCGCGTCCACGACGCCCTCACGGAAGCGCGGCACGCCCCACACGATCGCCCGGTAGGTGCGCCGCACGCGGCGCGCCGCGATCATCGCGACCAGCGCGCGGTGGGCGCGCTCGGTCTTGGCCACCACCATGAGTCCCGAGGTGTCGCGGTCGAGCCGGTGGACGATCCCGGGTCGCACCGCGCCGCCGACGCCGGCAATCGCGGGGAAATGGTGGAGGAGCGCGTGCACCAGCGTGCCGCGCGGGACGCCGGCCCCGGGGTGAACCACGAGTCCCGCCGGCTTGTCGATCACGATGAGCGAGTCGTCCTCGTGGACGATCGTGAGCGGGATCGCTTCGGCTTCGAGGACGTCGGTAATGCGCTCCGGGACTTCGACGCTCACCGAGTCGCCCGGCTTCAGCCGTTGCGAGACACGCCCCGCCCGGCCGTTCACGAGGACGAGTCCGTCGCGGATCAGCGCCTGGAGCCGGCTACGTGAGAGATCCGTCTGGATCGCCGCCAGGAAGCGGTCCAGCCGCTCCCCCTGGTGCTGCGGGTCCACCGACCACTCCACGGTTCTGTGCATGCTCCACCTCGTGAGCAATACGCTCGCGGTGCGACCAGGCGAGCGCGAACATCACGACGCCCACGGATACGGCGGAATCGGCCACGTTGAAAATCGGCCAGTGCCAGCGCGACCAGCCGATCTCGATGAAATCCACCACTTCACCGCTGGCGAGACGATCCACCAGGTTTCCGAGCGCGCCGCCCATGATCAACGCGAGCGACAGCGTCTGCCACCTGCCCTGCACGGCGCGTCGCACGAACATGCCGAGGATCACGAGGATCGCGATGATCGAGAAGAGGTAGTACGGGAACCCGGTGCCGGCGCCGAGTCCGAATGCCACGCCGGAATTGCGTGTGTAGGTGAGGCGCACGAACGGACCGAGCACCTCCACCGGCGCGTGGAACTGGAGGTTCTCGGTGACCCAGCGCTTCGACCATTGATCCAGCGCCAGGATCCCGGCCACGACGACCAGGACCAGGGCCAGACGACGGGTCATGAAGCGCCCCGCTGGGCCCGTTCCTCCTTCTCCTTGCAGGAAACGCACAGCCGCGCGTAGGGCATCACCTCGAGACGCGCGCGCGCGATGTGCTGCCCGCAGTTCTCGCAGACGCCGTACTCGCCGCGATAGAGCCGGCGCAGCGCTTCGTTGATCTCCATCATCGCGCGGCCCTCGACCGAGGCGACCTGGAAGGCCTTCTCGCGCTCCATCGCATCCGTTCCGGCATCGGCCATGTGGAAGGCGTAGCCGGAGAGATCGCCCGCGGAGTCACGCGGGTTCACCTTGAGCACCGTCGTTTCGAGGTGCCCCATTTCCTTCATGATTCGCGCGCGCTCCTCGAGCAGGCGCTGTTCGAATTCCTTCAGGTCCTCCGTCGTCACGCGGGAAGCTCCTTCGCCGGTAGTTGTCGGGGTCACGGGTGCAGGCGGCGTGGGCCGGGGCCGCGCGGGCAGTGCAGGTCTCGAGCTCGGTCGTGCCATCGAGCTCGGCGGCAATACTCCAAGAGGACGAACTTCAGCGGGCACCTGGGACTTGCCCTTGCCCGACTTGCCCGACTTTCCGGCGACCTTGCCGGCGACCTTGCCGACGGGCTTGCCGACGGGCTTGACGACGGGCTTGACGACGGGCTTGACGGCAATCTTGCCGACGGGCTTGACGGCAATCTTGCCGACGGGCTTGACGGGCGGGCCACCCTTGACCGGGACCTTCGCGATCACCTTCTTCGCGGAGACGGATTTCACCGGAAGGGGCGCCGGCTTCTTCGCCGGGGCGTGGCTCGCGGGCCGGGCGGCGGACTTCGCGACCGCGCGGCCGGCCGGTTTCTTCGAGGCGTGCGGTCTGGCTGGCTTCGCCTTGAGGCGCGGCTTGCTCTTCGAAGGTTTGGTTTTGCGCGAAGTAGCCATGTCTTACCTCCTCGGAGCCCCGGTCCTCTCCATTTCGCTCCCGAAACGGCGAATCACCTCGGTGACGAGCCGTTCGAGGTGCGGGGCGGCCTGGGCCGCCGTCGCAAGAATCCGGGGAATGTCCACCGGATGGAGGTCATCTGGCAAGCAGGCATCTGTCACGACATTGAAAGCCAGGACCCGCTGCCCGCCGTGAACGGCCGCGATCGTTTCCGGGACCAGGGACATTCCGACCACGTCCGCCCCGATCCAGCGCAGAAATCGGTACTCGGCAGCGGTCTCGAGCTGGGGTCCTAGGACCCCCACGAACACCGCCCGCTGGAGAGGAATCCTGAGATCGAGCGCCGCCTGCTCGGCGAGCGCGATCAGCGCGCGGTCGTAGGGCTCGCTCATGTCCGGAAAGCGCGGGCCCAGCGAATCGTCGTTGGGTCCGATGAGCGGACTGTCCCCCATCAGGTTGATGTGGTCGGTCGTCACCACGATCGAAGCGGGCGGCATGTCGGGATTCATCCCGCCCGCCGCGTTCGTGATCACGAGCGTGGCGCATCCCAGCTCGCGCATCACGCGCACCGGGAACACCACCTGCTGCATGCTGTAGCCCTCGTAGCAATGGACGCGGCCCTTCATCACCGCGAGTGGCACGCCCGCCAGTGTCCCGAGGTGCAGCTCGCTCGAATGGCCCTCGACGGTCGACACCGGGAAGTGCGGGATCTCCGAGAAGGGAACGACGACCGCGCCGTCGAGCGCCTGCGCGAGGTCACCCAGCCCGGTGCCGAGGATCACGCCGGCGACCGGACGCACGCGGGTGCGCTTCTGCACCGCGGCGGCCGCTTCGCGGATCCGGTCCATCAGCTCATCCGCCACGCTTCGGTCCCTCCAGCGCGGCGTCGATGCGCCGCTTGACCTCGGCCGGTTCCGCACCTTCGATCTCGACCCGCTTCCGCCGCGACGACGCGCCGCCCGCGATCCGCACCGCCGCGCGCGGCACTCCGACCACGCGCGACAGCAGCGCCACCACCGCGTCGTTGGCGCGACCGTCCTCCGGGGCGGCGGCGACGTCGAGCTTGAGCGAGCCGTCCTCGAGCCAGCCCGTCACCCGATCCGTTCCCGCCGATGGACGCACGCGTACCGCGAGCGTCACCCCATGCGGAAGGCCAGGTCGCGCAGCGTGGCCACGAGGAACATCCGGAGGAACCAGATCACGAGCATGGCGATGAACGGCGCGAAGTCGATCCCGGAGATCGTGGTCGGCAGCAGGCGCCGGATCGGATCGCACACGAGGTCCGAGATTCGGTCGAGGAAACGCACGATCGGATTGTAGGGATCGGGCCGCACAAACGAGAGCAGCGCGTTGATGAAGATCACGATGAACAGGGCCTGCAGCAGATAGTCGATGATGGTCGCGAGCGCCTGCAGCAGATTGCCGATGACGAACACTCAAACCTCCCCGGGCCGGCGCGCGCCGAAGAGCGCCGATCCCACGCGAACCATCGTCGCCCCCTCTTCGACCGCCACCTCGTAGTCGCCGCTCATCCCCATCGAGAGATGCGGAAGCGAGAGCCCGGTGCCGCGCTCGATCGCATCGCGCAGCTCGCGCGTGGCGGCGAATTCGCGGCGCGCCTCCTCTGGATTCTCCCGTGGCGAACCGATCGACATGATGCCATCGAGCGCGAGCCCCTCGAGAGCCGCGACTTCCGCGGCAAGTGCCGCCGCCTCGCCGGGGGCGACCCCGTGCTTGCTGGGCTCGCCGCTCACGTTCACCTCGATCAGCGCCGCGATGCGCCGCCCCTCGCGGTGCGCACGATCCGCCAGCGTGGCCGCGGTCTCGAGGCGATCGAGCCCGTGCACGCGGTCGAAGATCCCGGCCGCGCGTCCCGCCTTGTTGCGCTGCAGGTGGCCGATCATGTGCCAGCGCGCGCGCCGGCCGATTTCCGCGAACACCGTCTCCGCCTCCTGCACCCGGTTCTCCCCGATGTCCGTGAGCCCGGCTTCGACCGCTTCGCGCACCCGCGCGGGCTCGACCGTCTTCGCGGCGCCGATCAGCGTCACCGAGGCGGGCTCTCTCCCGCTGCGGCGCGCCGCCTCCGCGATGCGCGCGAGGACGAGCGCGAGCCTAGGTCGCAGGGAATCGGCGCTCACGAGAGGCGGCAGCCTAGACAGCGGGGAAACGCGGAGCAAGCGGCCCGGCCGGGGCTCGGCTATATTGGCGCGGTTCGCCGCTCGAAACACCATGGCCAAGGAGGGCCCCATGCGCGCTCGCCGGATACTCGCCGTTTCGCTCGTCCTCGCCCTCCCCGGGCTCACCGGATGCTCGCGCTTCCAGGCGAGTCGCAAGCTCGACATGAGCCCGTTCGCCGAGAACACCAACACCATGGTCGGCGAGATCCAGCGGGTGAACCGTCCGCCGAGCTGGACCTATCTCAAGCCCTACCGCGAGCGCCCGACGGTGCTCGCCGCTCGCGAGGCCGCAGCTCCCGTGCGCCGGCTGCTCGCCAACGTGGCCCTCTACTCCTCGCAGATCGTCGCCCTCGACGAGTCGCGCATGGCGGAGTCCAAGAAGGCACAGGCGCTGGCCGGATATCTGGACGAGGTGGCGCGGCCGGGGGTGGTCGCCGGGCAGACGCTCGACATCGGCATCACCCCGGCCGGGCTGGACACCGTGCTCGATCAGATCCGCAAGAGCGAGACGTTCATCGCTGCCCTGAAGGCGGCCCAGCCGCTGGTCCACGCGACCACGATCTACGGCGGGAAGCTGCTGGATCAGCTCGACCAGGCGGTGGGAGCCGCCGCCAACGACGTGGATGCCGAGCTCGAGACGCGGTTCCGGCCGCTGCGCCGGAACCTGAACGACATGCAGGATATCCATACGCGCGTGGTCGGGAACTACGCGAAACTCTACCAGGCGCGCTTCGGCGACGAGTCGGCGCTCGACGAGCTCCTGAAATCCGACCCGGGCGTGGCCGCGATGATCCCGAAAGGGAAGAAGCCCGGTGCCCGCGAGTTCGACGCGGTCGAGCTCAAGCTGACCACCGAGCTCGACCGCGTGGACACCGTGCGCCGCCAGCTCCTGCCGGAATTCGAACTCTACCGCGCGCACCAGGCGGAGCTCGAGGCCCTGAGAACCCAGACCCAGGAGACGATCCGGCTCGCGCGCACGACGTTCTCGTTGTGGTCGCGATCGCACCGCAACCTCGCGGCCGGGATCGCGGTGCCGCCGGCGATCGACGTGGCCGGGATGTTCCGCAGCACCGCGCAGAGCGCCGCCGGGAAGCTGCCCGGCTTCTAGACGTGCAATCAGGACTCGCTGCGCCGCGAGTCCTCTTTTCGGATGTCGTTGAAGTTATCCACATCAACCTGCCCTGGGGCAGGTTCTGATTGGGCGCACCGAACACTCTCGCGTCACAGCAATCAGAACTTGCCGCGTCTATGAAGACGGGTTGTCAACCGTTGTTTTCGTGACGCAACCGTCGCTCACCAACCGTCTATTCGGGGTCACGGATTCTGCCCCAGGTTTCG
>Ga0137435_1000136_pt1 | contig 27614 bp, 28 predicted proteins | sample EasRivERMGT100_2_FD_104904 | JGI IMG/M metagenome (GOLD analysis project Ga0137435, IMG submission 104904) | Soil microbial communities from meander-bound floodplain in the East River, Colorado, USA - East River MetaG ERMGT100_2 | ecosystem: Environmental > Terrestrial > Soil > Floodplain ... | reverse complement strand
TGACAGCCGAACGTGTAGCACGCCAGGAGAATCACGTTGACCGCCATGACGAGCGTGCCGACGCCGATGCCGAACTGATGTCCGCCATTCGCAGCTGGCCAGCGCGTCGCCAGGTACACGTCGTAGGCCAGGATGAAGATGAAAATCACGGCGGCATACATGAAGAAGCGATGCACGTTCTGCAGGATGAACGGAAAGCGCGTTTCCCCTTTGTAGCCGTGCCGCGGCTCACCTACCGCACACGCGACGGGATCGAGGAAAAACGCGCGGTAGTAGGCTTTGCGGTAGTAATAACACGAGGCGCGGAAGCCAAGCGGGAAGATCAGGATCAAGAACGCGGGTGAAAGCGGCCACCAGGAGGTCTGGATCAACGGTGAGTAGAATGGCGAGAGATACGGGCCCCACTCGAAGTTCTTGCCGATCCACGCGACCCACGTCGAGTAGATGCCGAAGCTACCGAGCACCAGCGCGGTCAGCGCCGGGGCGATCCACCAGGCATCGCGGCGCAGCGTGGCGCCGAGCCCGCGCTCTTGGAGATCTCGCAGCGATGTAGTCACCCTTCCCCCGTCCCCCTTCCCTCTTCTCGTTAGAGTGTCACCGTTGCCATCGTCTGCTTCACCGCGTCGGCCGACTTCTTGAGCGCGGCTTTCTCATCCGCCGTCAGCTGAACCTCCACGATCTGCTCGAGCCCGTTCTTCCCGAGCTTGCACGGCACGCCGCAGTACATCCCCGAGAGTCCGTACTCGCCCTCGAGCCACGCGGCGCAGGGCAGCAGCCGCTTTTGGTCGAGCACGATCGATTCGACCATCTGCACGGTCGCCGCGGACGGCGCGTAGTAGGCCGAGCCCGTCTTGAGGAACGCCACGATCTCCGCGCCACCATTGCGCGTGCGGTCCACGATCTTGTCGAGCTTCGCTTTGTCGAGCAGCTGGGTGATGGGGATGCCGGAGACGGTGGTGTAGGAGACGAGCGGGACCATCGTGTCGCCGTGACCGCCGAGCACCATCGCCTGAATGTCCTGCACGGAGACATCGAGCGCTTCGGAGAGGAAGGTGCGGTAGCGGGCGGTGTCGAGGACCCCCGCCATGCCGATCACGCGCTCGCGCGGGAACCCCGTGACCTGCTTCGTGACCCAGCACATGACGTCGAGGGGATTTGAGACGACCACCACGATGGCTTTGGGACAGTGCTGTTTGATCTGCTTCGAGACCTGCTTGACGATATCGGCGTTGGTACGCACGAGATCGTCACGGCTCATCCCCGGTTTACGGGCGATGCCCGCCGTGACCACGACCAGCTCCGATCCCGCGGCCGGCCCGTAGTCGTTTGCACCGACCACGCGCGTGTCGAAGCCCTCGATCGGTGCGGATTCGTATTGATCGAGTGCCTTGCCTTGCGGGACGCCTTCGATCACGTCAACGAGGACGACGGTGCGGGCGAGTTCTTTTTCAGCGAGACGTTGGGCGGTGGTGGCGCCGACGTTGCCGGCGCCGACGACCGTGATTTTGTTGAGCATGGTGCGGGGAAGTTAACGGACCTGGTTGCGCAGGCAAACCACGCGGGAACGGGTTCACGGGAGGGGCGCAGCATGCTGCGCCCCTACGGGGCCCCTATCCGCCGCGCGTGTGCATCTCTCGATGCGGATCCTGGCGCAAACCATCGACTTGATACAGTGGCGCACGCGCGGCCAATCCGAGCCGCTGCTCCGCCCCACGATCGCTCCGTCCTTGCCACGTCGCGGTAATCAGCTGCGTCAACTCGGCATCGCTCGCGCCGCCGCGGAGCGGCTCGCGGAGCTCAACGCCGCGCTCGGCGTACAGGCACAGGAACCAGGTGCCGTCCGCCGTCAGCCGACTGCGATCACAGGAGCGGCAAAATGGTGCCGTGGTGGACGCGATGATGCCAAACGTTGCGCCGTCGGGTAGCCGGAAACGCTCGGCGGGGGCATTGCCCGCCGGGATTGGGGAAATCGGGCCGTAATGCTTCGTCAGGATGTCGAGCATTTCCCGCTGTGATACCACCTGCTCCGCAGACCAACCCGTCGCCCCGCCGACATCCATGTACTCGATGAACCGGACCTCGGCGTCCTGCGTACGGCCGAACTCGATGAGATCGACCAGCTCATCGTCGTTCACGCCGCGCATGAGGACGGTATTGATCTTGAGTCGCCGAAAACCGGCCGCGCGGGCCGCCGCAATCCCTGCCAGCACATCGGCGTGACGGTCAGTACGGGCGAGATCACTCATCCGCGCGGGTCGGAGCGTGTCCAGGCTGACGGTTACCCGGCCCAGGCCGGCCTGGTGCAGCGCAACCGCGTGCTTGGCGAGCAGCAACGCATTCGTGGTCATCGCGAGGTCGCGGACACCTGGGACCCGCGAGATCATGGCCGTCAGCGTCGGCAAATCGTGGCGCAGCAACGGCTCGCCACCCGTCAGCCGAACTTTCTCGACCCCCACAGACGCGAACACCCGGACGAGGCGCGTGATCTCTTCGAACGTGAGAATCGACTGCTTCGGGAGCCAGACGTACTCCTGCTCCGGCATGCAGTAGCGGCACCGCAGGTTGCAGCGATCGGTGACCGAGACCCGCAGGCTGCCCAAGGGCCGCTGTAAACGGTCAGCGATCACGGAGCCCCTCGGCGACCGGTTTCCCGGAGGGATCGACCCACGTGGTCGAACCGTCGACGTGCATCTCCTTCTTCCAGATCGGCACCCGTTTCTTGACCTCCTCGATCACGAACCGGCACGCGCTAAAGGCATCCTCCCGGTGAGGCGCGGCCGCAGCGATCGCGATACTCGCTTCGCCCGCCGGAATCACGCCGAGCCGATGCTGCAGTATGACGCGCGCGTCGGGCCAGCGGGTCTCTGCCTCGGCGAGAATCCGCTCGATCTCCTCGACGGCCATCGGTTCGTACGCCGAGTAGTCGATGCCGGTCACGTCACCGTCATTCCGCACGGTTCCCAGAAACACGCAGGTGCCCCCCCGCTCGGGGCTCTGCACTTCAGCCAGGAGGTCGTCCACTTCGAGCCGGTGACGCGTGAGATGCATCATTAGCCGCCCGACAGTGGCGGGAGCAGCGCCACTTCGTCGCCCTCCGTGACGGGCGCGTCGAGGGTTACCTGACGCAGGTTCAACGCGGCGAGCGGCCTTGCGGGCATCGCCTGAGTGCCGGGAAAGACTTCGCGGATGCGAGCGATGACGTCGCCGACCGTCGCCGGCGTGTCCAGATTCACGTGCGACCACGTACAGCCCGCCAACTCGGCGTAGCGCGCGAAGAACCGCACCGAAACCCTGCCCATGGTCCGATTATAGTCCCGTCGCGATGCCCTGCCAGATCCTGGACTGCTTGGGACTGGGGTTCGGGGCTCGGGACAAGGTTACGCGAGAGCTCGTGCGCTCCCGCACGGTCGTATTCAGGGTCAGGTCGCGGCCGCCGCGCCGTACCGTGATCGTGATCGGCTGGCCGGCCTTCCCGCGATAGCGCGTCCGAAACGTCGCGCCCCAATCCTCATCCGCCGTCACCTTCACGTCCCCAATGCTGACGAGCAAATCTCCGGGCTCCACGCCCGCCTGGTCGGCGGAGCTGCCCGGCGTGATCGACTGGACGAGCAGCTCGCCACTCGGCGTCGCCCCGCTCGACACGCCGACGAACGGCACGGTGACGACCTGTCGCGTGAACGCGAGCCCCGCCTTGGCAAACACCGGCCCATAGGGCAGCGAATCGCGTCCATCGATGTAGCGGCTGTAGAACGCATCGACATCGGGCATGCCCGCAGTGCGCAGCTCGCGCAGCAGGTCGGTGGTCGTGACCCCTTTGTTCTGCCGATAGTAGCGCGTGTACAGCGCGCGAATCACTTCGTCCAGATTGTGCGCGTTATCGGTGGCATCGCGGATCGAGATGTCGAGCAGAAATCCCAGTAACGAGCCCTTGGGATAGTAGAGCTGCGAGCTGTTGATGTTGACTTCGTGGATCCACGTCGCCTCGCTGCCGTCTTCAGCGCTCCAGGGCTCGGGAATCTGCTCGATCTGGTCGATGTTGGACTTCGCGCTTTCGAGGAACTGGTCTGCCGACCAGAGCCCGGCGCGCAGGTTTGTGATGTCGCCGTAGTAGTCCGTCACGCCCTCCGACCACCACAGGAACGGCGTGTACTGCTCGGCGCGATAGTCGTAGGGCCACAGTTCCGCGGGCCGGATCCGTTTCACGTTCCACAGATGAAAGAACTCGTGCGACAGCAGCGGATACATGAAATCGCCCAGCGTTCCCGACGGGTCCGCGAATGCAAGCGCGGGCAGGATGTCGTACTGCGCATAGCTGTGCTCGAGCCCGCCGCCGAAATCGATGGGGTCGTGAATGACGTTATAGAACACGGTGTACACGTCGTACGGCGCCTCGCCCATAATCCGGTTCTGTACCGGAGCCATCTTGGCAATGCCGTTGCGGATGTTGCGGGCCACGGCCGGCGTATAATCGGCCGCGGGCCAGACCGCGACGCGAATCCAGTTTCCATCGGCCTGCAGTGAGTCGAGGCTGTAGCGGCCCAGGAACGTCATGGCGTCGGCCAGCTCGTGATAATCGCCGGCGCGATAGACGCCGTTCACCGGTCCTTTGAGCGCCGTGGTGATCTGCCAGCCCGTGGGTACGCGGAACCGCACCTCCGCGGATCGGCCCAGCTGCCCTTCCTCAAAGAGGAACAGGTTCGTGCCGAGGAACTGCGCGAAGTTCTCGACGCTGCGCGCAATCGAGAGATCGATCGTGTCGGCGGCGAAGTTGAATTCGGCGATGACACGGTCGGCGCCGCCGGTCACGATCCTCCACGTGTCCTTGTCGCCGCGATCCCAACGCAGCGCCTGCCCGGCGGCGTTCTTGGCGCCGAACCCAAACACGTAGCGCGCGTAGTTTTGGATTTCGTAACTCCCGGGACTCCACGCGGGCAACGAGACGAACAGCGTGTCCTTCCCCGCCGTCGGGAATTCGGCGGACACGTGGAACTGCCGGGCTGCGGCGGTCAATGAGACTTCGTAGCGAACCGTCTGCGCGCGCAGTGCAACGGGGACCAGCAGCGCGAGCAGGCAAAAGCCGAAAACCGGACGCATCATCACTCCAGACAAAGAGTTGGAGAGATACCTAAACCCAAACGGCCCCGGCAGTGCCGGGGCCGTAGGCCGTGTCGTTCCAAGTCATCGTCTCGCAGTGTCTTACGACGAAACGCGCGCGCTCGCGTCCGCGACCATCGCACGCAACTCCTTGCTGGGCTTGAAGACAGGCACCGGACGCGCCGCGACTTCGACCGGATCACCGGTGCGCGGATTACGCGCCATGCGCGTCTTGCGTTGGCGGATCTTGAACGTCCCAAACCCGCGTATCTCAATGTTATGCTGCTCGGCTAGCGCGGCTTTGACGGCGTCGAGAAACGAGTCGACAACTCGCGCGCAGTCCTTTTTGGAAATGAGGGGACCAGCCGTACGAGCGATTTGTGCGGTGACTTTTTCGACCAGATCGGCCTTCGTCATGTGGCCCCCCGTAACTGCTGGTACGTCGCCGGGTTGCAAAAGTCGGGGGCTATGATAGGGGCTTACTTATTTGGCGTCAAGGGCTTGTAGGAATTGTTGGAAGTGCCCCTGAGCGTCGTGCGGGCCCGGAGAGGCTTCCGGGTGGTATTGGACCGCGAAAATCGGGTATTCGCGGTGCCGAATGCCCTCAACGGTCCCGTCGTTGAGGTTCAGGTGGGTGACCTCGAGCGAGCTGGCTCCGGGCACCCCGCCGGTCTCACCGCGCACCGCGAAACCATGGTTCTGTGACGTGATAAGTACTTGTCCTGTCGCGAGATCGCGCACGGGATGATTGCCGCCGCGATGTCCGTACGGGAGCTTGATCGTCTCGCCGCCCATCGCCAGGCCGAGCAACTGATGGCCGAGGCAGATCCCAAAGATGGGCAGGCCGCCGTCCGCCAGGCTGCGGATCGTGGTGATCGCGTATCCCACCGCCGCCGGGTCACCGGGGCCATTCGAGAGGAACACACCGTCGGGCTTCAGTTCGCGGACGGTACCGGCGGTGGTCGACGCCGGGACGACGGTCACGCGGCAGCGGTGCTTCATGAAGAGTCGAACGATGTTGCGCTTCATGCCGAAGTCGAATGCCACGATGTGATGCTTCGCGTCTGCGGTCCCGGTGGTGTACGGCTCCGGAATGGTCGCCACGCTCGCGAGATCGAGTCCGTTCATCGACGGTGACGCCGCGAGTGCGGCTTTGATCTCGTCGGTCGGCCGCTCCCCCAACGCCAACACGCCGCGCATCGCGCCGCCCGCGCGAATGTGGCGCGTGAGCTGGCGCGTATCGACATCGGCTACGAGGGGGACGTTGGCGCCGGCGAGCCACTCCAGCAGCGGCCCCGTGGCGCGCCAGTTCGACGGCATGGCCGACAGCTCGCGCACCACCACGCCGGCGACACGCGGCCGATCCGACTCGACGTCGTCCGCGTTGATCCCGTAGTTGCCGATCATCGGCGCCGTCATCACGACGATCTGGCCGAGGTAGGAGGGATCGGTGAAGACCTCCTGGTACCCGCTCAGATTCGTGGTGAAAACGACTTCGGCATACGCCGGCTCGAACGGGAGAGGCGCGGTTCCGGGGAACCAGGCGCCGTCCTCGAGGAGGACGTAAGCGGGTTGAGACTTACGGTCTACGATTGGGCTGTGGGGCGGGGGGGGGAGCCGGCGGCGCTGTCGGCTGCGTTTCGATCGGCAGCGGCGTTTGCTGCACGGGCGCCGGCTGCTGTCCCTGACCCTCGAGGACCGAGCGCACCTGCGCGCCGGACTGCGACATGAACGTCAGCACCAGCGCGACGAACAGGAAGATGCCCGCGGTCCACCAGGTGGCTTTGGTGAGGAGCGTGGTCGCCTGCCTGCCGCCCATCACGGTGTCGGTTCCGGCACCGCCACCCATGGTGGCGAGCCCGCCGCCCTGCCCCGCCTGCAGCAGCACGGCGGCGGCGAGGATCAGCGAGTCGAGCACCAGGATGACGACGAGGATCGCGTACATGCGGGGCGCAAGATACCTAGGCTACGCCGGTGCGCACAAGTTCGGCCCACCCGCGCGGATCGAGTGACGCGCCGCCGACGAGCACGCCGTCCAATTCCCGCTCCGCGAGCAATTCGGCGGCGTTCTTCAGATTGACGCTGCCACCGTACAGGATCCGGGTCGCTCCCGTGGATCGGTCCTTGAGCCAGGCGCGAATCGCTCGATGCACGTCGGCGGCGTCCCGCGGAGTCGCGTGACGGCCTGTGCCGATTGCCCAGACCGGTTCATACGCGATCGTCATTCGCGGATCGACGCGGGCCGGCAGCGCCGCTTCCAGCTGACGCGTGACGACCTTCACCGTCTCGCCCGCATCCCGCTGCGCCAACGTCTCCCCGACGCACAAGACCGGGTAGAGATCGGCAGCGAGGGCGGCGGTCACCTTCCGCGCGGTATCAGCGTCGGTTTCGCCAAACACGTGTCTGCGCTCGGAGTGGCCGACGAGCGTGGCCCGGGCGCCGGCCTGCGCCGCCAGCGGGCCGGAGATCGCTCCCGTGAAGGCGCCTTTGGGTTCCCAGTAGATGTCCTGCGCTCCCGCGAGCATGGATTGCCGACCGCGCACGGCCGTCGAGACCGTTTCGAGTGATACCGCGGGCGGAAAAAACCACACCTGCCGATCCGGGCGCTCTATGTATTCGGCGAGGAATGTGCTCATGTAGGCCCGCGTGTCGGCGGGCCCGAGGTGCATCTTCCAATTTGCGGCGAAGAGCAGCGATCTCACGCGTTCTCGAGCGCCGCCACGCCGGGCAGCTCCTTTCCTTCCAGGAACTCGAGCGACGCGCCGCCGCCGGTCGAGACGTGGGTGAGTTTGTCTTCCATGCCGGCGACGGCGGCGACCGAATCCCCGCCCCCGACGACGGTCACGGCGCCCTTCTTTCCGGCATCAACGAGGGCATTCGCAATCGCGCGCGTGCCGGCGTCGAACGGTGGCGTCTCGAACACGCCCATGGGCCCGTTCCAGAAGATCGTCTTGGCGCGCACGAGCCGAGCGCCGAAGTCGTGCTGGGTGGACTCGTCGATGTCGAACACCGCCCAGCCCTTGGGAATGGCGTGCGCCGGAACCGATTTGCTCTCCCGGGCTTGCTCGAGCGAGGGCGCAATCACCGCGCCGCGGGGAAGAATCAGTTGTTTGCCGCTAGCGACTAGTAATTCCTTGGCCAGGGCGATACGATCGGGCTCAACGAGAGATGAACCGACTTCGAGTCCCATCGCGGCGAAGAACGTGCACGCCATTGCCCCACCGAGCACGGCGATGAACGGCCGCTTCGGATTCGCGAGCAGCTGGCCGAGGTACGTGAGCTCTTCCTCCATCAGGAATCCGGCGACCGCCGGCTTGAGCAGGTGCGCCACCGCTTCGGTCGACGCGTGGGCCCGGTGCGCCGAGCCGAACGCGTCGTTCACGTACAGATCCCCGAGCGCGGCGAATGCTTTGGCGAGCTCGGGATCGTTCTTCTCCTCCCCGGGCCAGAAGCGCGTGTTCTCGACGAGCGCGACGCCGCCACGGGTCAGGTGGCGCGTGGCGGCGGCGCCTGCGACCGGATCGGGAATGAACTCGACCGGCGCGCCGAGCAGCCGCTCGAAATCGGGGACAATCTGCTTGAGCGAGTATTGCGGATCGGGCCCGCCTTTGGGACGGCCCAGATGCGAGAGCAACACGACGCGCGCGCCCTTGTCGCGCAGGTACTTGATCGTCGGCAGCGACGCGCGCAGGCGCGTGTCGTCCGTGACCCGCCCGTTTTTGAGCGGAACGTTGAAGTCGACCCGGGTGAGCGCGCGCTTCCCGTCCAGCGCCTGCGGGGGGAGATCCCGCAGGCGTCTCTTCTTCAACGCCGACGTCCGAGGTAGGCCAGCAGGTCGACGCAGCGCGACGAGTAGCCCATCTCGTTGTCATACCACGACGACACGTGGACCAGCGTTCCGTCGATCACCGCGGTCGACATCGTGTCGATGACGCTCGAGTACAGGTTGCCGATGTAGTCGTGCGAGACGAGCGGCTCGTCGCTCGTTTCGAGGATGCCCTTGAGCGGCCCCGAAGCGGCCGCCTGCTTGAACGCGGCGTTCACGGCTTCGACGGTCGTGGACTTCTCCACGTCCGCGACGAGCTCGACGATCGAGACGTCGGGCGTCGGCACGCGCAGCGAGATGCCGTCGATCTTGCCTTTGACTTCGGGAATGACGAGCCCGGTCGCTTTGGCGGCCCCGGTCGTCGTCGGGATGATGCTGAGCGCCGCCGCGCGCGCACGGCGCAGGTCCTTGTGCGGCAAATCGAGGATCTGCTGGTCGTTGGTATAACTGTGCACGGTCGTCATGAACCCGTGCTTGAACCCGAAGTTGTCCATCACGACCTTCACCATCGGCACGAGGCAGTTCGTGGTGCAGGACGCGTTCGAGATGATGTGGTGCTTGGCGGGATCGTATTTGTCGTGGTTCACGCCCATGCAGATCGTGATGTCTTCACCTTTGGCGGGCGCCGAAATCACGACCTTCTTGGCCCCGGCGGTCAAATGCTTGGCGGCGTTCTCTTTGTCGGTGAAGCGGCCCGTGCTTTCGAGCACGAACTCCACGCCGAGCTCTTTCCACGGGAGCTTCTCGGGTTCCTTGATGGCAGAGACCTTGATGGTTTTGCCGTTGACGACGAGCGCGTCGCCTTTGGCCTCGACGGTCCCGGGGAAGCGGCCATGGATCGAGTCGTACTTGAGCAGGTGCGCCAGCGTCTTGGTGTCGGTGATGTCGTTGACGCCCACGAATTCCACATCGGTCTGCTTGGCCATCGTCGCCGCACGGAGCACGTTTCTCCCGATGCGGCCGAACCCGTTGATCCCTACCCGAACCGCCATGACGCTCCCCTTAGGTGAAGTCCGGAATTGCCGCGCGAGCGAAGGTGACGCCGTGAATCGTCGTCGCGCCGGCCTGCGTTAGCGCCCGTGCTGCTTCGGCGAGCGTGGCGCCGGTGGTAAAGACGTCGTCCACCAGCACCAGCGTCTTCCAGGGCGTGTTAACCCCGGGCTGGCAGCCCGGGGTTAACGCACCCGCTCTCGGTTTCGCGACCGCAAAGGCCCCAGCGACGTTCGCCAGACGGGTCCCCGGTGTCAACGCCGTTTGCGTCGGGGTCTCGCGTGTGCGGATCAGCAGATCGGGAAGCACGGGAATCCGCCACGTGCGGGCGAGGGCGCGCGCCAGCAGCTCGCTCTGGTTATAGCCGCGCGCGCGCAACCGCCGCGACGCCAGCGGGATGGGGATGAGCGCCGCCGCGGCGTCGGAGCGCGGCCGCAGCGGCGCCATCACGATTGCCAGATCGTCGGCGATGCGGGGCAAGCCACCGTACTTCAGCGCGTGGACGGCCTGTTGCGCCCCCTCCGCGAGCCACACGGCCGACCGCACCGTCTGCAGCGGCGCCGGCCAGTCGACGCACAGCCGGCACGGCCCGAAATGGGGCTCCGGCTGCCCGCAGCGCCCGCACCATGGCGGCCGCACCGGCCGAAAGCGGTGCCGGCATAGGGCGCACGTGAGATGGGAAGCCTCCCGCTCCCCGAGCAGCTGATGACACAGCGCGCACTCGGCGGGAAGGAGGAGCTGCTCGAGCGCGCTAAGCACGCAGCGCGCGCTGCACGGCGGCGCGCATGACTTCCGTGGGCGCCGCGGTGTTCGGGAAGAATCGCGCGAATGCCGCGGCCCCTTGCTGCACCAGCATCTCCCGGCCATCGGTGGCGTCGATGCCGCGCTCGCGCAGCGCGTGCACCCACCGCGTCTCGCCCGGCGCGTACACCAGGTCGAGCGCTTTCCGCACACCGGACATGTGATTGATGTCGATCGGGAGCGGATCGTGGCCCGCGAGACCCAGCGGCGTGGCGTTAATCGCGACGTCCACCTCGACCGGACCGTTGGCGACGTGCGTGGCAATGCCAAGGCCGGTGGACCACGCGGCGAATTTCCTCGCCCGGCCGTTGTCGCGCGAGCGCACGAACAGTGTGGCGCCGGCGTCCGCCGCTGCCACCGCGACCGCGCGCGCAGATCCGCCCGTTCCCACGACCAGCCATCGTGTCTCTGTTCCCCTCCCCGCCCCCAGCTTTGTGAGTGCGGCAGTCACGCCGACCACGTCGGTGTTGTCGCCGACGAGCGCCGCGTCCTCGATCCAGAACGTATTGCATGCACCGGCGCGCGCGCACGCCTCCGTTTTGCGCGTGACGGATCGTTCGACCGCTTCTTTGTGGGGGACAGTCACGTTGCCCGCGCCGTGCGTGGCGACTTGCATGGCCAGCACCTGCGCCAGCGACCCGGCGGAGACGCGCAGCGCGACGTAGACGGCATCCAGACCGAGCGCGCGAAACGCCGCGTTGTACATCGCGGGAGAGAGCGAGTGGGCCACCGGGTCGCCGATGACCGTGAGCACGCGCGTGTTAGCGCTGATCTCCACTTTTGCTCTCAGCGGCAAGGCGCTCTGCGACTGCCTCCGCGAGTGCTTCGAGCTCCTGCGCCGTGTCGCGATAGACCGCGAGATCGCCGCCGAAGGGATCGCTGACCTCGTCACTGCCCTTGCCGGCATATTCGCCCAGGACGAACACCTTCCCTTCGCCGCCCAGCTCGTCCACGCGCGCGCGATGGTGCCGGGCCATCGTCAGGATCAGATCGGCCACCTCCACCAATTCGCGCGTGAGCAGCCGCGCACGATGCCCCGACAGATCGAGGCCCCGTTCGAGGCCGACCAGATACGCCCCCTCCGATGCGGGAGCGCCATCCCACGCGCCCGTGCCGGCGGAGGTGACCTGGACTTCGAGGCTGCGGTCTTTCAGCGCGCGCTCGAGCAGGGACGCGGCCAACGGGCTTCGGCAGATATTGCCGGTGCAGACGAACAGGACGTGGTGAATCATGGCGCGAGGCGCCCGACCGCGCGGCGCAGCTCGGCCACGCTGAGCGTCCCTTCGCGGACGATCTGCGCCTGGGGGCGCGTGCAGTCAACCACGGTGGATGGAGGCCGGTTGCCGAGCACACCCCCATCGAGCACGAGCAGCCGGCCCGCGTCCACGGCGGGCGCAAAGTCCCGCGCGATGGCGGCGGCGCCGGGACCGGGTGGCTGGCCCGGGAGATTGGCCGAGGTGGATGTCAGCGGGACGCCGAGCGCGGCCACGAGTTGCGCAATCGACTGATGCGACGTCCACCGCACCGCGATCCCGCCATCGGGTCCGCGCAACAAATCGGGAAGCCGGCCCGAGCCGCCCGGCAGCACGAGCGTGAGTGGACCCGGCCAAAACGCCCGGGCCAGCGCGTCGGCGGAGGCGTTGAAGGCGAGGCCGTGCGCCTCGGCCATGGAGCGGTCGCTGATCAGGAGCAGAAACGGTTTCGCGGCGGTGCGGCCCTTCAGGGCGGCGAGCGCGGCGACGTCGGCCTGCACCGCGCGCGAGCCGAGGCCGTACACCGTCTCGGTGGGATACGCGAGCAGGCCACCGCCCTGGAGATGCGTAACCACGCGCGGGATGGCGGCCGCAATCTCGGCGGCGGTTTGGAACGGGACCGGAGTCACCGCAGCTCACGAGCGAGCGCCTCGGCGATCCGGAAGTCGTCGGCCGTGGTGACCTTGAAGTTGTACGGCGAATCGGGAATCAGCTCCACCGGATACCCTGCCCGCTCGCAGACCTCGGCATCGTCATTGGGGATGCCCCCCCCACTGGCGTTCTCCGCCGCGCGCAGCTGGGCGTAGGCGGACACCAGCATCGGCCGGGGAAATCCCTGCGGCGTTTGCGCGCGCCAGATGCGGTCACGATCCACGGTGCGCGCGACCCGCGGCGTGAGCTGGTTGGACGTGCCGATCTCCTTCAGCGTGTCCGACGACGGGACCGCGGCGACCGCGCCCACCCCGGCGCGCGCGCGCGCGATCACGGCGTCGATCGTGCCGCGGCTCACGAACGGCCGCGCAGCATCGTGCACCAGGATCACCGTGGCGTCCGCCGGCAGCGCGGCGACGCCGGCGCGCACCGAGTCCGGGCGCTGGGCGCCACCGGGCACGAACCCGAGTCGCTCACCGCGCAGCTTCGCGAGCCACTCGGGCGGCCGCTCGGCGTAGCCCGGCGGCAGGACTACCACGACCTGACGCACCTCCGGATGCCCAATGAACGCGCGCAGCGCCCGCAACAGCATCGGCACGCCGAGGATCGGGCGGAACTGCTTCGGCTCGCCGGGCCCCGCGCGCACGCCGGCGCCGGCGGCGACGACGACGACGCCGACGTCAAGCTGCGAGGCGCCGGGCGAGCTCACCGATTCCCTCGAGACCGATCACCTCGAGCTCCTGGCTCCCTTTCGAGCGATTCGACAGGAACACGCGCCGGAATCCCTGGCGCGCGGCCTCGGCGAGACGCCGCTCCACAGCCGCGACGGGCCGGATCTCGCCACCAAGGCCGACCTCTCCGAGGAACAAAACGTCCGCGGGGACCGGGCGGTCGTGGACCGTGGAGACGAGGGCGGCAAGGACGGCAAGATCGGTCGAGGGCTCTATCAGGCGCACACCACCGGTGACGTTCACGAAGACGTCCAGGTTCCCGAACGGCAGGCCGCCGCGCCGCTCCAGCACGGCGAGCAGCAGGGCGAGCCGGCGGTGATCGAGTCCCGTCGCGACGCGCTGCGGCGTCCCGAAGCCGGCCTTCGAGGCGAGCGCCTGGATTTCGACGAGCATCGGCCGCGTGCCTTCCATCAGCGCGGTCACCGCGGAGCCGGACGCGCCGGTGCTGCGGCCGGCGAGGAACGCGGCCGCGGGATTGGCGACCGGCTCGAGACCGGCACCCGTCATCCGAAACACACCGATCTCATCGACCGATCCGAACCGGTTCTTCACGGCGCGCAGGATGCGGTGATCGAGCGTCGCCTCCCCCTCGAAGTAGAGCACGGTATCCACGATGTGCTCCAGCGTTTTCGGACCTGCGATGCCACCGCCCTTGGTGACGTGGCCAACGAGCACCACGGCCGGACCGGACTCCTTGGCGAAGCGCATCAACCGGGCGGCGCACTCCCGCACCTGGCCGACGTTGCCGGGCGCGCCTTCCAGCTCCTCGGTGTAGGTCGTCTGCACCGAGTCGAGCAGCACCACGCGTGATTGCAGCCGGGCGGCATGATGCAGGATCGACTCGAGCCGCGTTTCGCCGAGCACGTGAATGTTGCCGGCGTCTTCCTGCAGCCGGTCGGCGCGGAGACGCAATTGATCAGGCGACTCTTCGCCCGAGACGTACAGCGTCGACACGCCTTGCCGCTCGAGCCGCGCCGCGCACTGCATGAGCAGCGTGGACTTGCCGATCCCGGGCTCGCCGCCGACGAGCGTGACCGAGCCGGGGACGATGCCCCCGCCGAGCACGAAATCGAATTCCGCAAGACCAGTCTTCCACCGCGACGCGGTCGTCGCTTGCATTTCTGACAAGCGCACCGGCGTGGCACCCGAGGGGGCGCTCCGGCCGCCAGGCCGTCGGGCCGTCCGGCCGACGGCTTCCTCGATCAGCGAGTTCCACGCCCCGCACGCGTCGCACTTCCCGCCCCACTTCGGCTGATCCGCGCCGCACTCGGTACAGCGGAACACGGACTTCCCCTTAGACACCGGCCGGCGCCTCGCGCGCGCTGTAGTTGTCGAAGCGCGTGTATTCCTTCTTGAAGTGCAGCTTCACGATCCCGGTCGGTCCGTTGCGCTGCTTGCCGACGCTGACTTCCGCCAGCCCTTCGATGCTCTCGTTCGTCTTGGGATCGACCGGCCCGTCGTAGAACTCCTGCCGGTAGATGAAGCAGACGACGTCGGCGTCCTGCTCGATCGCGCCCGATTCGCGCAGGTCGGAGAGCTGCGGGCGGCGGTGTTCGCCGCCGCGTTGTTCGGGCGCGCGCGAGAGCTGCGACAGGGCCACCACCGGCACATCCAGCTCCTTGGCGAGCGCCTTGAGCGAGCGGGAGATGTAAGAAATCTCCTGCTGGCGGTTTTCGGCGTCCCCCGGACCCTGCATGAGCTGGAGATAGTCCACGATCACGAGCGCAATATCGTGCTCGGCTTTCAACCGCCGCGCCTTGGAGCGCATGGCCAACGGCGTCAGCGCCGCGGAGTCGTCGATCCAGATCGGCGCCGTGCCGAGCAGCCCCGCGGCGCGCGCCAACTTGGGATAGTCGTCATCGCGGAGCTGGCCGCGGCGCAGGCGCTGCGCATCCACGAGTCCCTCCGAGCAGAGCAGCCGCTGCACCAGCTGATCCTTCGACATTTCGAGTGAGAAGATCGCAATCGGGGTGTTGTGCTCGATCGCGGCATGCTGGACGATGTTGAGCGCCAGGGCCGTCTTCCCCATCGAGGGTCGCGCGGCGATGATCACCAGATCGGACCGCTGGAACCCGGCGGTGAGGCGATCGAGATCGACGAACCCGCTCGGGACCCCGGTGACCGAGCCGGCGCCGGACTGGAGCTGTTCGATGCGCTCCATCGTTGGCCAGATCAGCTCCTTGATGCGGATGAATTCTTCGGCGCGGCGGAACTGCGCGACCTGGAAGATGCGGTGCTCGGCGTTGTCGAGGACCTCGCCCGCGGTTCCGTGTCCCTCGTAGATGTCTTGAATGATGCCCGTCGACGCCTCGACCAGCCGGCGCAGGACGGCCTTGTCCCGCACGATCCTCGCGTGGTAGTCGATGTTGGCGGCCGTGGGCACGACATCGATGAGCGCCGCGATGTACTCCATGCCCCCGGCGCGATCCAGATCGGCACGCCGGCTCAGCTCGTCGCGCAGGGTGACCGGATCGATGACGTCGCCGCGCTCGGTCAGGGACAGCATCGACCGGAACAGCAGCCGATGGCTTTCCTTGTAGAACATCGTGTCGTCCAGGATCTCGGCCGCCTTGAGCGCGGCGTCCTGGTCGAGCAGCATCGCGCCTAAGACCGCCTGCTCCGCCTCGTTACTCCACGGCGCCTGGCGACCGGCGTACTCTCCCGCGCGAGCGGGCTCAGCCTTGGAGGAGGCGAGCTGCGATACGGACGTCATCCCAGGTTGGTCTTTTCCAGTTGGGGTTACGCAGCAGCGCGGCCGGGTGATACGTCACGACCAGCGGAATGCCACGGAAGCGATGGAGGTGATTGCGCAGCGCGCCCAGCGATTGCTTGGTGTCGAGCAGGCTCTGCGCGGCCGTGCCGCCCATTGCCAGAATCACTTTCGGGTTCACGAGCTCGATCTGCCGGTAGAGATACGGCATGCACGCGGCGATTTCGTCGAACTGCGGCTGCCGATTCTCGGGCGGCCGGCACTTCACCACGTTGCAGATGAACACCTGCTCGCGCGGCAGATCGATCGCCGCGAGAATCTTGGTGAGCAGCTCCCCCGCGCGACCCACGAACGGCCGGCCCGTCTCGTCCTCGGTGCGCCCGGGCCCTTCCCCGACGGCCATGAGTCGCGCCGTCGCCAATCCTTCTCCGGGCACGGTCCTGGTCCGCGTATCGCACAGCCCGCACTTGCGGCAGGCGGCGATCAACTGCGCCAATTCGGTCAGACTGCCGGCCCGCTGGATCGGATCGGTGGCAAAGAGGTCTGCGGATGGCGGATCGAACGAAATGCCGGGAGGAGGGAGCACCAAGCCCGGCGCAGGAGCCGCGGCTCCTTGGTCCGTGCTCGTCGTTTCCGCGAGAATGACGGAATCCCCGCCGAGCAACTGTTGCTGTTTGAGGTATTCGATTGCGAGAGCCCGGCTATCGATCAAAGCGCCTCTTCGACGACGTCGAGAATCCGTTCGGCCACGTCGCGCTTGGGCAGCACCGGCAAGTCGACTTGCGTACCGTTGCGTCCCAGGATCGTCACGCGATTGGTTGTGACCTCGAATCCGGCGCCGGGCTCAGTGGCGTCATTCAGGATCACATAATCAAGCGCCTTATTCTGCAGCTTCGTGCGCGCCTTGGCGAGTCCGTTCCCGGTCTCGAGCGCGAAGCCCACGACGAGCATCCCCTTGCGGCGTTTGAGGGAGCCGAGTATGTCGGGCGTCGCTTCGAGCGTGACGGTGAGCGGGCCATCGGAGCGCGGGCGCTTCGTGTCGGATTGGTTGGCGGGACGGTAGTCCGCCGGCGCGGCGCTCATGATGAGGGCATCGGCGTTGGGAACGAGGGCCTCGAGGGCGCGCTGCATGTCCTCGGTCGTCTCGACACGCGTGGTTGCAAGTCCGGTAGGCGGCGTGAGCTCCGTCGGACCGCTCACGAGCACGACATCGGCACCACGCGCGCGCGCCGCTTCCGCGAGCGCGAATCCCATGCGGCCGCTCGACGGGTTGGTGATCACGCGCACGGGATCGAGATGCTCGCGCGTCGGCCCAGCCGTCACGATGACTCTCTTACCCGACCAGCGACTTTTTTTTTGAGCCCCGCCGCCATGGAGGAGGCGCTCCGCCGCCGCGAAGATCGCCTCCGGCTCGCTCATCCGGCCCGGCCGCTCACTCGGTCCTTCTGCGAGCGCGCCGACCTCGGGTCCGATGAAGTGCCAGCCGCGCTGCGTCAGCGCCTCGATGTTGGCGGTCGTCGCGGGGTTCGCATACATGTCGTCATTCATCGCTGGCGCGGCGAGCACGGGGCGGCTCGCGCGCGCGAGCAACAGCGCCGTCAACACGTCGTCGGCCATCCCCATCGCGGCGCGCGCCAGCACGTTCGCCGTGGCGGGCGCGACGATGACCAGATCGGGATCGTTCGCGAGCGCAATGTGCGCGAGCGCGCGGCCCGAGGTCCACAGCGATGTCAGCACGGGACGGCCGGTGAGAGCTTCGAATGTCACGGGACGGATGAATTCGGCGGCCGCGGCGGTCAGGACCACATCCACCGTCACATGCGCTTCCGTCAGTCGGCGTGCCAGGGTGCAACTTTTGTAACAGGCGATTCCGCCCGACACCCCGAGCACAACGTGCATCAGGCTTCCTGCTGGCGCTTCCGCAGCACGAGGCGGTACTTGAGCCTGCCGCGCACGAGCTCGTCGAACGCGCGCGTGGTGAGCTTCTCTTCCCAGTCGACCGAGCGGTCGCGCGGGAAATCGTTCACGTAGCGCGCGAACTTGGCGGCCACGAGGACCCCCAGGTACTTGTTCTGTGTCTGTCCCGCGACTTCAGCCGGCGTTACGATCCGCATGGTCAGCCTTTCTGGTGATGCAGTTGATCATACAGACGCTGAGCCTCTTCCTGAAGCCCACGCCCGTAATCGGTGATCCATTCGAAATCCTGCTTCTCCCTGGTGCGCACGGATCCCCCGCGCGCATCGTCCGCGATTTGAACCACTTCTCGAACCGCGGTCTGCAAATCGTCGTTGCGCACCCAGCGGTCGAAGTTCGGCGCCTGGTTCAGCTCGTACTCCGCCCGCTCCAACCGCCACTTGAGCTGGTCGGGCGATTCGCTGTGGCGCGAGTGCAGCCGCTCGAGCAGCACGCGCGGGTCGCTGGGCAGAATGAAGATCGACACCGACCGGGGTGGCGCATACTGCTCCCGCACCTGCCGCGCACCCTCCACCTCGATATCGAGGAGCACGTGCTTCCCCGACTGCACCACCTTCTCGACTTCCGATTTCAGCGTGCCGTACAGCTCCCCGCCGTACTCGGCATACTCGAGGAACCGTCCTGCGGCGACGCCGTCTTTGAACTGCGGGCGCGTTTGAAAATAGTAGTCCACGCCCTCGCGCTCCCCGGGGCGTGGCTTCCGGGTCGTCACCGACACCGAAAACCCGAACCGCTCGGGGTGCTGCTCCCGTGCGGTCTTCGCGATCGTCGTCTTGCCGCCGCCCGAAGGGGCCGACAGGACGACAATGCGCGGGACCGGCGTCACTCCAGGTTCTCCAGCTGCTCCCGGAACTTCTCCAGATCGCCCTTCATCGCGATCACCGTCTGCGTGATGGCCGCGTCGTTCGCCTTGGACCCCATCGTGTTGGTCTCGCGCACCAGCTCCTGCGCCAGAAACCCGAGCTGCTTGCCGACGGCCTGATCCGCGGTCAGCGCGGCACGGGCCGCGGCGACGTGCGCCCGGAACCGGACCAGCTCCTCGGTGATGTCGACCCGATCCGCCAGGAGCGCGATCTCCAGCGCCAGCCGTTGCTCGTCCACCGTCGTGCTCGCCGTCAGCTCCCGCACCGCCTGCTTGAGCCGCTCGTGCTCCGCCTTGAGGCGCGCCGGCGCCCGTTCCTCGATCACCCGCGCACCGGACTCGAGCGCGTCGAGCCGCGCGTTCAGCTCGAGCGCGAGCGCCTCACCTTCTTTCTTGCGCATCGCCACGACATCGCGCGCCGCGCGCTCGACGATCGGCTCCACGTCCGACCATTGCACCGGCGCGGCGGCGGCGTCGCCGTTCGCGGCCGTCAGCACCTCGGGGTGGCGGGCGACGAATGCCAGGTCCACGCTGCCCTTCAGTCTCAGCTTTTTCTTGAGCTGCTGCGCGGCGGCCAGCACCTGTTTGGCACGCACCAGATCGACCGTGACCTCGCGCCCCGTCGCGGGCCCATCGACCCAGCGGGCGGTGACGGAGACGTGGCCCCGCTCCAGCAGCTGGCGCAGCCGGTCGCGGATCTCGATTTCCACTCCCGCGAGCTCCACCGGCAGCTTCAGCTGTGGATTGAAATAGCGGTGATTGACGGTGCGGATCTCGACGCGCAACCGCCCCCGCTCGCGTCCCCCCCCCCCCGCCCCCGCTCGCCCTTCGCTCACGACCCGATCTTCGGCTGAGCCGAAGCCCGTCATACTGCGCGGCACAGGGTGCTAAATGTAGTCGCGACCGGGCTAATTAGTGAAATACCAGCGGGCGCCCCATGACTGGACGGCCTTGGGATAGGACAGGCCCTCGACGTAGCTGCCCCGCATGATGTTCATGTTGCGCATGGTCCAGAACAGGGTCACGCCCGCGAGCTGCATCTGGATGTTCGTGTCCACGAAGCTCGCCCCGTTCATCGCCAGGCTCGCGCCCGTGCTGTCGATTCCGCCCAGCCCCCAGCGCGTCCACGACTCCATCGCCACCTCACCCCGCAAGTTGAAGATGCCGCTCCTGAACACGCGCCAGAACTTCGACTGGAACGTGGCGGAGACGCGGGCGTGATGCGGCGGCTCGAAGTCGCCCCCGCCCACAATCGGGTCGAAGTACCACCCCGAGAGTCGCAGGCTGGGCGCGACCTGAACATTGGCGCGCACGGCGATGAACTCCGTGAGCGGGCTGAAATGGAGTGAATCGACGGTGACGATGCCATCCGCGAATCCGAGCGGCGCAAACGGATCGCGGCGGCCGCGCCCGACCTCGACGGAGAGCCGTGCATGATCGAAGCCGAGCCAGCCGGCCATGTCGAGCGCCTCCTGGAGGTCGTCGGTGGTGACGAACGCCGACTGCACGTCTTTCTGCCAGCTGGCTTCGGCGCGCGCCGAGAAGCCCAGCGGCAGACGCAGCCCCGCCGTGCCGTAGGTGCGTACGCCCTGCCGTCCGTCGGCGTACAGCGATTGGCGGAACCAGCCAGCCAGCGTGAGCGGCACAACCGAAGCCGTCCACCCCGCGCGTGCCTCGAACTGGCTCGGCATGCCGCCCGCACCGCCGCGCGCCATGGCGACAACGCTCGCGCGGCGCCCGGTGAGGCTGGCTTCCAGCGTGCCGCTGGACACGGACCGGTTCCCCACCAGCGTGTCGTGGCTCAGGCCACTCGACGACAGGGTCGTGGTGACGCGCCATCCGAGACCGTCTCCCCGCTGCGCGATGAAGAAGCGCAGCACCCGGTCGACGCGATCCTGCCGCCAGCCCACGACGCGATTGTCGGTCGCAGCGCTGCGCTTCCAGCTCGACGTGAACAGCTCGAAGGAAGCGCCCAGGCGTCCGCCGGCTGGCACGTACTCGGTCTTCAGCAGAAAGTCGCTCGTGCCGAAGCTCGTCGTCGTGCTGGAGAGGGGCCCGGGCCCCATCGAATTCCAGTCCGCGACGAGTGTCACGCCGAACCCCGAGCGCGAGCGCCTGGAGTATCCCGCGCGATAGCCGGAGATGCTCTGCCGCCCCGTCATGATGCCGATCTGGGTGCGGGGATTGGTGGATCGGTGCGTGAGGCTGGCGAGATAGACCTGCAACCCTCCGGGAAGCACGAGCACGTCGACGCGCTCGTATGCCGCCAGCGAAATCCGGGCCGGATCGATGTAGATCGAGTCGCGACCGAGCGGCAGGTACGGCAAGCCGTCGACAAAGATCTCGAAGCTGGCGGCCCCGCGGCCTCCATACAGCGCGATCTCGGCCTGCCCGTACCAGCCGCCGCGCACCACGTACACGCCCGGAATGTGCGTGAGTAGATCGCTCAGGGTTTGCGAGCTCAGGAGCAACAGCGAGTCGGCGGTGAACGTGTAGCGCGCGCCGCGCGGCAGCGGTCCCGGCGCGATGGCGGGCGGGAATGTGGGTAGCAACTGTTCGGCCGTGTCGGCCGGAGCCGCCGTCGTGTCGCGGGCGTCTTGTCCCGCGGCTGTTGTGTCGCGCTGCGTGGTGTCGGCCTGCGCGGCGAGGCCCCTTCCCCCGGTCGTCGTCCAGGCGGCGAGCGCCAGCGCGAGGACAACTGCCCGGATCAAGCGCCCGCGCGTTTGAGCAAGAACTCCGTGAACAGCCGCACGCCGATCGCGGTCGGTCCCTTGGCGTGGCTCGCGCCTTCGCTCTCGAGATACGCCGTGCCGGCGATGTCGAGATGTACCCACGGGAAGCCGTCCACGAATTCGCGCAGGAACCATGCGCCCGCGATCGTGCCGGCGCTGCGCCCCCCCGAGTTCTTCACGTCGGCGACATCCGACTTGAGGAGATCGCGATAGTCGTCCCACAACGGCAGCGGCCAGCAGCGCTCGCCCGCGCGCTCGCCCGCATCGCGGACTTCCGCGAGCAATGCTTCGTCGTTGCCGAGCATGCCGATCGCATGATGGCCGAGGGCGATGACCACTGCGCCGGTGAGTGTGGCGGCGTCAATCACCGCAGCCGGCTTGAAGCGCCGCGCGTACGACAGCGCGTCGCTCAGGATCAGACGGCCTTCGGCGTCGGTGTTGATGATCTCGATGGTCTTGCCGTAGTGGCTCTTCACGACGTCGCCCGGTTTGAGCGCGGTCCCCGACGGCAGGTTCTCCGTGGCGGGGATCAGCCCGACGACATTGATCTTCGGCTTGAGCCGGCCGATGACCTCGAACGTGCCCAGCACCGCGGTGGCGCCGGACTTGTCGAACTTCATGTCTTCCATGTTCGCGGCGGGTTTGATCGAGATGCCCCCTGAATCGAACGTGACGCCTTTCCCCACGAGCACCACGGGCGGTCCCCCCCCCGGTCCGCTCTGATACTCGAGCACGATGAACCGGGGTTCCTCCGCACTGCCCTGCGCGACGGCTAGCAGCGCGCCCATCCCTTCCTTCTTTATCTGCGCCTTGTCCAGCACGGTCACCTTGAAGCCGTAGGCCGTGCCGAGCTTGCGTGCCAGCTCACCGAGGTAGCTGGGCGTGGCGATGTTGCCCGGCTGCATCTGGAGATTGCGTGTATAGAGATACCCCGCAGCGATCGCGTCCCCAATGCGGCGGCCTGCTTCAGCTTCGTCCCGGTCCGAGGCGTCGACCACGAGCTCGACCGCCTCGAGCTCGGGCTTGGGATCCTCGGGCTGCTTCTTCAGCTCCAGGAATTGCCAGCTTCCCTGCGCGACCCCTTCGATCGCGACCTGCGCCAGCTCCGCGGCTCCCAGGCCCCCGCGCGCCTCTTGTGCGATGCCGATGGCGAACGTTGTGGTCCCGATGCTGCGCGCGCGCCTGGCGGCGATGGCCGCCGCGCGGCGCACCGAGCTGCGCGTGATGTCGGCGGCCTTGCCGACGCCCACAAGCAGGATGCGCTGCGCCTTGCCGCCGCCGTACACCAGCAGCGTCTCGTCCTTCTTTCCGGTGTAGTCGCCGGTCGCGACGGCGCGCTCGAGCGTGGCATCGAGCGAAGGGCTGGAGCCCTGGGCGACGATCAGCGCCAGGAGTGGGGTCTCGATGCTGTTGAGCGCCTTGGTCGAGATCGAGGACTTCATGGCAGGTGCTCGATGATCGCGTCGGCGAACGCGGACGTGGAGACCTCCGTCGCGCCCGGGAGCTGCCGCGCGAGATCGTACGTAACGCGCTGCGCCGCGATCGCGCCTTCGAGCCCCCGTACGATCGCGCGCGCCACGTCGTCCCACCCCAGCTCTTCGAACATCATCACCCCCGACAGGATCACGCTGCTCGGATTTACCTTGTCCTGGCCCGCGTATTTGGGCGCGGTGCCATGCGTTGCCTCATACACCGCATACCCGTCACCGACGTTCCCGCCGGGCGCGAGCCCCAGGCCGCCCACCTGCGCGGCCGCGGCATCGGACAGGTAGTCGCCGTTGAGGTTGGGCGCGGCGATCACGGAGTACTCATCGGGCCGGAGCACGAGCTGTTGGAACATCGCATCCGCGATGCGGTCCTTGATCACGATCTTGCCGGCGTCTTCCTTGCGCTTGCCGCTGTCCGCCTCGGTCACCGTCTGCTCGCTGAAGCGCTCCTTCGCGACCTCGTAGCCCCAGTCGCGGAAGCCCCCTTCGGTGAACTTCATGATGTTGCCCTTGTGCACCAGCGTCACCGACGGGCGCTTGCGCCGGATCGCATACTGAATCGCTTTTACGACGAGACGCTGCGAACCGAACTTCGACATCGGTTTTATGCCGATGGCGCTGCCCGGGCGGATCTTGGCGTTGAAGCGCGTGGTCAGGAACTCGATCACCGCGTCGGCTTCGGCGCTGCCCGCCTTGTATTCGATCCCGGCGTAGACATCTTCGATGTTCTCGCGGAAGATCACGACGTCGAGCTTGCGCGGCTCTTTGACCGGCGAGGGCACGCCGGCGAAGTAACGCACGGGGCGAATGCAGGCGTACAGGTCGAGAATCTGGCGCAGGGCGACGTTGAGCGAGCGAATCCCGCCGCCGACCGGCGTGGTGAGCGGGCCCTTGATCGCCACGCGATGCTCGCGAATGACCGCCAGCGTTTCTTCGGGGAGCCAGCTGCCGGATTGATTGAATGCCTTTTCCCCGGCCAGCACTTCGCGCCACACGATGCTGCGCTTGCCGCTGGAGGTTTTCTGGACGGCGGCATCGAAGACTTTGGCGGAGGCGCGCCAGATGTCCGGCCCGGTGCCGTCGCCTTCGATGAATGGAATGATGGGATGATCGGGGACGATCCAGTGTTCGTCCCGGAAGTCGATTTTGGCGCCGACGGCCCCGCCGCGGCGACCTTCAACCTGTGTTGGCATGGCCCCCAGTTTACATCAAAACGGCCCGCCTTTGGAGGCGAGCCTTTTTGGCGATCTGCCCTAGAGCCGGTAGCCGACCAACGTCCCTGCCGTCGTCTGCAGGAACAGCATCCCGGCGATGTCATCGACGGCGTAGACGGGCTCGCGTTCCTTGCCGAGGTTCACGCGCGCCCGCGGCTGCGCGGAATCCTTGTCGATCTGCAGCAGCACGTTGCCGTTGCCTTCCGGCGCGCCCGTGAGCATGAACACAGAGCTCGGCGCCGTGAGTGACGCTTTGAACCGCTTGCTCGCCAGTGCCGATGCCTGGCTCGAATACCCTTGGAGCTGTGCCCCACCCTGCGTGTACGCCGTCGCCAGCTGGTTGTACACGTACTTTGCCGTTGTATCGCTCGACTGCCGCGCGGCCTGCGCGAAGGCGTCGCCGTAGGCGGATGCGGCAGCGCCGTACAGTCCGGCGCGCACCGACTGAATGCGATACAGCGCGCGCAGCAGTCCCGGCAGCTGGGGCGCGGGATGATAGGTCTGTTGCCTGATCTGCCCGTCGCGGCCCAGCACGACGAGATTCTGCGGCGATACCAGCACGATCCCGGATGGCCGCAGCTCCATCGCGGTCGGATCCTCGTTGCCCTGCAGCTTGATCTCGGGGCCGAGCGCGTGGTATGAGCCATCCTGGCGATTCACCGCGTAGAGATGCCGGTCCTTGTTGGCATAGACGTAGAGCGTGCCGCCGTCGATCGCGTGGAGCACAACCGAGTTCTTGCCGCCCTCGATCGCGTCTTTGTACTTGGGCTCGCCGCTCGTCAGGTCGATGACGTTCACTTCCCCATTGGTCGACGCATCCGAGCGCGAGATGTACAGCAGACCCGCCGGCGTCAGCTCGGCATAGTCGAGCAGTCCCTTGATCTTCACGTCTTTCTGCAGGCGCAACGTCGCCGTGGCGACATTCAGTACGTTGACGTACGTCTTCGAGTCGGCATCGACCGCGACCACCACCGCGTTGCCCGCGATCAGTGCGTCGACGACGTCGCCGCGCATCTTGAGCGGCTTGGGCGCGATCGTGGTACCGTCGTCGTAGCGCGCGACGTTCAGGCCTGTCTGCACGACCCCGTTTACGACGCGCACGTTGCCCGGTGCCCGGTCGGGCGGCGGCCCTTCGGTCAGCATGATGATTCCCGCGGGATGCTGGACGATGTCCCTGATCCAGCCGTCCACGGTCGCGGGCTTCGCCCAGAGGGGCTGCCCGTCGCTGAGCCGATAGGCCATCAATCGTTCGTCGTAGCTCACGTAAATGCGATCCGGCTTCGCCACCGACTGATAGAGCAGCACCTTGTGCGGGAACGTCCCCGAGCGGGCCATCTGGAGCGAGGCAGTCCAGCGGATCGCTCCGCTCTTTACATCCAGCGCCCGCAATCCCATGAGCGTGTACACGACGATCACGTCTGGGCCAGCCTGCAAGACCTCGAGATTGGTGGCGCTCGCCGCGGCGCGCACGACGCTCTGCATCAGGCCGCCCAGGCCGCCCTTCTTCGGCCCGGTCTGCTGGAACAGCGACTCACTGACCCAGCGCTGCGTGCCGGTGCTGAGATCATAGAGCGCGACGAGCGGAGGGCCCGACGCGCGCTGGCCGTGCACGAGCAGCGTGCCGCTCTGCGGCAGAACCCGGCGCGTCACGACCTTCGTGAGCGTCAGCTTGCGCGAGTCGAACAGCACGGTTCCCGTGACTGGATCGAAGATCAGGGAGAGGCCCGGCTTCGCGGCCTCCATGAGTAGCGAGCCCTCGATCATGTGGACACTATCGACGGGGAGGCCACCGAGCTCCGGTTTCTGCCAGACGAGCTGCCCGCGTTCGATGTCGACGCCCGCGAGCGCAGCATCAGTGGAGACGAGCAGCGCGCCAGCCGGCGTGATCTGCTGCCAGCGGAGGTCGCTGGTGAAATGCAGCGTCCACGACGGCACCGACCCGGCGGATGGAGTCGCGGGACGGGTGGCCGACGCAACGGGGGATGCAGCCTGAAGAAGCGCGAGCAGCAGCGGCAAAGCCATGGGTGGCCTCCTGAGAGGCCCCCATATCCCCCAACCACGTCCCTCCGCGCAAGGGGGCGGGTCACCGTGCGGGTTACTGAGGCGGCGGGCGCCGAAACCGAACGCCGAGAAGTCGCTGCGTTTCTACGCGGGTGAGGCGCGCGCTGGAGCGGTACTGCCAGACCGCGCGCACGTCGTCCTGGAGCGGGATCCCCGGCGCGATATCGCGGAAGCGCGTGCGCGCGACGACGGACCGCACATCGCGGAGCTCCGAGCGTTCGGGGTGCGTGAGACGGGTTTCGGTGAACTTGAGCGCGTAGGTCACCGAGTCGAGATACGCGGATCCAGCGATGTCGGACGAGCCCAGCTGATCGGTAGGCTCGAAATCGATCCGCACCAGAGATTGGCCTTCGATCGTGTCGCGGCCCGCCAACCGGAAACAATGACTCTGATGGAAGATACTGTCCGCCAGCTCGTGCAATGAAGCGAGCGTCACGACCGTGTAGCCGCTGAACGGCCCCGTGCCCGCGGTCACGATGAGACCAGGCCGGTAGGGCCGCCGCGTTTCGTTCTGGTCGAACTCCATCGTATCGATGCGCGCGCGCAGGCTGTCGCCATTCCGGCTCACCTCGCGTTGCGCGCGCTCGAGCCGGTAATGAAACGGGTGGGAATCCGCGAGCAGCTTGAGCCGCCGCGCGTTCTCCATGAGCTCGTCGAACACGGCGGCGAGCGCGGGCGTGACCTCGCGATCAGGGGGGCCCGGTTTCGTGCAGCGCGCGTGGCCGACCACGGTGATGGCCGGCAGCTCGACCGCCAGCCGGCGCAGCACGAGGAGGAGGCTCGTGGGTGGGTCCGAATGCAGCACGATCTGCGTGTCGAGCGGCACGTAGCCGATCTGGCGCACGCTGAGCAGATACGTCCCTGCGCCGACGTTCGCGAACGAGAACGCGCCCGCGGCGTCGGTGAATTGGGTCCCGAGACCGGGATAGAGCGTGACGATGGTGAGACCGAGGGGTTCGCGAGTTTCGGCGCTGATGACGGCGCCGCGCAGTGAGGGTTGCTGGGCGGAAGCGACGGACGCGCACGCCAACCAGAGGAGCCACCTCATGGATGCCCGAGGAGAGAGTCGAACTTTCACGGGGTTGGCCCCGAGGGATTGTGAGTCGCAACACATACCGCGCGCCGTATAGCACTACTCTATATTGACGCGCGCCCTACCGGCAAATGGGGGACACTCTGCGCACTCAGATCGCGAAGAAGCAGGAGTAGCCTAGCCCATGTCGCTTTT